>Ga0105239_10003681_pt1 | contig 18699 bp, 20 predicted proteins | sample KBSC44metaG_FD_92761 | JGI IMG/M metagenome (GOLD analysis project Ga0105239, IMG submission 92761) | Corn rhizosphere microbial communities from Kellogg Biological Station, Michigan, USA - KBS C4-4 metaG | ecosystem: Host-associated > Plants > Roots > Rhizosphere > Soil | place: Michigan, USA...
ACCAGTGCATTGCCGGGGATCTGTGCCAGGCGAAGCATCTTCTGCACTTCGGCTAGGCTGCGGGCGGTGACTATTCCCCAAACTTCCTCGAGCGCGCGGGGACCCGCGATCTCTGTCGAACCACTCCAGCCCACAGCCACGGAAGCGTTGTGACCGACTAAGGGAAACGGAATCCCCGGAGGCGCGATGCCAGAGAGAGCAATCTGCTCATCCGACGCGTACCAGCGCATCTCATAAGGACGCCCATCGTCACTCCATCCGCTTAGCGGATCCAGAATGGCGATGACGTTTCCGGAGGTGCTGCGGACCGGACCGATCAATACATCATTCGATCCATGGATGGTTGTGAACGCACGGCGGCTGAACGCCACCACCATCGCAGGGGTAACCGGAGGCTCGGTCGCGCCGGGCGTTTCGGAAAGATATCGGTTTATGCCCTCGCAAAATGCCTGGACGATCGCCCTCACCTGCGGCGAAAGCGACACGTCTTGTTCCGTTCCGGCGCCTCGAAGATTACGCAACAGAGCATCCTTGCGGTCTTCGGCCTGGGCGTATCCAGCGGCATAGGCGGCTCCCGCGGCGGTGTGGGCAAAGATGTGGGGCGTGCCGAAATTATCGCGGAGGATTTCTACGTTTTCAGCGCCGTAAGCGCCGAGGCCTGTAATCAGGCACAAAAGAAGAAGACGCACCGGACGGCCCTTAGCGGCTGTCGTCGTCGATGGCGATCTTTAACGCGCGCAGGAATTTCTGATCCTGCGAAGTAAGTTGGATCTTCCCTACCCGGCGGCGCCGTCCAGTTTCGGGTTGGGATTCCAGTTCCACCGTCTCGTCGGACTCGTCGCTTTCTTCGCCTTCAGCCCGTTTGTTGAATCCGATGGTGGCTTCCAGAACCAGGAAGACGTCGTAACCGGCGCGTTTGATCTCTCCAATCGCGGCGGCTATACGGTCGGAATCAGAAAGCGACTCGTTGATCGCGTTTCCCAATTCCTGCATGAGATCTCGCAAGCGATCGTCCAATTCATTCCTCGTTTCTACCGAACGAACCCACGCTTGCGGGTCCGATGCCACCTTCAGCATACCACCCGTTTTTTGGGAGGTCGAACGGTTGCATCATACCTTAATATCGGCGGCGGCGACAGGGTCTGTTAGGATGAGATTTCGGGCCGATGCAAATCGACAAACGCAGCAAAGTGGGCCGGTTTATAGAGCACGTAGTTCCTGGCGTGGTGCGACCTTTGCGCGTGCTTTGGAACGAGATTATCGGCTTTGTTTTCCTTTGCCTGGCCGCTTGGGCTGTGCCTTCCGCGATCCGCAATGTGCGCAGTATGCAAACCCAGGAGAGCGGTCTCGGCCGAGTGGCGCTCTCGGTCGGCTTCTTTTGCCTAATGGCGTACTTCGGAATTTCTTCCTTCCTGCGAGCCCGCAAAATCTCTCGATCATGAGCGATCCCGCCGAGTTGCCGGGCCAGTTTCCGTTCACGCGCGGCATCCATCCTGGCATGTATCGCAGCCGACTTTGGACCATGCGGCAGTACGCCGGATTCGGATCGGCCGAAGAGAGCAACCGCCGTTACCGATTCCTTTTGGGGCAGGGAATCACCGGACTTTCCGTGGCTTTCGATCTTCCCACGCAGATGGGCATGGATTCGGATCACGCTCTGGCCGCAGGCGAAGTCGGCCGCGTGGGCGTCGCGATCTGTTCCCTGGCCGACATGGAAACGCTGTTCGACGGAATCCGTCTGGACCAGGTCACGACGTCGATGACCATTAACTCGACTGCGGCGATTCTACTCTCGCTGTATGCACTGGTGGCTCGGAATCAGGGAGCCGATCTCAAGAAGCTATCGGGCACGGTGCAGAACGACATTCTGAAGGAGTACATCGCGCGCGGGACCTATATTTATCCGCCACGCCCGGCAATGCGCATCGTCACCGACCTGTTCGCCTGGGCGGGGAAGGAGCTCCCAGAGTGGAACACCATTTCGATCAGCGGCTATCACATTCGCGAAGCCGGATCGACGGCGATTCAGGAAGTAGCCTTCACGCTGGCCAACGCCATCGCTTATATCGAAGCCGCGATCCGGGTGGGCCTGGACGTCGACGCGTTTGCGCCGCGAGTTTCTTTCTTCTTCAACGCGCATAGCGATTTCCTGGAGGAGATCGCCAAGTACCGGGCAGCACGGCGGCTGTATGCGCACATTATGAAAGAACGCTTCGGGGCGAAGGATCCCCGATCGATGATGATGCGGTTTCACACCCAGACCGCGGGATCGACGCTTACGGCGCAGCAGCCCGACGTGAATGTGGTGCGCGTGGCGCTCCAGGCAATGTCAGCAGTGCTCGGCGGCACGCAGTCCCTGCATACGAATTCGCGCGATGAGGCGCTCGGGCTGCCGACGGAAGAGTCGGCGCGTCTTGCTCTACGCACGCAGCAGATCATCGCTCATGAAAGCGGGATCACGAAGGTCGCCGATCCCCTGGGCGGGAGCCTCTACATCGAAGAGCTGACCGACAAGATCGAGCGCGGGGCTCGTGATTACCTTGAGCGCATTGACAGCCTCGGGGGGACATCGGCCGCGATCGAGAAGGGCTGGATTCAAGCCGAGATTCAAAACGCCGCCTACCAATTCCAGCAACAGGTGGAGCTCGGCGAGAAAATTGTGGTCGGCGTCAATCGGTTTCAGCAGGACAATGATGGGTCCTTGACGGCTTTGCGAATTGATCACGATGTGGAGCAGCAGCAAGTGGAGCGCTTGCGTGAAGTGCGTGCGTCGCGGGATCAATCCGCCGTGAACTTGGGATTAGACGCGCTGGAACAAGCCGCCCGGAGTTCCGATAGTCTGATGCCCAAGATTATGGCGTCCTGCGAAGCCTTCGCGACGGTGGGCGAGATCTCGGATCGCCTGAGGAAGGTTTTCGGCGAGTATCGTGAGGGCTGAGGTTCACATCATCGGTGGGGGATTAGCCGGCTGTGAAGCGGCGTGGCAAGTGGCTCGCGCGGGCGGGCACGCGGTTCTGTACGAAATGCGTCCCATGCGATCGACGCCGGCGCATAAGACTGAGGCGCTAGCCGAGCTGGTGTGCAGCAATTCGCTCAAGAGCGAACAGGAGAATGGTGCTCCGTGGCTATTAAAGGAAGAACTGCGACGCTTAGGATCGCTGTTAATCAAAGAAGTCGCCCCGCGAACGCGAGTCCCCGCGGGCCACGCCTTGACGGTAGATCGTGACCTGTTCGCTGCCGAGGTCACGCGCGCTCTCGAAGCGGATTCCGCCATCGAGATCCGGCGTGAAGAGGTCACGACGCTTGATCCCGAACATATCTGGATCATTGCCAGTGGACCACTGACATCCGACGCGCTGGCTATGGAAATCGGACGACTGACCGGATCCCAAAGGCTGTTTTTCTACGACAGCATCAGTCCCATTGTCGATGCCGAGTCGATTGATACTTCGATCGCCTTCGCAGCGTCGCGTTACGGCAAGTCGCTGGACGGAACTGACGATTACTTGAACTGTCCCTTTGATAAAGCCGAGTACGAAGCTTTCCTGGATGCGCTGCTGGCAGCCGAGAATGTTCCAGCGCATATAGGCGAAGACCACGTGAAATATTTCGAGGCCTGCCTGCCGATTGAAGAAATCGCACGGCGTGGCCGCGATACGCTGCGCTTTGGGCCGATGAAGCCCATGGGATTGACCGATCCGCGCACCGGACGTCGGCCTTACGCAGTGGTACAGCTTCGTAGCGAAAATGCCCGCTCCGGGAGTTTCAACCTAGTGGGATTTCAAAATCACATGCGCTTCGGCGAGCAGCAACGTGTACTGCGGATGATCCCCGGACTTCAGCATGCCGAATTCCTGCGTTTTGGCCAGGTGCATCGCAACACGTATATCAACGGACCTGCTTTGTTAACCTCAGCGCTGCAATTGCGGACGCATCCTAACATTTTCTTCGCGGGACAGATTTCGGGCGTCGAAGGATACGTCGAATCCATTGCAACGGGGTTGATCGCTGGGCTTGGCGCAGCGGCTTTAGCTGCCTCTGAAGATGTCCGCGCGTTCCCGCGCGAAACCGCGATGGGATCGCTATGCGCCTACGTGTCTGGAGCCGATCCAGCTAATTACCAGCCCGCAAACATCACCTTCGATCTTCTGCCGAAGCTCGAAAATCCACCGCGCGATCGGAAGCTCCGGCACGCGGAAGTCTGCCGGCGAGCGTTGGCCGCGCTCGAACAACACCTTTACTCGCATGCCTGACGCGCCGGCCTCCGAGCTCAGCAGAGCAATCGACCGCTATCTCGCCGAACTGCGTTTGCAAAACGCCTCGCCGCACACGCTGCGCAATTATGCCAGCGATCTGGAACAGTTTGCCGTCTATTTCACGCCCCCAAGCCAGCAACCGCCCGCACCTGCTGAGTTCACGGTGCTCCAAATCCGCGAATGGCTGGGCAATCTTTACCATCGCCGCTTGAGCCCGGTTTCAGCCCGTCGCAAGCTGGCGGCGGTTCGATCACTATTTCAGTTTCTTGCGAAGCAAGGCAGCGTTCCGTCGAATATCGCGCGCCTGGTGAAGACTCCCAAGGCTCCGCAACGCCTGCCCGCCGTACCGACCGCCGAGCAGACCAACGATCTCATCAACGCTGTCGCCGAGGATCGTCTGGAACGTCCGTTCCCAGAGCGCGACCGCTTGATTTTCGAACTGCTGTATGGCTGCGGCCTGCGCATCAGCGAGCTCGTCGGCCTGGATCTGGACGACTTCGATACTCGCGAGCAATGGATTCGCGTGCGTGGCAAGGGCCGCAAGGAACGCCAGGTTCCTTATGGCGCCGCCGCCGCCGCTGCGCTCGAAAAGTATCTCGCGGTGCGCGCCGTCAAATCGCGGGAAAAAGGACTGTTCGCGAATCACCTCGGCACGCGGCTTTCCGACCGCGGCGCACGCGGCATCGTGAAGATGTACGCGCGCCTGGTGTCGGGCGATGCCTCCATGCATCCGCACAGCCTGCGGCACGCCTTCGCGACCCACTTGCTGGCCGACGGAGCAGATTTACGCGCGATTCAGGAGCTGCTGGGGCATGCGCGCCTCGCAACGACCCAGAAGTACACGCAAGTGTCCCTGACGGATCTAATGGCGGTGTACGATCGCGCGCACCCGAAAGCGCGCAAGTAGCCGGAGCTTGTAAGTGCCCGTCCCACCCACGCGCACAACGTCCCATAGCCGAACACTATCTTTCGGCCAAACCTGCTGAATTAACACGACTTTTTCACGGCACGAAACCTGCCTCACTTTCGTCAGTAGACTATGACGGCCATCTTGGAGTTTCCGGTGACAGGAGCGTCCGCCGCCGCACGACGACCCTATCGCGTCCTGGTTTGTGACGATCAGCCCGACGTCCTGCATGCCCTGCAGCTTTTGCTCAAGGGTCAAGGATATGACGCCGTCACGGTGGATTCGCCGCGCGCTCTGTTACGCGAAGCCCGTACGGACAATTTCGATCTGATTCTGGCTGACTTAAATTACACGCGCGATACAACCTCGGGTGAAGAAGGATTAGACTTGCTCGCGGGGTTGGAATCCCAGGGCAATACCGCGCCGGTGATTGTGATGACCGCCTGGGGCAGCATTGATCTCGCCGTCGAAGCCATGCGCCGTGGCGCATGCGATTTCGTTCAGAAGCCTTGGGACAACGACCGAGTGCTTGCGGCCATCCGCAAACACGCAGATTCGGAGCGGCGCAGGAAGTCGGAACTCGAAATCGCCGCAACCGTGCAACAAAAGCTCTTTCCACGCGCGGCACACCACTTGCGCACTATTGATTACGCCGGCCAATGTCTCGCGGCACATGGAGTCGGCGGCGATTATTACGATTTTCTCGACCTGGGCGATTACTCGCTTGGCTTCGTGCTCGCGGATGTGGCCGGGAAAGGCATTCCCGCGGCGCTACTGATGGCGAATCTGCAAGCCTGTTTCCGCACACAAGCTGCCAGCGGCGTGCATCGGTTGGCCGAGCTGCTGGACGCGGTCCACAAGCATTTCTATTCCTCCACTGGATCCGACCGGTTCGCCACACTCTTTTTCGGCTCCTATGACGACCGCACGCGGCGGATGCGTTACGCCAATTGCGGCCACTGCGCGCCTCTTCTATTGCGGGCCAATGGCCAGATGACACGGTTGGATTCGACAGCGACGATGCTGGGCGCGTTCGAGGAATGGAACTGCACCGAGGAAGAAGTCAGCCTCAACCCAGGCGATACTCTGTTGCTTTATTCGGACGGCGTGACCGAGGCGGCCAGTGCAACCGGCGATGAATTCGGCGAGGATCGGCTCGCTCATACGCTGCGCGAAAACAGCTCCCTCACTGCGGCAGATCTGGTGCGTGAGATCGTCAATACGGTCTCCGCATTTAGCGGTCCCTCAAGGCTGGACGATATTACCGTCGTGGCGATTCGCGGCGTCTGAGACTTTTACGCGCGTGCTTGATAAGAGGCGTCCGAAGTCGAAACCCGGATCTTCTCGCCCTCGTTGATAAACGGAGGGACCTGCACCACGAGACCCGTCTCCATTTTCGCGGCCTTGGTCACGTTTGAAACCGAGGCGCCCTTAATTCCTGGTTCGGTTTCCTTCACCGTCAGATCCACCGTAGCCGGAAGCTCCACGCTGATGGGCTTACCTTCGTAGAACTCTACCAGCACCTTCAGATTCGGAGTCAGATAATCGGTCGCGTCCCCGAGCAGGTCTTTTACCAGGTGCATTTGCTCGAAGCTCTCGGTGTTCATGAAATAGTAGTACTCGCCGTCGTCGTACAGGTACTCCATCTCCTGCTCATCAAGCGATGCCTTCTCCACCTTATCTTCCGAGGAGAACCGGTGCTCGATCATGGTGCCGGATTTGAAGTTGCGCATCTTCACCTGGACGAAGCCGCGCAGGTTGCCCGGCGTGCGATGTTCCATCTTGAAGACCGAGAACAAGTCGTTGTTGAACTTCACCACCATGCCTGGGCGGAGTTGTGTTGCGGCAATCTGCATAAGGGAAGCTTCAGTTTAGCAAATACGCCGGCTTTTGCCCCAGTTTTCCTCTTGACAGTGTATTAGTAGACTAGTATACTAGCAATTGGAGATGACTAGGATGGCGACCTTCTCGTTCCGGCTGGACGCCCGCAGCGGCGTACCGGTTTACCGCCAACTCATCGACCAGGTGCAGGCCGGAATCGCTTCCGGCAACCTGGCTAGCGGCGAGCAGATCCCTACCGTCCGCCAGGTGGCCGTGGATCTGGAGATCAATCCCAATACAGTGCTCCGGGCGTATCGGGAGCTTGAAATCCGTGGCGTCCTGGATACCCAGCAGGGGACGGGGACCTTCATTTCAGACCGCAAGATCACGCACGACGACGCGGAGCACGATCGGCAACTGACCCAACTGGTAAGCGAGTTCGTTGCCCGCGCGGGCGCCGGCGGATTTACGGTGAAGGAATTGTTGGATAGATTACGGGAACGGTTGACGGAATCGGAAAAGAGGACCAAATGAACTACGCACCTTTGATGGGACAGCAGAGCGGTCCGGCCACAGCTGTGTTCGCGTTTTTTTTGGTTGCGGGCGTGGTCACCGCTGCAGCCGCACACAATCCGATCCCCGCGATCGCCGGTGTCCTTATCGGACTATACTTCCTATTTTCGATTAAGGTAGTCCGCCAATGGGAGAAAGTTGCGGTCCTGCGCTTCGGCAAATTCAGGCGCCTGCAAGGTCCTGGGGTTTTCTGGCTGATCCCCGTAGTCGACACGCTCAGTCCGTATGTGGATCAGCGGATCAGGGTCAGCAACGTCTCGGCGGAATCGACGCTGACGCGCGACACAGTGCCTGTGAACGTCGACGCGATTATCTTCTGGGTGGTGTGGAATGCCGAGAAGTCGATCCTGGAAGTATCCAGCTACGTCGACGCCATCACGTTGAGCGCGCAGACCGCACTGCGGGAGTCGATCGGCCGTCACAACCTGGCGCAGATGTTATCAGAGCGGGAAACGCTGGGCAAAGAGCTGCAACGGATCTTGGATGAGAAAACAAATCCTTGGGGGATCACCGTGCAATCCGTCGAAATTCGCGATGTGCAGATTCCGCAAGGCCTTCAGGACGCGATGTCACGCGAGGCGCAGGCCGACCGTGAGCGCCACGCCCGCATCATCCTGGGCGAGGCGGAAACGCAGATCTCAGCGAGCTTCGCACAGGCGGCCGAGGTCTACAGTGACAACCCCGTAGCGCTGCACCTGCGCGCCATGAACATGCTGTATGAGGCGATCAAGGAAAAGGGCGCCATGGTGATCGTGCCTTCTTCCGCGGTCGAAACCATGGGCCTCGGCGGCATGCTGGCGACGACAACGCTCGCGAAGAATCAGTAGGTCAAGAACGAATAGGAGGCGGCCGTGGCGACGCTGAAAATCTTGGTTATCATCGCGAGAAGCATGGTGATGCTGACTGTCGGCATGATGTGCGCAGCAGTCATAGACTCGTTGCTCGCTGTAAACCAATAACCGCCTCCCGGCTCTGCTGTATCATCAGAAGTACACCCTGATGATTCCGGAAACGATCCCCGAAGGACTTACATTCGACGACGTTCTCCTGCTTCCCGCCCGCAGCGCCGTCGTCCCCGCGGAAACCGACACTCGCACCTGGATCACTCGCAAGATCGGCCTCAACATTCCAATCGTCAGCTCAGCCATGGATACGGTCACCGAATCGCATCTCGCGATCGCGCTGGCGCAACAGGGCGGGATTGGGTTGATCCACCGTAACATGTCGATCGACCGCCAATCCGAGGAAGTGGACCGCGTGAAACGCTCGGAAAGCGGCATGATTGTCGACCCGGTTACCGTAGACCCCGAGCAGAGAATCGGCGACGCGCTCGAAGTGATGAAGCGCTACCGCATCTCCGGCGTTCCGGTGACCAAGAACGGCAAGCTGGTCGGCATTCTCACGAATCGCGATCTGCGCTTCGAGACGCGCACGGACGTTCCCATCTCCAGCGTGATGACCAAGGAAAACCTCATCACAGTGGGCGTCGGCACAACGCTGGAAGAAGCCGAGGCGATCCTGCATCAGCATCGCGTGGAAAAGCTGCTGGTGGTTGACGAGCACTACTACCTGAAAGGTCTGATCACCGTCAAGGACATCCAGAAGAAACTCAAATATCCCAACGCGGCGAAAGATGCGCAGGGACGTTTACGAGTCGGCGCTGCGCTGGGGACGTCGGGTGATTTTCTGGAGCGCGCGCAAGAGTTGGTCAAGAAAAAAGTGGACCTTCTAGCCGTGGATTCGGCGCATGGACATAGCGAACGTGTGCTCGAAGTGGTCGCCACGCTGAAACGCGTATTGCCTGAAGTCCAACTGATCGCGGGCAATGTCGCGACCAAACAAGGCGCGTGCGATCTGATTGCGCTAGGCGCGGACGGCATCAAGGTCGGGATCGGGCCGGGATCGATTTGCACCACGCGAGTGGTCAGCGGCGCGGGCGTTCCCCAGATCACCGCGATCGCCGAATGCTCCAAAGCGACGCAGGGCAGCGGCGTACCGTTGATCGCCGACGGCGGCATCAAGTTTTCGGGCGATATCACCAAGGCCATTGCGGCGGGCGCCGACTGCGTGATGATCGGCAGCCTGCTGGCCGGCACGGAAGAAAGTCCCGGCGAGACGATTCTCTATCAAGGCCGTACCTTCAAGAGCTATCGCGGCATGGGATCAATGAGCGCGATGAGCCAAGGCTCGTCGGATCGATACGCGCAAGACGGAACGGCAGGCGGCAAGCTGGTTCCCGAAGGTATCGAGGGTCGCGTGCCGTACAAAGGCCTGTTGTCCGACCTGGTGTATCAACTGGTCGGTGGGTTGCGAGCGGGGATGGGCTATTGCGGCTGCGGCACGATTCAGGAACTGCGTGAGCGGGCCCAGTTTGTCCGCGTCACATCGGCCGGCCTGCGCGAGAGCCATGTCCACGACGTGATCATCACTAAAGAAGCTCCCAACTATCGTCTTGAATAGTGGACCTTCCAAAACCTGCTTATACGTAGCGGCTGGACGCGCCTTAGGCGCTCGCGAACCCGACCAATCCATCCGCAATCCGGATTATCTGGCCGAGCGCTTGCTTGGTCCGGAAGAGCGGGCCCTGGTCGCCGATCAGGCGGTGGTGCAGGCTCTGGAACTGGATTTCGCGGAAGCTCGCAAGAATATCGAAGCGCTTAGCTCCGCGATCATGATGATCATCCGTACACGCTTCATCGAGGAGCGGTTGGAACAAGCGATTCGTGACGGAGTGTCGCAGGTGGTTATTCTCGGCGCCGGGTTCGACACGCGGGCTTACAGGCTCACCGAGCTGCTCAAGAACACACGTGTCTTCGAGGTAGATCAGCCGTCCACGCAAGAATATAAGAAACGACGTGTGCGAGAGGCGGGCATTGCGGTCCCGTCTAACTTAACGTACGTTGCCGTCGATTTTCGGCACGACAAGCTCGGAGACGTTCTGGCCGCGGCGGGCTACGACCCCAACCGCAAGACGTTCTTCATCTGGGAGGGTGTCACCATGTACCTTCCCGAAGCAGCGGTCGAAGAAACTTTGCGCTGGGTAGCAGCGCAGGCTCCGGGCAGCACCATCATTTTCGATTTCGTGGGCGCGAGGCTCATCCAATTTATGGCGACGGCGGATCTGAGCAAATTCCCGGAAGCCGCGCAGAAGGCGTTTGAAAGAATACGAAGACTCACAGCCGGCGAGCCGTGGATTTTCGGTCTTCCGGATACCGGGGAGCGCGAGTTTCTCGCCAAGCTAGGTTTAGAGCTGCTCCAATTGCTGCCCGTCGGCGGCCCGGAATCGATGCAGCGCTACCTGACGCGGAGCGATGGAACGCCATATATTTCGGTTCCCCCGCCCCAGCAACAGGCCCAATCGCAACGCGGCGGCTACTGCCTGGCGGAAGCCTTCGTACCCGAACGTTAGAAGCCTTCCGGCCTCATTTCTTCAACAGGTCGCCGATCAACTTACGCAGGTAGGTTTCATTTTGAAGGTCGGGAGTGCCTAGGGGGTTGCTCTGCGCCTGCACGATTCCACGCCGGTCGATAATCATGACCTGCGGCACGCCGACCCGCTCAATAGCCGAAAAGCCCAGGTATCCGAGAGCTTGATCTCGCGGCGCGGAGCCCACGGGAATACCCAACTCGTGATCTTTTACGTAGCTGCGGAGCATCTCCGAAGTGGCATCATTGATCGCCACCCCGAAAGCTTGAAAGCCTTGCGGGCCGTACTCGCTCTGAAGCTTGGTCAGGACCTTGGAAAGCGCCTGGCAATGCGAACAGTTGGTGATCAGGAACTGGATCAATACGACTTTGCCCTTGTACTTCGAGAGCGAGATCGGCTTGCCATTCGGATCGGAGCAACTGAACTCCTTAGCGGGTCGAGGAACCGGGGGCTTCGCAGAAAGCAAAGCGGAAAAGCCTAACATCACGGTGAGCAAACACACGTATCGCATCTGTCTTTCTCCTTGAGTTGTTTAAGTTAATTCAGCAAGCGCCGGTTAAGGCCTGATTGCAGTTCGCCGCACACGGCGCAGTCTGGGCGGTTCGCGCGGACATTCGCCATCCGGCGAAAATCATCAATACGAGCAAGCCATACACCACCGGCAAAGGCACGCGGATGGAGCCATGGAGCAGAAAGCTTGACCAGGCTCGGTGCGGTCTCAAAACTCGTTCTTCTACAGCCGGTGAGATCGCCGGAGTCTGCCATTCCCGAAGCAAATCACGCAACTGAGGATCATTTGGTTCCATGGAAAACGCCTTTCGGTTCTAATAAGTGTGCCAGCATACGCCGCAGGTTCTGGCGAGCTCGATGCAGGCGCGACTTCACCGCCGCGAGATCCGCAGCCGTCGCGCGTGCGATTTCTTCCAGCGACATCTCTTCGTACTCGGCGAGCACTACGGCCTCACGCTGTAGCGGCGGCAGCGTTAAGATTGCTTTTTCCACCGCCTCGGCGCGTCCGTCTTCACTAACACTCAGAGGCTGGAAAACGAACGCGTCATCTTCTAAAGCTTCATGCGGCCGCTCATCTCGCCACCGTTTCAGGACCAGATTTCGGGCGATTCCCAGCAGGAATGCCCGCACTGTGCCCCGGCTTGGATCGTAAACCCCAGGTTTACGCCACAGGATCAGGAAACAATCCTGGACGATGTCCTCGGCCGCCGAACTCGATCCGGTCATCCGGTATGCAAAACGATGTACCACGTCCTTGTGTCCGTGAAATGCGTCGCGAAACTCGGCGTCGGTCATTTCTACAAACTAGTTCCCATCAGAGCTTGAAAAGGATTCGGCCTATCCGCGTTTATTTGCGTTCAGACGCGGCTATGACTTTGGCCGTCAGTTCCCCTGCGGCCAGACGAACGCGCACGTCCGATCCCACGGGCGCGTCCGCAGGAGTTTTCACAATCTTTCCTTCCCGCTCGACGATCGCGTAGCCGCGGTCCAGAATCTTGAGTGGGCTCAACTGCGCGAGGTGCGCCGCCAAAGGAGCGAGATCGCCCCGCGCGCGGCTCAAGCGCAGCCGGATCGCCTGGTTCACGGCTGCATCACACCCCTCCAGGCGTCGTCGAGACGCCGCGAACTGCAGCCGGACATCGCGCTGGACCAATCTCGTTGCAACTGCGTCTAACGCACGGGTACGCAGCCCGAGCGCGATCCGAACACTGTCGCGCAAGGCGTACTCCAACTCATCGATCCGTTGAGCTCTTCGTCCAAGTGCCCGGTGAAGACGCGCGGGATCGATCTCCAAGCGATGAAATTGTCGAGCCCGCAGGGCCAGCGTCAAACGCGCAGCCTGACGCAACCGCCCTTCGGCTCCTGACAATCCTTCAAGCAGGCTCTGGCGCGTCGATGCCACCAGTTCCGCCGCCGCCGAGGGCGTAGGCGCGCGAAGATCCGCCACGAAATCAGCAATCGTGAAATCGGTCTCATGCCCGACGGCAGAAATCACCGGCACCGGCGACGCCGCAATTGCCCGCGCCACACGTTCCTCGTTGAACGCCCATAAGTCCTCCAGCGAGCCGCCCCCGCGGGCCACGATCAGCGCTTCCGGCCAGCCCGATTGCGCGAAGTATTCGATGCCGGCGGCGATCTGCTCCGCCGCGCCCTCGCCTTGCACCTGCGCTGGATACAAGCGGATGTGACGACCCGGGCAACGCCGCTCGAGGATGTGGATCATGTCCCGGATCACCGCGCCAGATGGCGATGTCACGATCCCGATCCGCTCCGGCAGCGCCGGCAGTGGGCGTTTGCGGGCCTGATCGAAAAGCCCTTCCATGGCCAGCTTGCGCTTCAGCTGCTCGAACGCCAGTTGCAGCGCTCCATGACCCTGCGGCTCCAGCGCTTCCACCACCAGCTGCACTTCGCCGCGGGCATCGTAAAGGTTGATGCGCCCACGCGCCAGCACAGCGATACCATCCTGCGGCTTGAACTTCAGATACCGCGCGGTCATTTTGTAACACACGCAGCGAATTTGCGCCGACTGGTCTTTCAACGTGAAGTAGTAGTGGCCGCTAGGTGGGAGCTTCGCACCCGAGATTTCGCCAGCCACCCAGACATCGGAGAACTCGCCCGCTAGCATCGACCGCATCTCCGCGGTCAATTCGCTGACGGTATACGATCGCCTCTGGACACCCCAGTCGAGTGTGATCTGTTCCATATCGGTCCTACTCTGTATATCATGGTGGGCATGACTCCTAAAGAGGCCCTGGAATTTGCCAAGAAAAACGACGTCAAGCAGCTGGACCTGCGTTTCACCGACCTGCCTGGTGTTCAACAGCACGTCTCTTACCCCATCGGCGAGCTGAGCGAATCGAGTTTCGAGGAAGGCTTCGGCTTCGACGGCAGCTCCATCCGAGGATGGGCCGCCATCAACGAATCCGATATGCTGCTGGTGCCCGATCCGGCCACCGCCATCGTGGATCCTTTTTTCGAAGTCAAAACGCTGGTGATGAACTGCAATGTTATCGATCCCATCACCCGCCAGAGCTACGATCGCGATCCACGCTGGATCGCCCGCAAGGCCGAGTTGTATGTTAAGAACTCGGGGCTCGCCGACACGGCCTTCTTCGGCGCCGAAGCCGAGTTTTTCATCTTCGACAGCGTGAGTTTCGACCAGAATGCGCACTCCGGATTCTATTTCATCGAAGCCGAGGAAGGCCGCTGGAACTCCGCTCGCAGGGAAAACAACCTCGGTTATCGGCCGCGCTATAAAGAAGGATATTTCCCGGTTCCTCCTACCGATCAGCACCAGGATCTGCGCGCCGAGATGGTCGAGACCATGGGGAAGGTCGGGCTCGATATCGAGTGCCACCATCACGAAGTCGCCACCGCCGGACAGTGCGAGATCGATCAGCGCTTCAACACGCTGACGAAGTCGGCCGACAACATGATGTTGTACAAGTACGTGATCCGCAATACGGCGTATCAGTATGGCAAGACGGTGACGTTCATGCCCAAGCCTCTCTTTGGGGATAACGGCAGCGGCATGCACGTGCATCAGAGCCTGTGGAAAGGCGGCAAGCCTCTGTTCGCAGGCGATCTCTACGCGGGCTTGAGCCAGATGGCCCTGTGGTACATCGGTGGACTACTCAAGCACGCTCGAGCTCTGGCGGCCATCATCGCACCGACCACCAATAGTTATAAGAGATTGGTTCCGGGCTATGAAGCGCCGGTGAACCTAGCGTACTCCCGGCGCAATCGCTCGGCGGCCTGCCGCATTCCGATGTACTCAGCCTCGCCCAAGGCCAAGCGGGTCGAGTTTCGGCCGCCGGATCCGTCCTCGAATCCCTATCTCGCATTTGCGGCCATGGTGATGGCGGGACTCGATGGCGTAATGAACAAGGTCGATCCAGGAGAACCACTGGACAAGGACATTTACGATCTCTCGCCCGAGGAGATGAAGGCTGTGCCATCCATGCCTGCCTCGTTAGAGGAAGCTCTTGGGGCGCTTGAAGACGATCACACGTTTCTGCTGAAGGGCGACGTGTTCACTGAGGAGCTGCTCGAGAACTACATCAACTACAAACGCAAGAACGAGGCCGACGCGGTGCGCCTGCGCCCGCACCCCTACGAGTTCGCTTTGTATTACGACATTTAATTTCGGTACGGTCGCAACCTCCAGGCCGGTCGTCTGCGGGGAGCGCACAGCGCGTGGCGCGCGCGCCGCAGCTAGAGAGGTCGCACCGCGCTGCGTTGTGCGCGATTAATCAAAGAGCCGCTTCGCCCCGGTCTTCGTTGCGAATGCGAATTGCGTCCAGCACGTCTGTGACGAACACTTTTCCGTCGCCAACCTTCCCGCTGCGGGCTGCAGCGGAGAGCGTACGAACAATTTCATCCGCCCGCGCTGAAGTGACCACCAGCTCGATCTTCACCTTCGGCAGCAGGTCGACCTTATACTCCTGGCCGCGATAGGTTTCGGTGTGGCCCTTCTGACGCCCGTGGCCGCGCACTTCCGAGACAGTCATCCCGTCGACACCTATACCGAGCAGCGCGTCCTTCACTTCGTCCAGCTTGTGGGGCTGGATAATCGCTTCGATCTTCTTCATCCGGTGGTCCCGTCCTTATTAGTTGGGTTATCTACTTGGGTATCTATATGATGCCCCGGACCATGGACGCGTCCAAACGAAACGTTTGGATTGGCTGGATCAAAATAATCTATTGGACGTTTAACCGAACTGCCATTAGGCTTAAAACTTAAAGCTCAGTCCGCTTTGTAATCCAAAACCTCAGGAGGTCGTAAATTGTATACCCGCTTGAAGTGTCTCTTAGGTCCTTTGACCGCCGCGTTGCTCGCAACGTCCGCCTTCGGACAGGCGCCTGCTCCTGCTCCGGCTCCTGCCCCCGCCGCGGCCCCACCACCCGCTGCCCCGCCATGGTCGGTGGGCGGAATCGATTTCAGCGGTCTGGTGGACGGCTATTATGACTTCAACTTTAACCACCCGGCAGGATTCAACGGTCCGGGGTCTGGTACTAACGGTCTTTATAACTTCGACACGGCCACCAACCAGTTCAGCTTGAACATGGTCAAGTTGAGCATGTCTCACTCGGCCGATCCGATCGGATTCCAGGTCGATTTTGGCTTCGGTCATGCCTTCGACATGATCAACGGTATCGACAACAACGGCCTGAGGACCAAGAATATTGAACAGGCCTTTGTGAGTTGGAAGCCCAAGGGCAAAGATAGCGGCTTCCAGATGGACTTCGGTAAGTTCGTGACCAGCGCGGGCGCCGAGGTCATCGAGAGCAATGCCAATTGGAACTACTCTCGCTCGCTGCTGTTCTCTTGGGCGATTCCCTACTACCACATGGGTTTGCGCCTGACCGAAACGAAAGGCCATTTTACAGGTGGTTTCCAGCTGGTGAACGGCTGGAACGAGGTGGAAGACGTCAACTCCGGCAAGACGCTGGGATTCGTGGGCAACATCACCACCAAGAAGATTACCTGGAATAACAACTACTACACTGGTCCCGAGAACTCCGGTACGAACAAAGGCTGGCGGAATCTCTACGATACGACTGTGATTTTCACTCCCGCGGACAAGTTCAATGCGTACGTGAATTTCGATTACGGCCAGAACAACAACGGGTTGTCCGGGCCGGCCGCCGTCACGGCAAAGTGGTACGGCGTTGCCTTCGCGGGTAAGCTCCAGATGAACGATCACAACGCGATCACGCCGCGGTATGAGTGGTTTAAGGATCGCGACGGATTTGAGATCGGTTCATCCGGCTTGGTTTGCAAGACCGGGAAAGAATGCGACGCCCTGCAGGAGTTCACACTGACCTACGAATATAAGTGGACCAAGGGCTTGCTGGCGCGCCTGGAGTATCGTCACGATTGGAGCGCCATCCCGCAACCGGTCCTGTTCCAGCGCGGATCCACTGGCGCTTCCGATCATCAGGACACCCTGACTGTCGGCATCATAGCGTTCTTCGGGCCTCACTAGAAACTATCGTGGGATAGCCTCAGTAAAATCTAACGAACTAATGACCGCGCGCGGCTTACCGGCCGCGCGCGGTTTTTCTTTTGTCTAGCGGCCTTTATTTCTACGTATGTTCCTTTGATCCGACCATTTGATCATGGCTCCTGGCCTTATGGAACCGATTGAAATAATCAATTGGACACCCTATCGAATGGCCGTTAGACTGAGAATCACTCGATCGTAACCAGCCTGCCACGTGATAGCCGGCGAAGTATCGATCAGGTAGTATTATCCCCGCGTTGCCACCACGTTATCGTCGCCGCCGGGGACGAGCAGCCGAATTCATCCGGCAGCTATCGTCTTCAGTCATCGAGATTCGTTAGAACCCAAACTCAGGGAGGAATACCTTACATGGGAGCCAATTCAACGCAAGCCATCGGGTTGACGGCATTTTTGGTAGCGTTCACGCTCATCGCCGCCGGCATCGCCGCGGGCGGAATGTTGGTCAGTCTCGTGGGCGTCGTCTTATTTGTGGTCTCTCTCGGCGTTTTCCGCAAGGCCAAGCCGTGGGAAGAGGCGGAGTGAAAAGGAGACAACTATGGCAATCGCAGGACTAATCGTAACGTTATTGGGTTTTATTATCGCGGTGGCCAGCCTGGGAATGAGTTCCTCGGTTGGCGGCCGCATGGTGATCGTTCTCGTCGGGCTGGTGGTCAGTTTGGTGGGGATCATCGGCTTGATCAACCCGGCGTTTCAGAAGAAGGCCGCCTGGAGAAAGTGACCGAGCGGCGAACGAAGTGACGAAAAAGAATGACGAGAGGATCATGACAATGACACGACGCATCGCAATCTTGGCAGTGGCTCTCCTGATGGTGTCGCTCGCATGGGCGCAAGCGCCGGCGACGCCGCCGGCTCCGGCGCCTGCACCCGCTGCGGCAACTCCAGCAGCTCCGGGCGCAGCTCCCGCGGCAGCACCTGCCCCCCCTCCGGTGATGATCACCGACCAGGACATCAAGAACGTCCCGCCGCCTTCGGCCGATGCGCGGGCCAAGGGCGATCCGGACGGGTCGCTCACCGGCACTGTATCCGACGTGGTGGTTAGCGACAGCAAGAAGGGCCTGACCATCGGAGATCTGGTGAACCAGGCCGGCCAGAACAGGGTAGCTATCAACTTTGTCTGGACCTTGATCACTGGCTTTCTGGTTATGTTCATGCAGGCGGGTTTCGCCATCGTGGAAACCGGCCTATGTCGCGCCAAAAACGCGAACCATACCATGATGATGAACTTCATGGTGTACGGAGTCGGCATGCTGGCCTTCTGGCTGATCGGCTTCGCCATTCAGATGGGTGGTGTCGGAGCTCTGGGTACGCTTGGCGGGACGGGGGTGCTGGGAGGCGAGGCCACCTTCAAGCTGTTTGGCAAGGATTTTGGCCTATGGGGCCAGAACGGCTTATTCCTGATGCATAAGGGAACGTATGACGTCGCCGTGATGGTGATCTTCTTGTTCCAGATGGTGTTCATGGATACCGCCTTGACCATCGTCACGGGTACTGTGGCGGAACGTTGGAAGTACGCAGCCTTCATGGTTTCGTCTTTCGTCATGGGCGCGTTCACCTACCCGCTATTCGCCAATTGGGCGTGGGGTGGAGGCTGGCTCGCCAACTTGGGCGGGAACTTCGGTCTCGGTCACGGTTACGCGGATTTTGCCGGCTCGGGTGTCGTGCATGCTGTTGGAGGAA
>Ga0105239_10003687_pt1 | contig 18666 bp, 14 predicted proteins | sample KBSC44metaG_FD_92761 | JGI IMG/M metagenome (GOLD analysis project Ga0105239, IMG submission 92761) | Corn rhizosphere microbial communities from Kellogg Biological Station, Michigan, USA - KBS C4-4 metaG | ecosystem: Host-associated > Plants > Roots > Rhizosphere > Soil | place: Michigan, USA...
AGCGCCGACCACCAGCGTTCGGCGACGGCGAGCGGCGAGGGCAGCACCATCGGCTGCACGAAGCCGCCGGCGGCCAACGTCTGCCAGAGGATCAGCAGCAGCAGCGGCAGCGCGAACCCGGAGAAGCGCTGCGCGCGCGCCCACACGGTCATTTCACGCCGAGCTTGGATTTCGCCGCATCGAGCAGATCGAGCTTGACCCAGTCGCTGGCTTTCGGCGGATTCTGCATGCGGCCGACGCCATACTTCTGCATCAGGTCGGTCGTCGTCTGGATGTGCTCGACGGTGAGGTCGTACGTATATGGCGAATTCTCGATCGCTTCCTTGTAATCCTCGGCGGACAGCTGGCCCTTGAACATCTGCTCGCTCACATATTTCTGCGCGAGCTCGGGTTTGTCGATGAACGTCTTCGTCGCTTCGACGAAACATTGCAGGAAACGCTTGGCGACGTCCGGTTTCTCCTTGTACAACTTCTCGGTGATCACGAGCGCGCGCACCGGCGCGCCGAGCGGCGTGTCGTAGGGCTTCATGATCTCGACGCCGAAGCCCTTGTGGATGGCTTGCGAGGACTGCGGCTCGGACTGGCACATCGCGTCGATCTGTTTCTGCAGCAGCGCCTGATTGAGGTCCGCGAACGCCATGTAGACGATCTGCACATCCTCGCCTGGCTGATCCGACCAGCTCAGATTCGCTTTGGCGAGTTCGGCGAGCAGCAGCAGTTCCTGCGCGCCGCCGCGTGCGACGCCGACCTTCTTGCCTTTGAGATCGGCGACGCTCTTGATGCCCGATCCGGTCTGGGCGACGAGACGTGCGCCGCCCTTGGCGAACCCGGCTACGGCGTAGATCGGCACGCCGCTGGCGCGCCCGGCGATCGCGGCGTCAGCTGCGCTGGCGGCGGCGTCGATCTCGCCGGCGACGATCGCCGGCAGGATGTCCACGCCCTTGGCAAACATGCGCTCCTCGATCTTGAGGTTGTATTTCGGCGCGATCTCCTTCATGTAAGAAACCGCGCCGTAATGGGCGAACTTGAGATTGCCCAGGCGCACGACGTCTTCGGCGCAGGCAGTGGCAGCGCATGCGGCGAGTGCGCCGCACACCAGCGTCTGGAAAATTTTCATCACTCGATCTCCTTGTGAGAAATGCGCCTAGCAGCAGCCGGTACGCCCGTTCCCGTAACGTCTTTGCTGCCGCTCGTTGAAGAATTCCACGTAATTCATCACCGGCGCGCCCGGATGATGCGCTCGCATGTGCGCGACGTAGTTGTCGTAGTCGGGCACGCCGATGGCGAGGCGCGCGGTGCGCACGGCGGTGCGCCAGAATCGATCCAGCCGCGCACGCCAGGTGCTCATGAGTTCTGCGCTCCGGCCAGAGCGACATAAGGCGTTTCCATCGCCGTCGGCTGGTTCGCCTTGCGCGCGGCGAGTGCCGAGCGGATGCCGAAGCCGACCATTGCCAGCACGACGAGCGTGAACAGCGATGCCAGTGTCGCGTCGACATAATCGTTGAAGATCACGTGCTGCATGTCGTCGAGCGTCTTCGCCGGCGCGGTGATCTTGCCGGCGGCGAGGTCGGCGCCGAATTTCCTCGCGTGCGCGAGGAAGCCGATGCCCGGCTTCTCGCTGAAGATCTTCTGCAGGCCGGCCGTGACGGTGCAGATCACGAGCCATGCCGTCGGCACGAGCGTCACCCAGAGGTAGCGCTCGCGCTTCATCTTGATCAGCGTCACCGTGGCGAACGTCAGCGCGATCGCCGCGAGCATCTGGTTGGCGATGCCGAACAGCGGCCACAGTGTGTTGATGCCGCCAAGCGGATCGACCACGCCTTGATAAAGGAAATAACCCCAACCGGCGACGCACAGCGTCGTCGCGATCAGATTCGCGGCCCACGATTCGGTGCGCTTGAGCGCCGGTGCGGCGAGGCCGATCAATTCCTGGATCATGAAGCGACCGACGCGCGTGCCGGCGTCGATTGTCGTGAGAATGAACAGTGCTTCGAACAGGATCGCGTAGTGATACCAGAACGCCATGCCGCTCGGCATGAGGCCGTGGAGGATCTGGGCCATGCCGACGGCCAGCGTCGGTGCGCCGCCGGCGCGCGAGAGGATCGAGGTCTCGCCGATGTCCTTGGCCGTCTGCGTGAGCTGGTCCGGCGTGACCACGAAACCCCATTGCGTGATCGTCTGCGCGGCCTGTTCGGCCGTGGTGCCGATCACGCCGGCCGCCGCGTTCATCGCGAAGTACACGCCCGGCTGCAGTACACATGCGGCGACCAGCGCCATGATCGCGACGAATGCCTCCATCAGCATGCCACCATAGCCGATCAGGCGCGCTTCGGATTCGTTCGACAGCATCTTCGGCGTAGTGCCCGAGGAGATCAATGCGTGGAAACCGGAGACGGCGCCGCAGGCGATCGTGATGAACAGGAACGGGAACAGGTTGCCGGTGAACACCGGACCGGTGCCGTCGATGTACTTGGTCAGCGCCGGCATGTTCAATGGCGGCGCAACGAGGAAGATCGCGATCGCCAGAAGCAGGATCGTGCCGATCTTGAGGAACGTCGACAGGTAATCGCGCGGCGCGAGCAGCATCCACACCGGCAATACCGAGGCGACGAAACCGTAGCCGATCAGCATCCAGGCAAGCTGCGGACCCTTGAACGTGAACGCCGGGCCCCAGGTCGGATCCGCCGCGACCACGCCGCCGAGCCACACCGCCAGCAGCAGGCCAATGAAGCCGATGATCGACATTTCCAGAATGCGCCCGGGCCGGAACCAGCGCAGATACGCGCCCATGACGAGCGCGATCGGAATGGTCATGAACACGGTGAAGGTACCCCACGGACTCTGCGCGAGCGCCTTGACCACGACAAGCGCGAGCACCGCGAGCAGGATGATCATGATCATCAGGATGCCGATCATCGCGATCGTGCCGGCGCCGTTGCCCATCTCGGTGCGGATCATCTCGCCGAGCGAGCGGCCGTCGCGGCGCATCGACAGGAACAGGATCACGAAGTCCTGTACCGCGCCGGCGAATACGACGCCAGCGAGGATCCACAACGTTCCCGGCAGATAGCCCATCTGCGCGGCAAGCACCGGGCCGACCAAGGGTCCGGCGCCGGCGATGGCGGCGAAGTGGTGGCCGTACAGCACCCACTTGTCGGTCGGCACGTAGTCGAGGCCGTCGTTGCGCCGCTGCGCCGGCGTGGCTCGCGAAGGATCGATCTTGAGCGCGGTATCGGCGATGAAGCGGCTGTAGAAGCGATACGCGATCACGAACGTGGCGATCGCCGCAGCAACGAGCCAGATCGCGTTGATGTTTTCGCCGCGCTCGAGCGCGACCATGCCCAGACACACCGCGCCGACGAGCGCGATGGCAACCCAGCCGAGTTTGCCTGCCAGCGTATCCATGAGAAGACTCTCCCGAATTCACATCCGGTCGTAGTTTGCGCGCGTCGGCGTGAGGGTCAAGCGGCTGTGCAACAGATCGCGAGCGGATTAGACGAAAGTCGAACGCATCTGCTCGAACCCAGGCAACGTCCGTGGTGCTCCGCCGATCGACATCCCTGTATCACCTTCCGCTCGCTACAACCATTTCGCTCGACGCAGGATGACATAGAGGCCGACGCAGACGAGGATCGTCGCGAGGAACGTCACCGGGTAAGCATAGGGTGTGTCGAGTTCCGGCATATCCTTGAAGTTCATGCCGTACCAGCTCGCAATCGCCATCGGCGCGGTGAGCAGCAGACCCCAACCGGCGATCTTCTTGAACACATCGTTCTGCGCCACGCCGACCAGCGCGAGGTTGACGTCCATGGCCGAGGTGAGCATTTCGCGCAACATCGCCGAGATGTCGTTGATGCGCGCGGCATGATCGCCGACGTCGCGAAAATAGGGACGCACTTCGTCGCGGATCAATCCCGGATACAGGCGCGTGAGCTGGCTCAGGATGTCCTGCATCGGCGTCACCGCGAGCTGCATGCGTACGAGCTCCTTCTTCAGCTCGTACAGATGCATGATCGTGTGGCGGTTGAATTCGCCGCCGAGGATCGCGTGTTCCAGCTCGTTGAGCCGGTCCTTGAACGAGTCGACAATCGGAAAATAGTTGTCGACGATGAAATCCAGCACCGTATGCAGCGCATAGCTCGGACCGAGTGCGAGCAGCTCGGGCGAGGTCTCGCAGGCGCGCCGTGCCGGCGCGTACGACAGCGACGCGCCATGGCGCACGGTGACCAGGTAATTGCGACCTAGGAAGACATGGGTCTCGCCGAATTCGATCTTGTGATCGCGCATCTGTGCGGTGTGCACGGCGATGAACAGCGAGTCGCCGTAGACCTCGATCTTGGTGCGTTGGTGCGCGCTGTGCGCGTCCTCGATCGCCAGTTCGTGCAGGCCGAACTCGTGCGACAGTTTCTCCAGCAGCGGCTCGTCCGGCTCGTACAGGCCCACCCAGACGAATACCTGCGGATCCTTCAACGCCTCGTCGATGTCGTCGAGCGCGATCGTGCGCCCCTTGCCATGGCCATAGGCGATGCAGTTGACCAGCATCGGGCAGGTGGCGTTCGGATCCGGGTCCGTCGGGTTCATTGCGGTGCGTCGTGGGATTCGCACGGATAATGCCGGAGAGGCATGAGGGCCGGCAAATCGGCCATTCGCGGGCTGGCTTGCCAAATTTCCAATTGTTATGGCCGTGTTACACAAGTTTGTAAAAATCTGTTAACGTCGATGCGGGATCGCCCGCGGGTGTGCGGGCTCCGCGGCAAATCGGGGCATTTCATAAACGGAGGAGACCATGAGCGTTCAGGTGTCGGGAAGGAGCGCGCGTGCGGCAAATCTGCGCCGCACCACGCTGGTGATCGCGTTGCTGGGCGCGCTGTCCGCGCATGCGCAGGACGAGGGCTCCACAGACAAGAACGAAGGCAAGAAAACGACCGAGTTGAATACGATTGTGGTGACCGGTACGCACAAAGCGGGCCTGTCGCCGACCGAATCGATCTCGCCGATCGATGTCTATAGCGGCGCGCAAGTCGAGGAACAGGCCGCCGTCGACCTGACCGATGCGCTCACCAAGATCATGCCAGCGCTGAATACGCAGCGCTTCCCGATTGCCGACGGCACGTCATTCGTGCGTCCGGTATCGCTGCGCGATCTTTCTCCCGATCAAACCCTGATTCTCGTCGACGGCGTGCGCCGCCATCGTTCGGCTCTGGTGAATCTGCAATACGATCCGCTGGGCACGGTAAACCAAGGCGCGCAGGCCGTGGATTTTTCCGCGATCCCGGCGAACGCGATCAAGCGCGTGGAAGTACTGCGCGATGGCGCTTCGGTGCTGTACGGCTCCGACGCGATCGCCGGTGTCGTCAACGTGATCCTCAACGATGCGCCGCAGGGCGCTGCGGTCAGCGCCCAGTATGGCGAGTACAGCAAAGGTGACGGCGCGCGTTTTCGCATCGATGCCGACGCCGGTTTCGCGCTCGGGCCTGGCGGTTTCCTGCACGTCAGCGCCGAGCGCGACACCTCCGATATCACTTCGCGCGGCACGCCGCGTCCGGATGCGGCCGCGGTGGCTGCGATCGTTGGCGCCGACAACGTGCCGTACCACGGGTTTGGTCAGCGCTGGGGCGATCCCGACGTCGACGCAAACAAACTGTTCGTCAATGCCGGCATCCACGTCAACGACGGTATCGAGCTGTATGGATTCGGCAGCTACATGGAAAACGAGACGCTGGGCGGATTCTTCTACCGCGATCCTGTGCTGCCCGCCCAATATGGCATCAGCGGCCGAAACACGTTGATCATCGATCAAAATGGCGATTTCCTCCCGGATGCCGCGCCGCAATCGCTGGTGAACAGCATCATCGCCGGTGGCGGCAATCCGGCGAATTACCTCACCGCCGATCCGAACAGTCCCAGCGGTTGGGTGCTGTTGAATCCGATCTACAAGAAATTTCCGGGCGGCTACAGTCCGTTGTTCGGCGCCGATATCACCGATCACGAGTTCGTCGCCGGCGCGCGTGGCGACTTCTCCGACAACTTCAAATGGGATTTCCACGGCCGCACCGCCGGCAACGATATCGACTACAAGCTGGAAAACTCGATCAACCCGAGTCTCGGCGATCTGTCACCCACCAATTTCCATCCCGGCAAGCTGACCCAGGAAGAAAAGGAATTGGGTCTGGACCTGACGCAGTCGTTCGGCAATTCGCCGCTCACGCTCGCTTATGGTGCGCAATGGCGCAACGAAACCTACAAGATCCACGCCGGTGACTATGGTTCCACCGCGGTGGGCCCAACCGCAGCCGTGTTCGGCGTTGGTTCGGACGGCTTCCAGGGCTTTTTCCCAGCGACTTCCGGCACGTTCAAGCAGGACAGCTATTCGGCGTATGCCGATGCTGAAACGTCGTTCAACGAGAAGTTGTCCGGCGCTGCCGCCGTGCGTTACGAACACGCTGACCGCTTTGGCTCGAAGACCGTGTTCAAGCTCTCCGGCCGCTATCAGTTCACCGACACGTTTGCCGGCCGTGCGACGTACAACACCGGCTTCCGCACGCCGACGCCGGGTCAGGAATTCACGCTCAATGTCACGACGACGGCGGACGCCAGCGGCAATCTGATCCCGGCCGGAACCTACCCGGTCAGTCATCCGGTCGCGCAGGCGCTCGGCGCCGTGCCGCTGCAAACCGAAAAGTCCAAGAACTTGAGTCTCGGCGTGGTCTGGGATCCGCGCGACAACGTTTCTGTCACGCTGGATTACTACAAGCTCAAGATCGACAACCGCATCGGCTTGATCAACAAGACGGTAACCCAGGCCAATGTGGACACGCTCGTTGCCGAGAACTATCCGAACGCGCAGTTGCTGCTCGGCAGCGCGGCGAGTTATTTCGGCAACGCGTTCGGTTCCGACGTTGACGGCTTGGATTTCGTGATCGATACGCGTCACCGCTTGGGCGACGGCACCCTCAACATCGACTTCCGCTACAACTACAACAAGCAGGACGTGGTCAATGTGAAGCCGGGCACGATCAATGCGGACCGCGTCTACGACCTCGAGAATCAGGTGCCGAAGAATCGGGCGACCTTGAGCTTCGACTATGCGTGGAACCGATTCGACGGCATTGCGCGCGTCAATTACTACGGCGGCTGGAGCACCACCGGTGGCTTGTTCGGCAACGGCGATGCATCCGACGCGCACAGCTACAGCAGCAAAATCCTGGTGGATCTGGAGGCGCGCTACAAGTTCAACGATACTTTCTCCATTGCCGTCGGTGGCGACAACGTCTTCAATACCTACCCGGACAAGGAGCAAAACGGAACGCTCGCATTCCTCGGCAGCCAGTACGCGGTCACCTCGCCGTTCGGTATCGACGGCGCTTTCTGGTATGTCCGCGCGAAAGCAGAGTTCTGATCGACGTGGTCATCCAGCAAAAGGCCGGCGCAAGCCGGCCTTTTACTTTGCGGGCACGGATTCCGCTGCGAACCAATGCAGGCTCGCAGCCAGCGCCATATGCACCGGCAGCAGCAGCGCGATCCACAGGTAATTGTCCTGCGCAAACGCGGGGAACACCTTGATGAAGAATCCCAGGCCGGCAACGGCGGCGATGACGATCGCGGTGCGCTGTGCAAAGCGCGACGGTTGCCATGTTCGACGAAACGCACCGAGCCAGTTCGGCAACAGCAGCAGGCACAGCGGATTGAAACACAGCAGGTTCTCATTGCGCCATGCCGAGACGTGGTCGGTCAGCGTCCACAGCGCCAGCAGGACCAGGCCGGCCAGGCCACAGGCGATTGTCAGCGCGCTCGCGAGCGTCGCGAATGCGATGCGCGCCGAGGGGCGCGTGCGCAGGCGGGGGAGGGCGAGCAGCGCGAGCCCGAGCGCGATGCCCGACGCGAATGCCGGCCAGACCCAGCGCGGCGGAAAATCCGGTGGTTCCGGTATGCGCGCCGCGGCGATTTTCGACTCCCGCACAACCAGCGGAACGAGGTGGCCGTCGGCATCGCGCACGTGCACGTCACGCAGACGACGCATGAATTCCATCGGTACGAAACTCTCGTCCCAGTACGACAGGCGCCGATCGGCAAACGGTCCGAGGCCGGCATCCATGCCGAGCATCAAGACCGGTTCCGCGCGCAGCAGGCGGTCGGCGTCCATGCGATACGTGAAGCCGCGCGATGGCGCGACGAGCTGGTCGCGAATCGCGCCGTCCACGGCCGCGTCGAGCGCATCACGCACGCGCGTGGAACAGTTCGCGGTGAAGTATTCGTAGAGGTACTGGGCGTTTTCCGGGCGCGCATTCCAATCCAGATAGTCGCGCAGTTTCGAGCGCTGCGCCGGTCCAAGGTCCAGATCCTGTTCGACGATCCAGCGTCCTTCGTCACGATAGATCGGATAGTCCTCGGCCGGATCGCTGACGGAGACGCGATACAACATTTTGCCGCGCGCGAAGTTCAGCCAGAAATTCTCCTGCGCGAAATCGAACATGCCGTAGTTGTACAGGCGCTGCGTGCCGGCACTGCGGTCGCGGATCAGGATCGCGTTGTGGCCGAAACGCTCCCAGATCTCCGCGCCGGGGCCGAAGGTGACCAGGGCGATATCCAGCTCGCTGCCGGGCGCCAACGCAATCTGCGCACCGGAAAAAAGTGGAAAAAGCAGCAAGATCCACAACAGCGCCAGCCGCGGGCGCCAGAGTTGCCTAGGCATCATGCACGCGCACCGCAAACTGCAGCACGCGGCGGTCATCGGCCTTGGTCACGCGGAAATGGAATCCGCCCATCACGAGTTCCTCACCGGGTTCGGCGAGGTGGCCGATCTCGGAAGTGATCATGCCGCCGATCGTGTCGAACTCGTCATCTGCGAATTCGCTGCCGAGGCGTTCGTTGAAGTAGGCGATCGGAGTCTGCGCGTTGACGAGGAACGCGCCGTCCGGCTGCGGCTGGATCTGTTTCTTGCGTGCCGGGTCCTCCTCGTCGTGTTCGTCGTCGATCTCGCCGACGATCTGCTCGAGCACGTCCTCGATCGTGATCAGGCCGGCGATGCCGCCGTATTCGTCGACGACGAGCGCCATATGATTGCGCGACAGCCTGAATTCCTTGAGCAGGATGTTGAGGCGCTTGGTTTCCGGGATCAGCACGGTCGGCCGGACCAGCGCGCGGATGTTGCACGGCGCGCCCGCGCCTTCGGCGAAACACTTGAGCAGGTCCTTGGCGAGCAGGATGCCGATGATTTCGTCCGGATCCTCGCCGTGCACCGGATAGCGCGAATGGCCGGACTCGATCACGCGGCGCACGATTTCGGCGGTCGGCGCGTCGGCCGGCAGCGAGACCATCTTCGAGCGCGGGATCATGACGTCGATGACCTGCAGGTCAGCGACTTCGATCGCGCCTTCCACCATTGACAGGGTGTCGTTCGACATCAGGCCGTTGGCCTGGGCGCTGCGCAGTTCCTCAAGCAGCTCGTCGATATTGCGCGGTTCGCCGGAAACCAGCTGGCCGATGCGTTCCAGCCAGGATCGGGAAGGCTGGGGACTAGGGTGGTCCTCGTTCATCAAAGTTGAAGCAAATGCCCGCGTCGGGGCGAGCAGCCTATTCTAGCGAATTTCGATGACGGTTTAAGAAAACAAGCGAAAACAGATGGTTAATATGGATCGGCGATGCCGAATCCGCGCAGAATCCGGCGCTCGAGCGCTTCCATGCGGACCGCATGGGCCTCGGCTTCATGGTCGTAGCCGAGCAGGTGCAGCGCGCCGTGGATCGTCAGATGCGCGTAATGGTCGCGCACGCGCTTGCCCTGTTCGGCCGCTTCGCGCGCAACGACCGCTGCGCAGATCACCAGGTCCCCCAGCGCGCCCGTTTTCTCCCCGGGCAATGGCAGGTACGGGAAGCTGAGCACGTTCGTTGCGTAATCCTTGCCGCGGAAATCGCGGTTGTAACGGCGGCCTTCCTTTGCGTCGACGATAAGAATGTTGACCTCGACCTTGCGCCGGCGCAGCTCGGGGATCGCGTCGATCCACCTGGCGAAGGAACTCTTGAGCGGTACGCCCAGTCGACCCGCTTCGTTGCGCAGATAAAGCGCGATCGTCATTCCTTCTTTCCCGATTCCCGGTTCTTCCGCGCTTCGCGCTCCTCGTAGGCGCGCACGATGCGCTGCACAAGCGGATGGCGCACGACGTCCCGGGCCGTGAAGAACGTGAAACTGATGCCGGCTACGGCGTCGAGCACCTCGATCGCGTCGCGCAAACCGGATTTCACCTGCCGCGGCAAGTCGATCTGGGTGACGTCGCCAGTGACCACGGCGACCGAACCGAAGCCGATGCGCGTGAGGAACATCTTCATCTGCTCGACCGTCGTGTTCTGCGCCTCGTCGAGAATCACGAATGCGTCGTTGAGCGTGCGTCCACGCATGTAGGCGAGCGGCGCGATCTCGATCACATTGCGCTCGATCAGCTTGGTTACGCGGTCGATGCCGAGCATCTCGTACAACGCGTCGTACAGCGGGCGCAGATACGGATCGACCTTCTGCGTGAGATCGCCGGGCAGGAAGCCGAGCTTCTCGCCGGCCTCGACGGCGGGACGCACCAGAATCAGGCGCTGCACGCGATTGTCGTTGAGCGCATCGACCGCCATCGCCACGGCGAGATAGGTCTTGCCGGTGCCGGCCGGGCCGACGCCGAAGTTGATGTCGTTCGTGGCGATCGCGTGCAGGTAGCGCACCTGGTTGGCGCCGCGGCCGCGGATCGTGCCGCGCTTGACCTTGATCGCGACTTCGTGCGCGCTCTCGGCTGCGCGCGCGTTCAGTGCGTCGATGCCCGATTCGGACAGCCGCAGGTTGATCTGCGCGCCGGTCAGCGTCTCGCTTTCGGTGGACTCGTACAGGTCGCGCAGCACGCGCTCGGCGAGTTGCACGGACATATCCGCACCGCTGATGCGAAACAGATTGCCGCGGTTGGCGATTTCCACGCCCAGGCGCAACTCGATCTGGCGCAGGTGCTCGTCGAACGGCCCGGTCAGATTCGCCAGGCGTTCGCCGTCGTCGGGTTCGAGCGCGATGTCGCGGTGGGTAAGCGTCGCGGACATCAGGCGATGGCGGCGACGGGTGCGGCAGCGCACAGCCGTCCGCGCAGCGAATTGGCCATTGCCTGCGTGATCTGCACGTCGACGAACTGGCCGATCAGGCGCGCATCGCCCGGAAAATTCACGTAGCGCATGTTTTCGGTGCGGCCGGCAAGTTCGCGCGGATTTTTCCTGCTCGGGCCTTCGACGAGCACGTTCTGCACCGAGCCGATCATTGCTTCGGAAATCCGCTGCGCATTCGCGTTGATCGTCGCCTGCAGGCGTTCCAGACGTGCATGCTTGGTCGCATCGGTAGTGTCGTCGGCCAGGTTCGCCGCCGGTGTACCCGGGCGGCGCGAGTAGATGAACGAGAAGCTCGCGTCGAAGCCGACGTCATCGATCAGCTTCATCGTCTGCTCGAAATCGACATCGGTTTCGCCCGGGAAGCCGACGATGAAATCGGTCGACACGGAAATGTCCGGACGCACCTTGCGCAGCTTGCGGATCTTCTGCTTGAACTCGAGCGTGGTGTAGCCGCGCTTCATCGCGGCAAGGATGCGATCGGAACCCGCCTGCACCGGCAGGTGCAGGTAGTTCGCCAGCTTGGGCACGTTTGCATACGCCTCGATCAGCGAGTCGGAAAATTCCAGCGGGTGCGAGGTCGTGAAGCGGATGCGGCCGATGCCGTCGAGCTGCGCGATGGCATGGATCAGCACGGCGAGGTCCGCCGTGCCGCCGTCGTGGGTCGCGCCACGATACGCATTGACGTTCTGGCCGAGCAGATTGACCTCGCGCACGCCCTGATCGGCCAGCGCCGCTACTTCGGCTATGACGTCGTCGAAGGGGCGGCTGATCTCTTCGCCGCGCGTATACGGCACCACGCAATACGAACAATACTTGCTGCAGCCTTCCATGATCGAGACAAACGCGGTGACGCCGTCCTTGCGCGGTTCGGGAAGGTGGTCGAACTTCTCGATTTCCGGAAAGGAAATATCCACTTGTGGGCGTTGTGTACTTTTGTGCGCCTCGATCATCTGCGGCAGACGATGCAGCGTCTGCGGACCGAACACGAGGTCCACATACGGCGCGCGCTTGATGATCGCCGCGCCTTCCTGGCTGGCGACGCAGCCGCCGACGCCGATGACGAGCTGCGGATTGTTTTTCTTCAGTTCCTTCCAGCGCCCAAGCTGGCTGAAGACCTTTTCCTGTGCCTTCTCGCGAATCGAACAGGTATTGATCAGGATCACGTCGGCGTCGGCTGCGTCGGCGGTCACTTGCAGGCCGTGCGAAGCGGCGAGTACGTCGGCCATCTTGGCCGAGTCGTACTCGTTCATCTGGCAACCGTGGGTTTTTATGAAGAGTTTGCCGGGCATGTGCGGGAACCAAATGGTGAACCAGCTATTCTAAGCCCGGCCGCGCGTTGTCGCCAGATTTTCAATAAAAATAAGGAGTTGCCACGTAGCGCGTGGCGTCCGCGCTGCGGCACTTGTGAAATCCCCAATCCTGTCAGAAACTTGCCCGCCAAAGCTGTGCCGAACATGAAGTACTTACCGGGGAAACTGCGTCATCTGCTCGCCGCCGCGCTGCTGCTCGGCGCCGGCTTCGTTGCGCCTGACGCGCTGGCGGGTGCCCTGTACAAGTGCGCCGGCCCGAACGGGCAGGTCGCCTACACCAACCGCCCGAAGTCCTTCGCCGACTGCAAAGTCGTCTCGACGTATGCGGACAAGCCTGCGCCGGCGCGCGGTGTCGACACGCCGCATACCGAATATCGCTCCGAAACAGGCGAACAAACGGCGCGCCTGTCGGCGCCGCCGGTCGCCACTGCTGCCGCGGATGCGCATGCGCAGGTCAGCTACGGCGCGGTTTACAAAGTCGCGAAAACGAATGGCATCACCGAATACACCAACATCCGGCCAGGCCGCGGCAATACCTATCGCGTGCTGTTCACGTACATCGCAAGCTGTTACGCCTGTGACGTGCATTCGAAGATCAACTTCGGCGCGATCGCGCTCAACATGAATGCCTACAACGACACCATCGCCGCGGCGGCGCAGGAATACGGAGTGGACCCGGCGCTGTTGCGCGCCGTGATCCATGCCGAATCCTCGTTCAATCCCAACGCGGTGTCGATGGCCGGTGCGCAGGGATTGATGCAGCTCATGCCCGATACCGCGAACGAACTGGGCGTCGACAATCCGTTCGATTCCACGCAGAACATCCGCGGTGGCGCGCACTATCTGGCCGAGCTGCTCAAGCAGTTCAACAACGACGAGCGCCTGGCAACGGCCGCGTACAATGCCGGCCCGCACAATGTGCAAAAGTATAACGGGGTGCCGCCGTTCGACGAGACGCGCGTCTATGTCGAGCGCGTCGCCACGCTGCACCAGCGCTATCGCGATGCGAACCCGGCGCCGGCTGCCGTGGTGGCCGCGGCTCCGATCGGCGCGCCGCGTTCCTGAGCAAAGGCGCCGGCGCCGATCACGCGATTGCGCCCGGCCTCCTTCGCCCGGTACATCGCCTCGTCGGCACGCTGCTTCAACGCGTCGAAATCGGCGTCGTCCGGCGTCATTTCGGCCGCGCCGATGCTGATCGTCGGGCGGATATTCGCCGGCACGTCGACGAGTTTCAAGGTCGCCACGCGACTGCGCAGGCGTTCGGCCACATCGAGCGCGTGATCGAGCCGGGTACCCGGCAGCACCGCCAGAAATTCCTCGCCGCCAACGCGTCCGAGCAGGTCGCCGTCGCGCATCGATTCGTGGCAGGCACGCGCGATCTGCTGCAGTACGCGATCGCCGGCGGCGTGGCCGTACGTGTCGTTGATGGTCTTGAAACGGTCGACGTCGATCGCCAGCACCGACACGGGCTCCAGCGTCGTGCGCGCGGCGCGCATCGCGCGATTGGCGAAACTCTCCACCCCGCGCAGATTCGGCACGCCGGTCAGCGGATCGATTGAGGCCATGCGCTTCCAGATGCGCAGGCGCGCGAGCTGACGGATCGCCAGGATCGACAGCATGCCGAGCACGATCGCGAGCAGCGCCATCGCCGCCTGCTGCCAGCGCCGCGCGTGCTGCAGCGTTTCCACTTCCTGATCCTTGAGCTTCTGCTCGGCTTTCAGGCGCTGGTTCTCGAGCTTCGCCCGGTCGGTATCGAACTGCTCTCGCAGCATTTGGGTTTGCTGGTCGGTGCGCTGCCGCGCCACCTCCTCGTGGATCGCCAGATAGCGCTTGTACTCTTCCAGCGCCGCCTGCGGTTGACCCATCGCTTCGAGCGTCTGCGCCTTGGATTCGTGCAGGCGTTCCTGGTAACGCTGGTTGCCGCTGGCGTCGAATGCAGCCCCGGCCCGGTCGAATTGTTCCAGCGCCTGCTGCCGCTGATTCTGCCCGGCCAGCGCGCGGCCGCGCTCATAGGCGATCGAACCGGTGAATGAGACATCGCCGGTGACGGCGAAGCCTTCCTCGGCCTTGCGCAACGTGTCGAGCGCTTCCGGATAGCGATGCAGGTCGCTCAGCACGCCGGCGATGGCCAGATTGGTCGGGGCGATCGAGCCGATGTCGCCGGTCGGCATGGCCAGATCGAGGGCATGGTGCAGGGTATTCAGCGCAGACGCGTAGCGGCCGGATTCCTGGTCGACGAAACCAAGCTGGATCGTGCTGCCCTGTTCGGATTCGTGATCGCCGACTTTTTGCGCATGATCGATGCTTTGCGCGAGGTATTCGCGCGCCTTGTCCATGTAGCCGAGGCGCCGGTATGCAATGCCGATGCTGGTCAACAGCTGGCTGGAGACCTCGTTGAGTTCGTGCTGCTGATAGATGCGCTGCGCTTCGAGCAGGTCGGCCAGCGCCTTGCCGGGAATGCCGAGGTAGGAATAAACCGCACCGCGGCCTTCCAGGCCGGCGGCAACCAGCAAATCGTCATCCAGCGAACGCGCCAGTTCGATGCCGCGTTCGGTATCGACGAGCGCATCGCGCTCGGTCGTCAAACTGCTCTGGAAGCCGCCGCGACAGTAATAGAACCGCACGGCCGCCGCGGCGTCGCCGGCCTTGAGCGCATCACCGAGCCGCGCGTCGGCATAGGCATAACCTGCCTTGTTCTGATTGGTGAACGCCAGGCTGCAGTGCATCGAGTCGAGCAGGCGTTGCCGGTGCGCATCGCCCGGCGGCAACAGCTTCTGCAGTTGCTGCGCGACTTGTTGCTGCTGTTTGGTGTCCAGCGCGGTCAGGTCGCCGAATTCCAGGCGCTTGAACAGCGCGTCGAACGCTTCCGCGTTCGGCAGGGAAGGTTCCTCGGGTACCTTCGGTGGCGCCTCGTCGACCGCAAAACAGGCGACGGTAGCCAGGCAGAGCACTGCGCTCAGCAATAGCTGCAGCCAGAATGGCCGATGAGGTTGCATTTTCCCGCTAAGCGCTTCGCTTGATGAGGCTAGTGTACCGAACAAACCATATCAAGAATCACACCAAGTCGGGTTTTTCAGCCTCCGGTCCGTTGCGGTCGCTCCTGCAGGGTCACCGTAATCTTGAACGGCGCGCTGTTGCGCGTGCCGGCCAGCTCGACTTTGGTTCCGGGCGGCAGGTTTGCCTCGCGATTGCGCAGTTCGAGCTGGTTGGCGATCGGCTGGCCGTCCAGCGTCAGCAGTACATCGCCGGCCTGCACGCCGGCTTGTGCTGCAGGGCCGTCAGCATAGACGCCGCGGACCAGCACTGCGGGTGCTCCCGTTCCGGTCTGCGTGGCCGGGACGTCGGCATATTCGGCGCCGAGCCAGCCGCGGATCACGCGGCCGTGGGCGACGATCTGGTCGAGTACGGCTTTGGCCGTGCCGACCGGTATCGCGAAGCCGATGCCGATATTGCCGCCGGTCGGCGAATAGACATCGGAATTGATGCCGACGAGCTCGCCGTAAGCATTGACGAGCGCGCCGCCGGAATTGCCCTGGTTGATCGCCGCATCGGTCTGGATGAAATCTTCATAAGTCGACAGGTTCAGCTGCCGACCGGTGGCGCTGACGATGCCCATCGTGACCGTGCGGCCGAGTCCGAACGGATTGCCGAGTGCGAGCACGACGTCGCCCACGTTCGGCGGCGCCTTGTCGGCGACAGCGATGCTCGGCAGGTTGGCTGCGTCGATCTTGAGCACGGCGAGATCGGTCTCGGCATCGGTGCCGATCACGCGCGCGCGCGTCACGCGCCCGTCGTAAAGGACTACGGCGATTTCCTCGGCGCCCTGGATCACGTGGTTGTTGGTCACGACGTAGCCGTCGGCGCTGACGATCACGCCGGAACCCAGGCTCTGCTGACGCTGCTTGACTGGCCCGAGCACAATGCCGGGAAACATGCGCTGGAACACCGGATTGCTCGGCACCAGCACCTGGCGCGTGCTGACGACCTTGTTCGCGTAGATGTTGACGACCGCTGGCGCCGCGCGCGACACCGCGGCCGAGTAGGACGCAGTGATCAGGTCATCGTGCGCGTTTTCCGACGTGGACTCCACATGATGGTCCGGCGCGCTCTGCGTGACGCTCGACGGCGCAGGGGCCGGCGCTGCGGGTGCGGCGGGCTGCTCCGTGCCCAACCCCTGGCGCACGCGTTCGACGAAGCGCGGCGATACCACGCTGACCAGGAATGCGGCGGCCAGCCCGAGTGTGATGAACTGGGCGACGAAAACGCAAAATCGGTAAAAAGTCTTCATGCGTGAGGTCGTTAGGGCGAGAGCGCCATGCGAAATCGTCGCGAACCACCCGGCGCAACGGATTTCGCAAGGCGCTCCTTAATTGTCTGGGGACGATGCGTTCGTTAAACTATCATGCTTTGAAGGCGGCCGCCGAGCTGCTTTCGCGGGAAGTCTGCTGTAAATCTTTTTGGAGTGCCGGATGGCGAATGAAGGCGTGGATCACGGGCGCCGCCGCTTCCTCACGGCCACGACTGCGGTCGTGGGCGGTGCAGGCGTAGTGGCGGTAGCGGTACCGTTCATCAAGTCGTGGGAGCCCAGCGCGCGCGCGAAGAATGCCGGCGCACCGGTGCTCGCCGACATCAGCAAGATCGAGCCTGGACAGCGCCTTTCCGTGCTGTGGCGCGGCCAGCCGGTGTGGATCGTCAACCGCACGCCGGCGCTGCTGGCCACGCTGCCGCAACTCGATTCGCGCCTGCGTGATCCGAAGTCGGAAGTGGAACAGCAGCCGAAGTACGCACAGAACGAAACGCGCTCGATCAAGCCGGAATGGCTCGTCGTCATCGGCATCTGCACGCACCTGGGCTGCTCGCCGGAATTCGTGCCGGAGATCAAGCCCGAACCGTTCGATCCGGAATGGAAGGGCGGCTTCTTCTGCCCCTGCCACAAGTCGCGCTACGACATCGCCGGCCGCGTGTTCCAGGGCGTGCCCGCGCCGATGAACCTCGTCGTGCCGCCGTATCAGTTCGTCAACGACAAGCAGATCCTGATCGGCGTCGGTCCCGGGGAGAAAGCGTGATGGCCAACGTATTCACCCGCATCGGCGATTGGGTCGTCGAACGTGCGCCGAACATGCTGCCGGTGTACCGCAAGCACATGTCGGAGTACTACGCGCCGAAGAACTTCAACTTCTGGTACTACTTCGGCTCGCTCGCGCTGCTCGTGCTGGTCAACCAGATCGTCACCGGCATCTTCCTGACGATGTTCTACAAGCCCGGCGCGGCGACCGCATTCGACTCAGTCGAATACATCATGCGCGATGTCGACTGGGGCTGGCTGATCCGCTATATGCACTCGACCGGCGCCTCGATGTTCTTCATCGTCGTCTACCTGCACATGTTCCGCGGCCTGATGTACGGTTCGTTCAAGAAGCCGCGCGAACTGGTCTGGCTGCTCGGCATGCTGATCTTCCTCGCGTTGATGGCCGAAGCGTTCATGGGCTACGTGCTGCCGTGGGGCAACATGTCGTTCTGGGGCGCCAAGGTGATCATCTCGCTGTTCGGCGCAATCCCGTGGATCGGCGATACGCTCGTGCAGTGGATCATGGGCGACTACAACCCGGCCGACGCGACGTTGAACCGCTTCTTTGCGCTGCACGTCATCGCGCTGCCGCTCGTGCTGCTGCTGCTCGTCGTGCTGCACATCGCCGCGCTGCACGAAGTCGGCTCGAACAATCCGGACGGCGTGGAAATCAAGAAGAAGAAGGACAACGCCGGCAAGCCGCTCGACGGCATCGCCTTCCACCCGTACTACACGGTGAAGGATCTGTTCGGCGTCGGCTTCTTCCTCGTGCTGTGCGCGTTCATCATCTTCTTCCAGCCCACGCTCGGCGGCTGGTTCCTCGAGAACGACAACTTCATTCCGGCCAATTCGCTGGTCACGCCGGCCGAGATCAAGCCGGTGTGGTACTTCACGCCGTTCTACGCGATCCTGCGCGTGATCCCGAGCAAGGGCCTCGGCGTGCTCGCGATGTTCGCCTCGATCGTGCTGCTGTTCCTCGTGCCGTGGCTCGACCGCGGCGCGGTGAAGTCGATCCGCTATCGCGGCCGCGGCTACAAGATCGCGCTCGGCCTGTTCGCCATCACGTTCGTGCTGTTCGGCGCGATCGGCGCCGGCAAGTCGGCCGAGTGGATTCCGGCGATCTTCGGCGCCAACGCCGACGTTTCCGGTATCGAAATGCACTTC
>Ga0105239_10003688_pt1 | contig 18666 bp, 17 predicted proteins | sample KBSC44metaG_FD_92761 | JGI IMG/M metagenome (GOLD analysis project Ga0105239, IMG submission 92761) | Corn rhizosphere microbial communities from Kellogg Biological Station, Michigan, USA - KBS C4-4 metaG | ecosystem: Host-associated > Plants > Roots > Rhizosphere > Soil | place: Michigan, USA...
GGCCGTCCGCCGGCCGGAGCCGGATGGACCGGACGCCTTCGCTTTCTATGGCGATAGCCTCGACGATAAATGGAATAAAACCCTGCCAGGCCGCGATCATGGCGGGGGGCGCCAAACCGGCGTTTCCCGACGAGGTCCCGCCAATAGCGGCGTCGTAGAGGGCTTGCAATGAGAAGCGCCAGCCGGCGCTTAAGGCCTTGATGCCGAGAGCATTCCTAAGCCGGTCGGCGGGGTGGGCATTGGAGTAAAGCAATCCGTCCACTTCGACAATCGTCATCGCGCCCGGACCTGTGCTCAGCCTGGTGATCTCATCGCCGGCTTCCACCTCGCCTTCGCAAATGACGCGACAATAAAAGCCGGGCCGCTTGTGACTCACGAGCAGCGCCGGCATCTCGCGGATCCCTGTACTGATGGCTACCTTGTAGCAGGTGACCCTGGGTTGAGTGACTTCGAGGATGATCGTCCCGATGCGGTAGCGGTCGCCAATACACACTTCGCTATCCGGCAGGCCTTCGACCGTGAGGTTTTCTCCGAACTGTCCAAAGGAGAGGTCGTCACGCCGGAAGAGGGTTCGCCAGTAGTCGTAGGATTCCTTCTGATAGACAAAGATCGCGCGGTGTTCGCCGCCATGCGCCAGCAGGTCGGACTGAGCATCGCCTTCGATATTCAACTTGCTGACATGCCGGCGATTGCCGACAGGCATTTTGAAGATCGAAGTCCTGACCTTCCGGCCCTGCCAGTCGATCTCCCTGGGCTGCGAGACATTTATAGATAGAACTTTCATATCCTATTCTGCCAGCCAGAGGGCATCTACGAACCAACCCCTGCTGTCGTACAAATGTTGAAGAGGTTTGAAGAATGCCTTCCGGGCGAGTTGATCCAATTGCCCGACAGTATATTTTTGCGAGATTTCCATATAGATCTCCTCGTTACGGGCGAATTGGACAACTTCCTGTCGGCCTTCGCACCACAACACCGCCTGCTGGTCGGCACGGCTGACCAGGTAGCTCTTGCATGCGCCGGAGGTGGGGTCGTAGACGGCGAAATGCCCAAAAGCCGCGGTATCGATGTTGCCGTTCAGCTCCCGATTGATACGATGGAGGAGATTGATATTGAATCTTTTTGTAATTCCTTTCTTGTCATTATAGGCCGCGAGGATCGTAGCAGGATATTTTTTCAGGTCGATACCTATAATGGCGATGTCTCCGGGTTTGAGATGACAGCGCAATTTCCGGCAAAAAACGAGAGCCTCTTCCGGCGGCATGTTACCGAGGTTGGAACCCAGAAAAAGAACCACCTTTCTCCTTCGGGAGGTTCTTGTCACTTCTTTGATCCCTGGCAAGTACTCGCGCTCTATTCCCCGGACATTCAGTCCAAAGATATCGACCGGCAATTGACTCCGGAGAAAATCGATGATGTTGGCAGAGATGTCGATGGGAATATACGTGAACTCTGCCCCGTTCCATACCAGTTGTCGAAGCAGGTTAATGGATTTCTCACAATTTCCCGGTCCCAGTTCGATCAGATCGAAAGGCGTTCCTGACTGCATGATCGCCGTGGCCATATCCAGCGCCCGTCGTTGAAAGATGTCCATTTCGCAGGCGAATGGATAATACTCGGGACACTTCATGATCTCCTGAAAGATAGCGTCTCCTGTCTTATCATAGAAGTATTTGGCGGGGAGGTATTTTGGCACCGCCTGCAAGCCTTCCAGTATTTCCTTTTCGAAAAGATCCTGCGCGGTTTCCGCGATCGTGGTACTGCTCATACCCGCATAAAAACAAGAAGCATGCCCGAGCTAACTGTCTCATAATGTAGGGGTTCAGGTTGCGGACCAATCGTCAAAAAGCGAGATAAGGAAAAATGACGACTGCTCGTAAATGGGCAACTGTTCGATAGAGATCTCGTCAGGTGCACTGAGCATTATCCATGTTCGACCCATCCAAATAAGGTTTGTTCAAGTCATATTCTACCATTTTTCTATAGACGGTCGTCAGCCCGATGTTCAAAAGCTTGGCTGCCTCCACCTTGTTGCCATGGGTATAATTGAGCACCCGTTGTATGTGCAGCTTTTCCACACTGGCCAGGTCCCAGACGGACAAAGCCTCTCCACTGGAAGACGACATGCGCCATGCTGCGGGCAATGTCTCTATCCCTAATTCCTCGCCCTGCGACAGAATCACCGCCCGCTCTATGATATTCTTCAGCTCCCGGATATTTCCTTTCCAGGGCTGCCGTTCGAGGGCTTGAATGAACTCCCTGCTCATCCCTATTAGTCTCTTATTGAGCTTGTCCGAGAACAGCTTCATAAAATATTTCGCCAGCAGGGGTATATCCTTTCGCCGATCCCTCAGCGTAGGTATCTCCACGGTAAATACATTTAGCCGGTAAAAAAGGTCTTCTCTGAATGCCCCCTCTTTCACCCGCTTGATCAGGTTTCTGTTCGTGGCCGAAAGCAGCCGCACATTGGCTGCCGTAGGTGTGGTGCTCCCAACCTTGAAGAACTGACCGATCTCGAGCACTCGCAACAGCTTTGCCTGCAAGTCCAGCTGCATCTCGCCGATCTCATCAAGGAAGAGCGTTCCGCCATCCGCCTCTTCGATCAATCCTTTTTTGTCCTTTACTGCTCCTGTGAAAGCGCCCGCCTTATACCCGAAGAGCTCGCTCTCCAACAGGTCCCTGGAAAAAGCGCTGCAGTTCAGCGCGACAAAGGGCAACGAACTCCGCCCGCTGCTTGTATGGATGGCCTTTGCAAACAGTTCCTTCCCCGTCCCGGTCTCGCCCAGCGGCAACACAGTCGTATCCAAACCGGCTACTTTACGCACCATTTCTATCGTTTCCCGTATGGCGGCCGAATCCCCGATGATATTATCAAAGCTAAATGTATGCTGCACCTGTTCCTGCAATAATCTTACCCGCTTCTGCAACCGCGCCTTTTCTATGGCATGTGCGATCAGGGGCAACAGCTTGTCATTATCATCCCCCTTACTGATAAAATCGAAGGCCCCCGATCGCATCGCCTTTACGGCATCCGGAATATTCGCATGCGCCGTCAGCAGTATGATCTCCACGTCGGAGCTCCTGGACCTGATGCTCCGGGTAAGTTCCAGGCCATTCCCGTCCGGCAGCCGCACATCACAGACCACTACATCAATGTCCTCCTTGTTCAGGACCTTCCAGGCATTCTTGCAATCACTGGCCTCATGCACGATATAACCTTCCAGCGCGATGATCCGCTTTAACAGCCCCCGAAGCCTGTCCTCATCATCTACAACGAGAATTTTTCCCGCGGTCGGCATTTACGTCATTTTATCGCTTGACTATATAAATACTTGATCTTATACATCTTTATCGCATTGTCATACGCCATCAGCTGCTTGTTCCCATGGAACGAAGCTTCCAGCGAATAGCGGAACTTAGGATTGGATGCAAACTCCTTCTCAAGATTGTCCATCGTAAGCTCCAGCACGGGCGACTCCTTGTCCACACTAAAAAAATACACCGTCTCGGGCCGTGCGATCTTCTCGCCCTGCACCAACATCTTATAACTGTACAGATAAAATCCAGCCGTGTCGACGATCACATATTTCCTTTTCCCTACCTCGCGATAGTTCTGTCCGTTAACGACGCCGGCATACAAGAGAACACTCAATAACATGATTTTCATATCCATCATTTTGAGGCCCCGCCGTCCTTGCCGGCAGGAACCCGGTTAAATATTCTATTTGTTTAGAACCTAACTAAAAAGGCCAGCACGATCCTTGACTCCGACTTGCGCATGTCCGGCTTCCATGGAGTCCCGTCAGCATTGCTCAGACTGCCTAAGGGAGGCGCTATCGAAGCCCCGCTGGATGTCCAGGTATACCCCGAAGTGTTCGTATAGCCGGTAGGCCCCGTTACACCACCCGCTCCGGCAAAATATCCTACCAGCGGTGTTGCGCCGGGTATAGCCCCCAGCTCCGTCACTGCCCGGTGTACATACTCCAGCTTCAGCGTCAGTCCGGGAAGGGGCATAAAGTCGATGGACGTAGAGCAATCCCACGCCTTGAAGGTTGAGCCGGGTCCCGTCTGTGCCTGGAACAACGTATCTGCATATCCGGTAGGAGACAGCACCAGGTATTGACCAGGGTTCGTTATATATCCACCTCCTGCAGTCCAGGCCCACTTCTGCTTCTCACCAAACCACAGCCTATTATAGATCATGCCGCTGATGAAATTCTGTGCCGGTCTGTATACACCCGTCTTAGTGTCGGTCTTCCCAAATGGTGAAACCCCATCCCCGCTCTCGATCCCAAAATCACCCGTGATGGAAAAAGCCGCCTTCGTCAGAAACCCAGCCTTGCGATTGAAATACCGCAATTGATAGCTGTTGTCACTGTGAAATCGGAACCTCCCCGGCGCCCCTTCATCGTCCTTTCCATAATAGTTGTTGAACACATAGTCCACCGTCTCCCTGGGCCGGTAATAAATGGAAACACCCACCCCAGGCGAGTGATTAAACCTGCCGTAGCTCTGCCACCCATTCACCAGCCAGAACTCCAGTTTCAGTTTGTCCGTAGGAAAGGTCTGCAATCTCAACCCATTAAAGAACCATGGCGTATTGTCCGATGTATACGAAGGCTGGTAACCCCAGTTCTCGAAATTATTGTAAGAGAACAGCCCTATATACGACATGAATATCCCTGCATCCAGGTTGATGCCATGCCAGACATCCCAGTGATAGCCTGCATACGCTTCGCTAATGTATCTGTAAATGGTCTGCAGGTCATACTGCCCCTTGTACGAGCTGAAGTCATTGCGCGGCACCACGGTGCTCCGGGTACCAAACTGCATCATGACCCTGCCCCTTACATTGTCGACATGTATGTCTCCCCCTACTCCCATAAAAGACAACTGCAGCTCATTGTTACGAGCCAGCGCCGTACTCCCCACCACAGTGTTGTCGATGGGGTTATTATAGGAGTGCGTATAATTCAGGTCGAATACCACATCCCCCGTAAAATATTTCGAATCGAATGCCGGCGGCGTTTTCTTCCGGCTCGTACCATTCAACCACGAAAAATCCCCGAAAGCAAACGGCTCGGTGGCATGTTCGGCTACCGGGGCCTCACCCGTGTCTTTTAGATTGAACGTCCTCATGTCCTTTTTACCCAATAATAGTGTTTTAGCAAAACCGGCCTGGCTGTATCCCCTGATTAAAAGGATCAACGCGGCGGCGACGGCAATTGTTCTCTTAAGCATAGTCTGATTTAATTAGTAAACGATAGTACGGCAGAATATCTGCCGTTTGCTAACATGGGCTAATTATATACCATACATGAACAATCAACGACCAGACATACACGAAAGCCAATGCCACCGTGGCTTTCACAGACGCGAGCCTATTTCATTTTCCGGAGAGGAGCAAAACACCGGACATTGTCAATTTGAAAATTCCTTTTCATTTCGATAAATAAAACGTTTGGCATCTCTAACGTTTACGATGTGAATAAAGCATATTTCAGCCGTACGCATTCCTTGTTAATAGTTAGTTAATCAGATTTTTTAAACGTTTTTTACAGCAAGAGAGGTATTGATATCTGAAAATCCAACGCCGGATTATTTATCAACAGTACTTACTTCTATTAAGATATTTCCAGGTGCATGGAGATAAAAACCGAACACCCCACGCATATTGTGTGGCTCCTGACCCAATACAATACCATCGTTGTGGAGGCTCTGCCAAATAGATCGTACTGTATCGCGGTTATTTACGAGAAAGCCCATGTGAAAGGCATCGGGGTAGGTAGAATTACCATTTTTGTTTAAATTCATTGACATCAGTGTTAATACAAACCCCTCCCCATTTTCTAATATCGCCAGAACATTATCGCCTTTAACCTCTCTGCATGTAAAATCGAAATGTTTTTCAAAAAAGGACTTTGTTTCCATTACGTCGGGCACTGGAAAATTTAAATGATTTATTTGCATGATCTACATGTTTATAAAAGAACAATCGTTCTTTTTTTAATTAAAAAAAATTATGGAGTGAGTGACAGAAGCACGCGGCTAAATAAGTGATTGAATTTACTTTCCGTTAATACAAACTTTTTTCCGGCAATACCCTTATTCTGCCGATGAAATTTGAGCAATTGAAATAAGGGAGCATAGGCTAACGACCAATAAATTTCCAGCGGAAGCTCGATCAGTTCTTTATTTTTTATAGCTCTTTCATAAAATTGTTCCATAGTAGTGGTGAATTTTTTACCCTGGAGACGCATCACCTTTTCATAGATGGGCGAATGCCTGATATGCTCGGTAAATTCAATGTGCAGCGGATATTCCTTGTAATACTGCATACGATTCTTCCATTGTAATTTTAAACCGGTTGCGAAATCCATTTCCGGGCTAAACCCTTCAAGCAATACTTGCTCCATTTTCTCTACTACACCGTTGTACACTTTTATAATGAGGTCTTGTCTATTCTTGAAATTCAAGTAAATGGTATTGACGGATATACCAACGTCAGCCGCCAGCTTATGCATACTGAACCCCTCAAGCCCCTCCTTAACCACGATTTCCATTGTCTTTTGCCTTATCAGCAATTCCTTTTGTGCATCTTTTGTCCGCATATCGATGCAAATATAAAAGAATGTTTGTTCTTTTTTAATTTTTTTCATCCGCCGCTGAGGAGAAGCTGCAAGGGGAAACCCTTAGAACAATGCTCCCCGAGGGCAATTTTTTGCCTATCCGGAGACAGAATCCGCATAAATTGCTGCCTTTTACTGTTATACATTGAATCCAATTTCCTTATCCGCCGCGGGCGGAAAAAAAAGAACTATGAGAATTCCCGATGCTTTCGCTATGACCTATCCGCTCGAGATCCTCGTTGTCAACGACGGTAAGCCGGACCTGGCCCCGACAAAGCTACACCTCGCACATCTTGGGTATGAGCCTGATCAGGCCTTCTCCACAAGGGAGGTCCTTGAGATGGCCGCCAATAAGCAATACGATATCATCTTTCTCGATAGCCGTATCCCGGAGCCGGAGCGGATCTTCGATGTTACGGACTGGTCGCAGGACAACCGGCCCCTATTCATTGGACTGTTTACGCCTGACATATCCCCGGCGAGGGAATTGCTGCTGGACACAAAACTCGACAGCCATATGCGGCTGCCCGTACATCGGAAGGAATTCCTGACGCAATTAAAGACTTGTTCGGTGTTGGCGGGGAAGGGGCCAGCGGCGTAAGCGTTATGACGGGGATAGATGTCGAGAAGGTCCGGAAGTCGTTTAATTGAAGGCAGATCGATTGTCTGGCTGGCTAAGACGCTATTTTTTCACCGGCTGAGCGATCAACGATTTGGGGTTTGCAGGAGTAAAATACCAAACGGCCGACAGACCGAAAAACGTTTCGGTGCTCGCCGCCGTTCTTCCGCTGTAATAATATTGACCAAAATAGACGTTGATATGAAATTGGTCGTTGCAGGTGTACTCGATCCCTGACGTCAATTCGGTCATCAGGCTTTGCTGCGAATTAAAAATGTAGCCTATCCCGGCAGTAAAGGTATTGGTGAATCTACCCTGTTGAAAAATATTGAGGTTTGGCCGAACTTCCAGGTAATTGACGGTGTCCTTACCGTGCATTTTTGCGAGGTTTATCCTGCCGTAATCGATTCCGAGGCTGAATACGTCCCATTGCCGCCCGATCTCAAACGCGAAATTGGCTTTTTCGCTAAAAGATCCTGCATTGTTCGAGAGGCTTGGGGCCAGCGAGATATACGTTTGGGCAAAGCAGGTATGGGATAAAAGGCAGGAAAGAATGAGATAAAATCGGTTCATGGATCAATATAGGGTTTTTAGGGGATTTTGCCGGATTTGCTTTGCCAGCATCAACGATTGGGCGAGGCCGGCGTATCAGCGGGTTTCGGCGCAAATCTGATCCATAAGAATATTCCAAATCTGCATCTGTTTTCTTTTGCAAAAACCCGTCAATTTTGACCCCATAAAAACTTACGTATTATGGACAGTCAAAAGACGGGCGGCAGCGCGACGGCGATCAGCGGGTTGCCTTTTGCAGAAGCCGTCAAAGCGGGTCATTTGCTTTTTATTTCGGGGCAGGTAGGGGTCGCCGGAGCAGCGGGACAGACGAGTGCGGACATCCCATTCGAGCAGGAGGTGCGGCAGACGATGACGCAGCTGGGTCAGGTGCTGGAACGGCAGGGGTTGAACTACGGTGACCTGGTACAGGTGACGATCTATCTTACCGAGATGTCGAACTATGCGGAGACGAACAAGGTGTATAGCGGGTATTTCCGGGATGGTTTCCCCGCCAGGGTCTGTATTGCCGTTAAGGAACTGCCGTTGAAAGCGCGGATCGAGATCAGCGCGATTGCCATAGCGCGCGAACCCTTAGGGTAGCGTATAGCGCTGAAAGAAATCCCATAGCAGGCCGGTTGCATTTAGATAGACCGAAGGCGGATCGGCCTGCGGACGCGGCTTGAGCCCTCCGGGCCAGGAATGACCGCCATCCTCCGTCAGGTACTGATCGATGGTCACCCCGCTGTTGTTCCGCCACTCGGTCAAAGAATAGCCGGTGTACTGAGTCACCGCGGGTGCGTCGCAGGTGTCCGACGCGGCCAGCACATTCAACCCCGAATCGACCGCGGGAAACCAGACCCCATCCAGCCCATAGCCGCCGTTGAAAGGAACCTTTGTATCCTGGGAGGAATGGATCTCCAACACCGGGACCACGCGGGAGGGAGTACAGGGCGAGGAGGCGACCAACGTACCGCTCACCGAAGCGATCGCGGCGACTTTGCCGGAGAGCTGGCAGGCAAGCGTGTACGCCATCATCGCGCCGTTGGACATCCCTGCCACATACACTTTCCTGGGATCCACCTTGTAATTGCCGACGAGGTAGTCGATCAGGGTGCTGATATACCGTACATCGTCGACATTATTACTTTGCGCGACAAAACAACAATTACCTGCGTTCCAGCTCCGCAGATGGTGGGCACCACCGCTGGCAACCCCCTCCGGATACACGACGACGAAATGTTCTGCGTTGCCCTTGTTCGTAACCCCATAGTCCTGCTCTGCCTGTGCGGCGCTGCCGCCAAAGCCGTGCAGGAGGATGACGAGCGGGAAGCCGGACGTATCATAAAAATTGGGGGGAAGGTTGAGCAGATAGGTCCGCTTGTACCCATCCACGGTCATCGCTCCGTTGTACCGGTAGGTCTTCCCGCCTGAATTCTTCTGGCAGTTGGAAAAGGACAAGGCCGCCAGGAAGAGGGACAGCAAGGTCCCGCGTGTTATCAATAACTGTTTCATTCTATCGTTTTTTTGTTGAGACGCTTTGCGGGCGCCGGGGGATCGACGATGGTGAACAAAACGGGCAGATGGGGCCGGGAAACGGGCGGGAACGGGCCGTTTCGATGGCGAATTTTACCGCTTCGCCGCTTATTGTTTTCAGGACCCGGGAAAAATCAGGAATTTTATACCATGAGGGATCGTTACCATCTTAAGGCGGGTATTCTTTTTGCCGTTGCCATCGCGCTGCTGGTGACCGTACTTCCGCGGGTCATCCGGCTCGACCTCGAGCAGCCGCTGGTCGTTGCGATCACCTTTGTTTATCTTTTGTTCACTTTCCTGTTCTATTGGCTGACCCATCATTTCTTTCTGTTGCATCTGCGGTCCGGACTGCCAGCCAACCGAACGATCAGGGCCGTGATCAGCATTGTCCTCAGCGTCGCCATTATCGGCATAGTAACCTGGGGCCTGAACATTGCCAGCCCCTTCCCTATCTTCAAAAATCCGGATGGCATTCCGAGCCGGGGCCAAACCTTTTTCATCCGCGCTTTCCGCGGGCTCATCGTCAGCGCGTTGACGTATTTTGCCGTTTATTATTATCGCCTCCAGACGATGCTACAGCGGTCCCGCCTGGAAAATGAACAGCTCAAGCAGGAAAACCTCCAGGCCCAGCTGGCTTCGCTGCGGGAGCAGATAAGCCCGCACTTCCTCTTCAATTCCCTTAATACCCTTTCGACGCTGTCACAAGAGGATGACGTAAAAGAATATATTCTAAAGCTGAGCGAGGTGTACCGGTATGTGTTGCACTATCATGAGCGGAGTGCTGTACCCGTGCACGAAGAGCTGGCCTTTACCCGCAGCTATATCTTTATCCTGCAATCCCGATTCGAAGAAGGACTGCGGGTAAATATCCTGTTAGACCCAGGCTGTCTCCACCGGAAGATCCTCCCCTTTGCGCTCCAGCTGCTGGTTGAAAACGCCGTCAAGCATAATATCATTTCCTATACGGAGCCGTTGGTGATCGATATCTACCATCATGATGGGAACCTGGTCGTGGAGAACGATCTCCGGCCCCGCGTGAACGGGCAGGGTGGTTACAGCACCGGCCTTCATAACCTTGCCAAACGCTACCGCCTTACCGCGGGGAAAGAGATCCGGATCACCCGGGAAACCCTCAAATTCAAAGTGCAAATCCCCTTTTTGGTATGAGAGTATTGATCATTGAAGACGAAAGAAAGGCCGCACAGGAGCTGAAGACCCTGGTGTTGCGCCTCCGTCCCGACTGGGTTGTCGTGGACATCCTTCCCTCCGCCGCCGAGGCCATCGATTGGTTCACCGAGAACAAGCAGCCCGATCTTATCTTCGCCGATATCCAGCTGGCGGACGCCGTTTGCTTTCATATCTTCGAGACCGTTGCTGTAAAATGCCCCATCATCTTTTGTACGGCGTATGATGAATTTGCCATCAAGGCCTTCCAGACCACCGGGATCGACTACCTGCTGAAACCGGTGGATACCCTTCGGCTGGAGCAGTCATTGCAGAAGCTGGACGACCTTCGCGCGGTCTTCCATCCGGGAGGCCCCTCCCACTACCCCGATATCGGCCGTCTGATGGAGCGCATCACGCCTGTCATAGGGAGGACGGCACTCGTCCACCATAAGGACAAGATCATTCCCGTCAATCATGCCGACATCGCCTTCTTTTACTATAGCCAGGGGACCGTCACTATCCGGCTGCTGAACGGAGCCGTCTACCCGGCCGGTAATGGCATCGACGAGGTTGAGAAGACTACCGATCCCCGGCTATTCTACCGCGCCAACCGGCAGTTCCTGATCAACCGGCATGCGATCCGGACCATCGAGCGGTTCTTTGCGCGCAAGCTGGTGGTAAAAATGGCCTGCGAGACATCGGAGCCCGTCGTCGTCAGTAAGGCAAAGGCCGGCGAGTTTCTGGGATGGTTGGAGAGCGGCCATTGAATTTCATCACCGCTTTTGCCCGTTTCATCCCCACCGCTTTAACTATCGGGATCGAACCGCATCCAATCCCTATAAAAAGCACAATTATGAAAAAAGCAATCTTACCCGCGATCATCGCGATGCTCAGCCTGGCGGCCGAATCAACCAGCGCCCAGGTGAGTCTCAATGTTCACATCGGCATTCCGATCCCGGCCATACGCCCCGCGCCAATACCGCCGCCCCCAGTGCCGGCGCCCATAGTCGTAGTCCGGCCAAGACCCGTGGTCGTGGCTCCTGTTGCGGTAGTACGCCGCCCACCCGTTGTCGTCCGGCCTGTGCGCAGAGTAGTAGTCATCCGATAAAGCAAATTCAAACCACATAAAGCAAATGAAAATTCATCTTTTCCTGGCGGCTACCCTGCTCGCCCTCACTGTAGGTGCAAAAGCGCAGACGGCGGACAGCACGCGAACAGCCGAAGGCCGGGCGGCGGCGCTGACTGAAAAAATGCGGACGACGCTCGCGCTCAGGGACGACCAGCTTTCGTCCGTACAGGCCATCAACCTGAAATATGCACAGAAAAACCAACAGATATGGACGGGCACGGGCGGTCGCTTTGCCAAATTCAAAGCGCTGAAATCTTCGCAGAAGGAGAAGGACAAGGAAATGAAGGCCGTCCTCGACAAGGATCAGTTCAAAAAGTACGGAGAGATGGAACAGCAGATGAAGGACAAAGCGAGGGAGGAGTACGGGCACCGGCAGGAGTAACCGACCTGCCGGTCTCGTATTACTTGGAGCGACGTATATGCGCTAACCCTTAAAACCTTTCATGGCTCGGAGAACCGGCTATTTTTGTTGTTGCGCTTCATCGAACGATGAAGTGCAATGACCCTAAATCCGATGTTACCATGAAAAATTTCCGCCTATTGAAGGCTTGTATGCTGCTATTATTTGCGGGCAGGGCGATGGCGCAGAGCTGTCCTGCCGCGGGCAGCACCACCCTGTACAGCTACCCCAACACCTACTATCCTGCCTTACAAGCCACTGTCAACGTTGGGGCCACGAGCCTTGTGATCGGCAACGCCAGCACTTCGGGATATGGCGCCACGCCCATCGCTGCCTATGACATCGTCCTGATCATCCAGATGCAAGGGGCGCAGCTGAATGCTGTGAATACCGCATCCTATGGTGACGGAACGGGTACGGGCAGTGGCTATCTGAATAATACCAACCTGATGGCGGGGCATATGGAATATGCGGTGGCGATGAACGCCGTGCCGTTGACGGGCGGCACGCTGAGCCTGCAGACGGGCCTTACGTACGCCTATAAAAACTCCGCTTTTGGTACGGACGGCCAGTACCGGTACCAGATCATCCGTGTACCCTTATATAATAACCTGATCCTGGGCGCCAATATCCGGCCACCGGAGTGGAATGGGACCGTGGGGGGAGTCGTCGATCTGTATGTCGATGGCGCCCTCAATATGAGCGGCTTTAGCATCGACGCTTCGGGGACCGGGTTCCGGGGCGGGGGCGGCAAGGCCTGGAGCGGCGCGTCCACCAACACCAACACCGATTTTATCGCGGCCTACAATAACAAGTCCGGCGGCAGCAAGGGCGAAGGCATTGCGGGAACGCCTTACTATCTCGACTCGGTGAATTCGACGGCGTTGTTCTCGTCCGGCGTGGACGGCTATCCCGGGGGTAGCTATGACCGGGGCGCGCCGGGGAATGCCGGCGGGGGCTCTACCGATGGTTTGATGTCCAACAACAGCAATAATGCCGGTGGTGGGGGTGGCGGCAATGGGGGAACCGGTGGAGGTGGCGGCAACAGTTGGAATTCCAACCTGCCGACTGGCGGCAGGGGTGGTACCCTGTTTGCGCAGCAATCGCCTTCGCGGCTTGTGATGGGTGGCGGCGGAGGCGCGGGCAGCAGCGACGGCGGAACCGGCAGCCCTAACCCGGGTAGCGGCTATGCAAGCAGCGGCGCACCCGGTGGCGGGATCGTTATCATCACGGCCAGCAGCATCACGGGTACGGGCAGCGTGCTGGCGAATGGCGCGGCGCCCAATACTACTGTCTTAAATGACGGCAGCGGGGGCGGCGGGGCGGGAGGCAGCATTCTTGTCATTACCGGCGCCAATTCGCCAGGGCTAACCGTGAATGCCAAGGGAAGCGCAGGCGCCAGCAATACGGGCGGCGGCTCCGCCGCCCACGGTCCCGGGGGCGGCGGTGGCGGTGGGATCATTTACAGCAACAAGACCCTCGCCGCGGTCTCGGTCACGGGTGGTGCGGCGGGTACCACCTTTGGCGCGTCCCCCAATTATAACGCCACCGCGGGTTCCGGAGGCGTCTCCTCCCAAACGATCAATGTCACCCAGATACCGCATTTCCCCATTATCTGCAATGGATTGCTCACGACCCAATCGCTGACGGCTTCGGCTTCCCATGAGAACAATACGATCGTCATCCGCTGGCAGGGGATTACGGCCGACGAAGTGGAAGGGTACGAGGTGCAAAGGAGCCTTGACAGCACCGGCTTTGCGACCATCGCAACCGTTTCGCCCGAGGCGCCGGAGGCCTATGCCGATCTTACGGCCGGCAATACCGCGCGAGTGATCTACTACCGGATCCGGGAAAAGAATGTCAATGGCAACCTCGTCTATAGCAATATTGTCGTCATTGATCAACCGACGGCCGCGACGGAAATGATCGTTGCCCCCAATCCGACAACTGGTCCGGCCACCCTGCGATTCACCAGCGATCTCCGGGCGAGCGTACCCATTTCCCTTTACGATCTGACGGGCAGACTTATCTGGCGCCGACAATATCCCGCCAATCCGGGGATGAATGTATTGTCCCTGGACGTATTGCAGAAGCTGCCCAACGGCATCTATATCCTGCAGGCCACCGGTGACAAGGGGGTGATAAGCGTCAGAATAACCCTTATTCATTAACAATTTTATTTCGACAAAATCATGATCTTTATTCTATACAGCCTGAACCTATGTCGAGACGCACAAGACCCCTCTTACTGACCATCCTATGCCTGATGCAATGGTTCCTGTCGCGTGGACAGGGGCATCCGCCGGAATACAGCATCGTCAACTACAACAGCGATAACGCCCTACCCCAGAACAGCATCAACGACATGGCCTTCGACCGTAACGGGTTCCTTTGGCTGGCGACAGAAATGGGCGTGGTGCGGTTTGACGGAAGGAATTTCAGGGAATACAATCGAAGCAATACCTCCGCGATGTTGTCGGACAGATGTTCCTTTCTCATCCAGGAGAAGGCAACCGGGAGAGTCCTTATCGAGCCGATGAGTACCACTCACCGGTTCCTGACGGCGACGGACGACTACCAGCTGAGAGTCGATAGCCTGCTTTCCTTTCATCGCTATCACTCGCATTCCGGAGACAACGAAGTGTTCTTCTATACGCATCTGTATCAGCGGTGGGCGGGGGAAGACCCTGGAGTGTTCAACGGGTTGTTCAACCGGCTGGACCAGAATGGCGACTTGCTCACCGTCAATGAAAGACAAGCTTATGTAAGGAAGGGAGCCAACTTTTATTTCCTCGATGAGACTAAGGCCGAGGTCCGGCCTCTTACCCAGATCTCGGGTCATGAACACAAAATGGAATTCATGGCGGGGGATATTTATGTCTGCGTAGACCGGCAAAACCGCCTGTATGCCTATAAAGACGGTATCCTTCAAAACATCACCGGCGGCCCACGGCTCATGAACCTGCTTGGCCAGGTGAATATAGACGGTCCCTACCCTATCCAGGGCACCTTAAAGGCCATGCGGGATGATCACCACAGCTTCCTCTTTTATCGCGGAGATATTTTCCTGCTGAACAACACCGGCGGGGTACTCGATCTCGATGTGCTGGCCGGTCAGACGCCGATCAGGGATATCAACTGCCTGATCTATGACGAGCGGAACAAGATCATCTTTGCGGGCACGGCCACCAGCGGGTTGTATATCCTGAAACGGAAGGAATTCCAACCGCTGTACTTTTCCAGCGACAATTATGCGATCAACAGCCTGTATGCGCAGGTGGAACTGCCTAATGGAAATATCCTGACCTCTTCGGGCGTGCTTGACCGGCATGCAACAATCAATATCCCGACGGCCGGCATTTATGAGCGGGCTGCTTTCCTGCGGGCGTCGGATGGCGCCATCTGGTATTCCTCCTATGGCTGGTTGATCAGGGCGGATACCGGGCTGCGTCATCCGGAAAGGATCGTTTCGCTTGGCGATGTTTCCGTTTGCGGCATCTGGGTCACGTCCTTTGCAGAGACTTCCGATAAAGACATTCTTTGCAGCACGCTGGACAAGATCTACCGGGTCCGGGGGAAGGCCGCCAGCCTGCTGCTGGACCTGAAGCCTTTTTTGAAGAATGGGGAGATCCTGGTCATCCGGGCCGTAAGTGACCATGAGCTGTGGATCGGCACATCGGTGGGTGGCTATAGCTTCGACCTGATCCGCGGGGAGCTGCACCCGCTTCCGGGGATGGAGCGAACGGCCATCCGATCGATCTATATCGCCCATGACGGGAGTTGCTGGGTGGGCACGTATGGGCAGGGATTTTATAAGTATGCCGGGTGCCGCTTTGTCCGGATGCCGATGGACCCCGGCAACAAGCTGGCCAATGTGCATTGCTTTATGGAGGACCGGCAGGGTAGCTTCTGGCTGCCCACCAACAAGGGACTCTTTCGGGTGGCGAAGCGGGAGCTGGACAGTTTTGCGGCGGGTGGGAAAGCGGACGTCTATTACTATTATTTCGACAAGTCGGCCGGGTTCCGAAGCAATGAGTTCAATGGCGGGTGCTCGCCCTGTGGGATCGTCACTTCGGACGGTCGTTTTTCTCTTCCCTCATTGGACGGGCTGGTCCAGTTCCAGCCGGACAGCATCCCTCTAACGACGGCCGATCACCCGATCTTTATCGAGCGCCTGGCCACGAACAACGGGAAAACCTTACCGGCAGATGGCTTCGAGCAGGGACAGGATTCCGGCCCCCTTACCTTTTCCATTTCATCGCCCTATTTTGGAAACCCGGCCAACCTGCACCTGGAATATCGTATTTCGGAACTGGACGACCACTGGCACCCGGTGAGCGATGACGGCAAATTGGTGCTTACCGGGTTGCACAGAGGCTGGTACAGTCTGACGATCCGGAAACAGGAAGGCAGTTGGAACTACAGCTATCGAACCATCCACTGGACCATTCCGCCCTACTGGTACGAGACAACAGGGTTCCGGCTGCTGGCTGCCCTTGTGCTCATCAGTATCCTCCCGGCGCTGCTCTACCTGCGACTGACCCGGCAAATGCGGCGGGCCGAAGAGCTGAAGGAAAAAGTCGCGGACAGGACGGCCACTCTGTCGGAGAGCAACCGGGTGAAGGAAAAGATGATCGCCATTATCCTGCATGATCTCCGATCGCCTTTGCGATTCCTGCATCTGCTGGCGACGCATATTCATGAGAGTCATCAACGGGTCGCGGGTCCGGAGCTGGAGGATATGCTGCATAAGTTCCGCAATGCCACCCATGATCTGTATACCTTCACCCAGGATTTCGTGGTCTGGACCAATGCCCAGAAAGAAGGCTTTGTGATCCAGGCCGAACGCGTGAGCCTGAGAGCGATTGCCGGCGAGATCGTGTCGTTGTATGAAGCCGGGGCCGATCTGCGGAATAATACCGTCCTCAACCTGGTGCCCGAGACGGCCGATCTCGTTACGGACCCGCATATCCTGAAACTGCTGATCCGGAATCTTATCGACAATTCCATTAAATACACTTCCAACGGCAAGATCTGGATCGAAGCGGGGGTAGCCGACGCTTTCGTCAGCGTCACCATTGCCGACAGCGGCCGGAGCATGGACGAGCAGCTGGTCGCCGATATCCTCAACAACCGGTATCGGTCGGGCAGTGATTCCCATGGTTTTGGCTATACGATCATCCTGGAATTACTGACCCGGATCCATGGCCGGCTGCAGATCGAGACGCCTGCCGGCGGCGGCAACCGGATCACGCTGCGGCTGCCTCAAACCCCTGCCTAGTAGCGGCTGCCCTGTCTAATAGCTGCTGCCCTGCCTAGTAATTATTGGATTTTTTGATAAGTGCTTTTCTTTATCTACAAATACATCCAGATCAACTACATTTATATTTGTTATTAACCCTCTATGACGAAAATCCTTATCGCCGACGATCATCATATCGTTAGGACCGGCCTTATCTTCCTGATCAGAGCTGAGTTTATGCCGGTGGAGATCGATGAATGCCGGGACGGCCATAGCGCCTGGGAGAAGCTGCAGGCCAACGCCTATGACCTGGCGATCCTCGATATCGGTATGCCTTATATGGATCCCTTTACGCTACTAAGAAAGGTGTTCGAGCACCGGCCGGATCAGAAGATCCTTATCCTGACGGTCAGCAGGGAGGATGTCTATGCCAAGAAATACCTGCGGCTGGGCGCCCGGGGATTTGTGAACAAGGAAGCGCCTGCTTCCGAGATCCGCCAGGCGATCGTCAGCATCCTTGGCAACAAGCGGTATATGAGTAGCCGGGTCAAGGATACCTTGATGCACGAAATGCTCGATACGGAGGTGGAGGGCCTGTTCGATGGCCTGTCGGCGAGGGAATTCGAAATCATGAACCATCTCGCCGAGGGAAGGGTCGTTTCGGAAATTGCGCGGATGTTGTCGCTGCATATTTCGACGGTGAGTACGCATAAAGCGGCTATTTTGAAAAAATTGGGGGTTTCGAATGTCATTGAGTTGAATAGGCTGGTGGGGAGATAATCCTTAATTTACGGGCATGGATCTGCTTATTCAAACGATCAGAAAATACATTCCTCTTTCATTGGAAGACGAAGCGGTTATCCGGAGGCTGTTTCATCAAAAAGACTATAAAAAAGGAGACCACTTGCTTGCCGAGGGAGAGATATGCCGCCATATCACCTTTATCGAAACGGGCCTGGTCCGGTATTACATCAATAAGGACGGTGAAGAGCGAACCAATTACTTCAATAAGGAGGGTGAATTTGTTTGTGACTATCCGAGCTTTTTACCGCATCTTCCCTCTATCGTCAATATCCAGGCGTTAGAAGATTGCAGGGTATGGACGATCGGCTTTGACGATATGCAGCGATTGTATAAGGAGGTCAGGTATGGAGAACGGTTTGGCCGCCTGGGCATCGAGGAAGTTTTTGTAACTGTTGCTGCCCAGATGGGATCCATTTATACAGATCCTCCTGAAATGCGTTACCAGAAATTTTTACATAATTATCCCGCCATCGTACAGCGCATTCCCCAGTACTTTATCGCTTCTTACGTGGGCGTGAAGCCTCAGTCGTTGAGCCGCATTCGAAAACGCCTTGCCGGGAGCCATTAGTTAACCTGGGTGCACGAAAAGGA
>Ga0105239_10003690_pt1 | contig 18660 bp, 28 predicted proteins | sample KBSC44metaG_FD_92761 | JGI IMG/M metagenome (GOLD analysis project Ga0105239, IMG submission 92761) | Corn rhizosphere microbial communities from Kellogg Biological Station, Michigan, USA - KBS C4-4 metaG | ecosystem: Host-associated > Plants > Roots > Rhizosphere > Soil | place: Michigan, USA...
TGCCGGCGAGTCAGCCACCACCGAGGCAGCCCCCTCCCCTGTCCGGCCATGTACCCGCAGCGCAGCCCAGACCACAGGCCCCGGCAGCGCAAGTTCCATATCCCACGGCAGCTCCCACGACGGCTCTCATTGAGCAACGTCTCCTCCGTTTGGTAACGGAGAATCAGCTACAGGCGTTCTACGATGGCAACCTTGTACGGGTGCTGGCGCAGAAACTCGCCGCTCTGGATCCCGTCGCTCTCGGGCGGAAGTGGAACTTGCCGGTTGAACTCGTGTACGATTTGTACGGCCTTGCTCTGTACGACATCTGCTTCTATTGCGACGACAGCGGCTCCATGGTGTTTGAAGAAAACGGGGAGAGGGTGGACGACCTGCGCTTCATTCTTTCCCGTGTGGCGGACGTAGCGTCGGTCTTCGATGACGACGGTATATCCGTGCGGTTCATGAACAGCAACGTCAGCGGTGATTTTGTCAGGACTCCGGCAGAGGCCGAAACCCTCGTGGCCACGGTTCCTTTTGGCGGCATGACCCCCCTGGGTACCAACTTAGAGCGGAAAGTTTTTGAACCGCTCGTCATTCAACAGGTCCGGCGGGGTACCCTGCGCAAGCCCGTCCTCGCGCTCGTCATTACGGACGGCGAACCGAGCGGTGAGCCACACGACACCATCCTTCAGGTCATCCGCCGAGTGGTTGGATTTACTGCGAGCGCTGGTTACGGCTGGGGCGCAGTGGCCGTCGAAATTGCACAGGTCGGGAGGGACGTCCGTACACAACGGTTCCTTGCCGGTCTCGACAGCGATCCGGATGTGGGGAGCAATATTGACTGCACCTCGTACTACGAGATGGAGGCGGAGGAATTCCTCGCCAAGGGGATCAATCTCACGCCGGAACTGTGGCTGCTAAAGGTCTGCCTCGGGGCAATAGATAAGTCATACGACGAGCAGGACTAGCAACGGAAATAAAGGGCCTGCTCGGTGAGGGATACGCCGGACTCGTTATGTCCAGCTATTTTTACGGTCACTTGAAATCAGACGTCCTGGCCTCACGCATGTGCGGTTGCTACTTTTGTTTTCGGGTTTTCGCAAAGGAAGAAGTCAGAGATTACGGGCTCGACCGTTATGATCAGGAGACGTACGCAATATGCCCTTATTGTGATATTGATGCCGTGGTGGGCGATGTCATTGGCACACATGTGCTTACAACAGAGTGGCAACAGGAACGGCATGCAACGTCGTTCGGTTTCGGTGGGGCAAGCAGTGACGAGGCCGAAGACTCGGGTTGTGAGGTATGATCCCGAGGTTCTTTTATAAATCATTGTAGGATATACTACACACGCCCTTCGGTGACGTTTTGAAGTCAAATTCCTCCATGCGTTTGGGGGTAACGCCAGGCAAGCTGGCAGTGAGCACATTCATGGTCATGTTTGCGGTTGACGCGCCGGCGTCGAGCTACGGTAGAGTCACAAATGGTCAGTCTACTCACTGGGCCGGCAAGCCACGGAAGCCCTTACGTACCTCTAAGAAGGCCAAAAGGAAGGTACACAAAGCAGAGGAAAGCGAGCAGGCCCAATCCCACATTTTGTAAGACATCCCAGCGGGGCTTTGGGGTCACCTTCACTTCCGCCATGACACCGCCCGTGACGACAAGTGACAGGGAAATAAAAAATACGACGACCCACCCCGACATGAAAAACGCGTACATTGTAAATAAATGAGGTGAAGGTAGCCCGGTCAAAACATCTGGCGCCTTATACACTCACTTGCGCTGTGTGCACTTACTTTCATTTGAGCGGGGAGACACCGCGATTTAATGTTGTGATGAACCGCTTGCGCGTTGATCACTTGATGATTACCCCAACCATAAATGGGTGCTGAGGAGGAATCGTGCGGTCTTTGCGTTCAACAATCATCTGGAATACCACATCACAGAAACCAGAGAACATGTCTAAGCAGATCCCCCAGCCCCCCAAGTCCTTGTTTCTCGGAAACGTCGCTGAGATCGACCCAGAACGGTCGTTGGACTCCTTTGTTCACCTTGCCGACAAATACGGACCGGTCTATCGTCTCGATGTGCTGGGAAAATCCATTGTTGTGTTGAGCAGCCAGGAACTCGTTGACGAAGCATGTGATTCGAAACACTTCGAGAAGTTCGTCGGTGCCTCGCAAATTCATTTGCGACCGCTGACTGGAGATGGGCTGTTCACCGCGGATAACGACGCTCCGGTAAGGGTTGTCGGGAAGTCATGAAAAGCGTTGCGCTCGCATTCGCTAAACTTAGCGGCTAATGCAGAACTGGAAGGAAGCTCATAATCTCCTCGCCAAGGCCTTCGGACCGGTCGGCATCCGCAGCATGTTCCCCGCCATGTCGGATATCGCCGAACAGCTCGTCCTCAAGTGGGAACGCTTCGGGAAAGACAATGCCATTGATGTTCCCCACGATTTTACAAAGTAAGGCGGATGCGGGGAGGTCATGCGTTCTTTTGATTTCCTCTCAAGGCTGATACCTTACTTTCGCTCAGGTTGACGCTTGATACCATAGCCCTCTGTGCTTTCGGATACCGTTTCAACTCATTCTACCGCGAGGACATGGTGCGTTCCGCGTCGTGTCTTTCCACTTCCCGACGCTAACCATCGTGCGTACTGCAGCATCCGTTCGTCGAGGCCATGATCCGCCTCCTCATTCAGGCGGGAGTGCGCGGAAAACAACTTCCCGTACAAACAGCACTCAAGTTCAGACAAGCCAGGCAATTCGACGAAGATGTCAGCTTCATCCACCAGCTGTGTGATGACATAATCCAAGAAAGGCTCAAAAGCTCAGACGGCAGCGCGACGAGCCATCAGGACTTGCTGGACCTGATGCTTCATGGTGCGTTTTCATTCCCTTTGCTGGGGCACGTATACCGGCTCAATAGCTATGACTAGGCACGGAGTCACAGCGGGGGCTGCCGGCAGAGAACATACGGTACCAGATGGTGACCTTCTTGATAGCCGGTAAGACACCGCGCTACCCCACCTGAGAATGTGAGAACTCTGCGTCGCTGACCTGCTGATTAGGGCATGAGACGACATCCGGTCTCCTTTCGTTTGCTTTTTACTATCTGCTTCGCAACCCGTCCGCCCTGCAGAAGGCACAAGCGGAAGTGGACGCCGTCACCAAAGGAGAAGCCATATCATTCTCCCATATGAAAGACCTCCGCTACATTGACGCCATCCTGAAGGAGACGCTGCGCCTGCAACCGCCGGTGGGCATGTTCTCTGTCAAGCCCAAAGCCGGACCGTACACCTTCAAAAGCGGTCACGCTATCGCGGCCGACGAGTCAATCGGTGTGCTCGTTGCGAAACTGCACAGGGATCCACTCGTGTGGGGACGGGACGCGGACGTGTTTGACCCTGACCGCATGTTGAATGGAGGCTTCGAGGGGCTTCCACCGAACAGTTGGAAGCCTTTCGGTAACGGACCGCGTGCGTGCATCGGTCGTTCGTTTGCTTGGCAGGAGGCGACACTTCTGGTAAGGGATCTCGCGTGCGAAATCGACGCGTATCATGGCTAACATCCTTTCTGTTAGATTGCCCGGCTCCTACAAAAGTTCCATTTCGAAATGGACGACCCGGGGTACACCTTGCAAATCAAGCACACCCTGACGATCAAGCCCAGCGGCTTCTTCATGCGGGCAAGGTTACGGACAGACGAGGGGACATCTTTCACTGAGAGACGAGAGCCGGAAGCTCAGCGTGCGGAACGTCACCACGACGCCGGCAGCGGCTCTCGCAAGGGCTCCGGGAAGAGCATGGCGATTCTCTTCGCCTCAAACTCAGGTACGCGTCGGTATACCAACGTCCCGTGACATTACCAACGTCCCGTGTCACTGTCTCCCGTGTAGGTTCATGCGAGTCCTTTGCTCAGCAGCTGGCAGGTCACGCACTCGCACGCGGTACTCCCGCTAACGTTCAGACCATGGACTCGGCGGTCGGCTCCATCCCGAAAACCGGCCCCGTCGTCATCATATGTCCGTCGTATGAGGGTGAGCCGGCCGACAACGGGCGCCAGTTCGTCGCGTGGCTTTCGAAACAAACTGGGAGCCCCATGGCTGGCGTCACTTACGCCGTGTTCGGTGCTGGACACGAAGACTGGGTGGAGACGTACCAGAAGATCCCGAAGCTCATCGACGCGAGAATGGCTGAGCTTGGCGGCAGCCGGGTGTTACCTCGGGGCGTGGGAAACGCGGCTGGTGACTTTTTCGGGGCTTTCGAGGAATGGGAAGAAAATTTTTTTGCGGCCATGGGGATGGACGTGGCTAAGGATGCGTCCCCGCCCCCCGGTATATCCGTACAGGAAAGCAACGTCCCCATTGTGGAGCCTGTGGAGGGTTTGCAAGTGGACATCATCGACGAGAGGAGAGCAACGAAACTCGGTCACAAGAACTTCACCACGGGGGTTGTGACTGAAAACCGCCAACTGACGGCCGAACAGATGAAGTGCGGAAGCGCCCCGAAACGCCACATGGAGATCAGGCTTCCCGAGGGCATGACGTATCGTGCAGGTAGGTTACGCCAGACTTTGAGAGCACACCCCGTCCACCTGACGCGGTCCTGGTAGGAGACTACCTGGCGATCATGCCGGTGAACCCGCTGAAGGATATACGACGGGTGCTCCGCCACTTCAACATACCCGTCGACAGCTCAGTCATCGTGAAAAGTTCAACAAGGACTTTCCTGGTGAGTCATCCGGCGGTTGTTGCATCAGGTCGTGGTTGTGCGCTCACACGGACCTTAACGTAGCCCACTACCCCGCTGACGGTCCACACTCTCCTCGGTGGTTATGTGGAGCTCTCGCAGCCTGCGTCGCGAAAGAACGTCGAAGCGCTCGTCGGGTGCGCCCCGCCTGCAGCCCGCCGGGAGTTGGAGAAGTTCACCGACCCAACCACATACGACACCGATATTCTTGCCCGTCGGGTGTCGGTCCTCGATCTCCTGGAACTGTACCCGGCCGTCGATCTCCCGTTCGCTAAGTTCCTCAACATGCTTCCACCAATGAGGATCCGCCAGTACTCCATTTCGTCGAGCCCGCTCTGGGACCCTTCCCACGTCACGCTGACTTTCGACGTTCTCGCCGGCCCTGCGTTCTCCGGGGCGGGGAGTAAACTTGGCGTGGCATCCACTTACTTGGCGCAGGCTATACCCGGGGATTCTATCTCGTGTGGGGTCAAAGCTTCCTCTGCGCCTTTTCACCTTCCCGCTGACCCCAAGACGCCCATCGTAATGGTGGCGGCAGGGAGCGGCATCAGCCCCATGCGCGCCTTCGTACAGGAGCGAGCCAGCATGTTGGCTGCTGGTCAGGAGGTGGGGAAGGCCCTATTCTACTACGGATGCAGAGACCCCGACGAAGACTACATCTACAAAGACGAGCTCACACAGTGGGAGGCCCTCGGTGCAGTGAGCCTCCGTCCATGTTTCTCACGCGGCGGAAACCCAAAGTACGTTCACGAGCGGATGTACTTGGAACGCGTGGAGCTGCGGGACCTTCTCCGGGGTTCTGGGCAGATGTACGTCTGCGGGAGCGCCAGCAAGTTGGCGAAGAGCGTCGCGGAGGTGTCTCTGAAAATCTACATGGAGTGGAAGGGCTGCTCGGAGGAGGATGCCAAGGTGTGGTTTGATTCGGTGAAGGGATCGAGGTACGCCACCGACGTGTTCGGGTAACAGAAGAGGCCGTGTACATATATACTCCCGCCCTGTATGATACCTTGGAGACAATGAAGGAAATCAAAGCAAAACATGTGGGATCACTTGGGCGACTAGTTTCCAAAGCGCTCCATGGCGCAAGCGAGCGGCATGCTGGCACCTGCCCGAAAAATGCAAGCGATGTGGCGGAGGAAAGCACGTTGACCTCGTTAAATCTCCGGCAGTGTTGTGAAAACGTTTGAGAGGCACGACGTCAATACGATATATTGACTTCATGTTGGGGTTGACGCGTTCCTGTGCGAAACGGTACCCATGGCACGACTTGCCCGACTAACCGCTGTACTCCTGGCGATCATCCTCGGCCTCCAAATGTTGCCAGCCCGAGCCGCGTGCCATTCCATGTGCTTGTCAGATTGCCGTGACTCCTTTTTCAAGTCACATGCTGAATGCAGAACTCTGAGTGTCAGAGGGCGCAGCGGCTGCCGTCAAGCCAGGGTCAAAATTCTTTCCGCGTGTCAGGGTCTCTGTCGCGCACCTGGAACGGGCTGTGTCTGAAATCGTACAACGAATAAATAAGGGCCGACATTGTACCAGGTAGAGAACTGATGCGCGACAAAACAAAAAACGCCATTGCTGGTCACTTGTCAGCTCTGAAGCCCAGCGACAGGTACATCTTGCTGGGGGACTCACACAGCGAACGCCTGGTTTGGAAGCATCCTGAACTTGCCCCGAAGGACACCTGGATATGCGCTGTCGGAGGGGACAGCATACCCCGCTTGGCGTACAGGGTGAGAAATCACGACGGTACTGGGTACGCCCAAGCTACTTGTGTGCGGGATGGGTTTGAGAAGATCATCCTTCTCATCGGAGGTAACGACCTCAAAGACTATGTCATGAACGCTGGTGATATTCATGCCGTCGCTGACGCCCTGGATCGCCTGGCGACGACTGTGAGAAGCCGGTGGCATGCCGAGGTGTGTGTCCTCCCGGTCATCCCACCACCTTCTCACGGCAAGCCTCGGGTGAACTACGACCGCTTGAACGCCGTTCTCGCAGAGCGCGGCATCTCGACCCCTTTGGTGCGCTGGGACGACTTAACCGACGCGGACTACATTGACCACGGTCATTTAAACCCAGGTGGCTACAGGAAGCTCCTCGCGAAGTTGACGAAGCTCGGGGTGAAGTGCCCTGATGTGGAGGGCGTTGTCGACAAGAAGACGCCTGTTGAGAGGCGCATCGCTGTGCTGCAAAAAAAGTTGGAAAACATCCCAAAAATCAAGTCAGCCCTGGGGAGAGGGGAGCAGGTTGAGAAGACACAGCTAGATTTGGTCAACCGACACGACAGCATAGAGGCAGAGTTGAACGCACTTCGGGAATGGTAAGGCTTGTCAAACGTTATTGTCCGGGCGTTACTTAGGGTTAGTTGAATATAAACAATTGGCGAGACCACAACAGTAGCTGAGGATAATCCGCCATCATGACTATGCTTCAGAAAGTGATCAGATACCAACAGTACCGGTACATCACTCCCACGTACCGCTTTGCTCCGAAAATGACGCGCATAACGGAATACTACCTGCCGGACGAAAAGCTGCTCTTGTACACGGACGGCAACAGGATCCTAGACACCGAACCGTGTGACGGCCCTCGGTTGTCGGTACCCAACCACGACCGAAGCGATGGATCGACATGCCAGGCGGAGGAGGTGGAAGAAGTCACGATGGAAACCGCCACTTATGACCGCATCGTGAAATGGCACGAGGCGAAGGCTCAAGCGAGGGAAATACGGGCGCAGCTTGAAGACGTCTTCTTCAACGAGCCTGACGACCTCTGAAATATTAGACCTGTGCTGTATACTTGTGTGCATCCTTATTCGAACTGACAATAACGGACAGGCGACCTAGTTATCTTTTTTAAACATCTGTAGCGCTAGAACTTGCGCGGTGAGCTCAGTAATCCGTCTTCTCAGATCCATATTCTCGTTGATGAGTTTTGCCCGGTCTTCCACCAAAGCGTTAAGGAGTGCGTCTTGAAAGGCATCACTCGTTGCCGCCTTGCTCTGATCAAGGCTGCTCTGATCGGGGGTAAAGGAGTCTTCGGCTGGCAGGTCCTCCGCTGGCGACATTCTGAAACGCTTCCCGGACGGCGGAGCGTCGACGTCTGCGGATTTCTTCGGGGAGAGGTCACCGCTAAGAAAGTCCAACCTTGGTTTTCTTATACCCTTCAGCTGCAAAACGCGTGGGTGCTGCAAGACCATTGTGCCAAAGTGAAGAAGGGAAAACGAGAGCGAAAACAACAGGAAGTCTTTGCGGGTCTACAAGGAAAAGCTGTGGCGCAGGCTGCTTTGTCGCTTACGGAAGCGGAGAGGCGCCAGCCGGCCACCCAGCCTCCGGCCTCGTCCTTTTCTGCCCCACACCTCGAGTGCCAAACCGCGATCAAAGTTCGCTCGAAAGCATGGCTGAGCCAAAAATGGAACGGGTCGTCCGCCTCAACGTGGGCGGCTCAACCTTCATTACCTACCAGAGCACGCTCACATCAGGGAGCGAATACTTCCGCTGCTTGCATTCGCCCCACCGGGCGGGAGCCTGTAGCCATCATCGACATCGATGCGGAGGACCTGGTGTGCTCTGTCTGCGGATCGCCCTTCTTTCCTACGCAAACTCCTCAGCACTTCCTTACCGCCTCGGACGGAGAACACTGCCCGGTGGGCGCGGAGGTACGGACCGGCAGTGATGGGCAGATTACTATCACGTTCACAGCTGGGCGGCAGCTGGGGATAATTGAATATTCCTGTCCACTCCTCGAGAACCGAATCTCCTTGGGCCACCCGTCTCTCCCTTCCTCCTTCTGCGCCCAAGCCTGAGAAAACAGTCCCCACGATATCTTTGCCTGATCTTCTGGCGGCGCTATGCCCTCAATATCCATGCCAAATGTAAGGAACGAAAGAGTCTCGACAGTCTGTTCAAAAAGTCACTCCGACCGATAGATAGCTGATTCACCACATGAATAGTAGGTGAATATCAGTGTCACCAAGCATACCACACTTTTTCCGTTGGTTTATCACAAGTCATGTCCCGTAAAGATACCTGTCTCTTCGGCCGTGAACGAATCGTCGGAGGCGGTGAATATAGTGACGAATCAATCGTCTGCTGCATTGAGTCTTCCGGCCTGCTTGATGAGGACTGCTATCTTCTGAGTCCGCTTCTGAATGTCTCCAATCGGCTCAAGAAAACTCGAATAGGACTCGCTCCGGTCATAGTCGCTCCAGTCAATCGAAACGGTAGGCACTGGGTCCTTTATATATTGCAAAAGACCCCGCGCGGCACTTACAAATGGTCATTCGGCGACTCCATGGGAGGCGGCGCCCGTGCTGCAGAAGTTCAAAGAATCGCGAGTCTTCTTGACATCATGACCACGAATCTATCATTCGACGTCCCAGCCCTGGCGGACATATCCATTTTGCCCATTCCGAGACAGCCGGACATTGTGAGTTGTGGTGCGTATGTCACGGAGGCCGCCCTTCGCTTCCTGGCGAAGCGGGAGAGGAGATGGCCAGGTCCGCGGGAGCTGAGAGAGAAACACGCCCGCATCGTCGAGCAATATTACAGGTAAGTAAGGTCACAGTCTGGTGGGCAAATAAGTTTGTTACCAGTCCTCTTTGTATTCCATTACGCCGCAGCCAGGTCTGCTGTTGAAATATATACAGGGAATTTGAGCTTGCCAAGAAGGTTATTACAGGCGGTCTTTGACATCGACGTTCTCCTGCTGTGCTCCGCCCCCGCGCGTTTGAGAATGATCTGGACAACCCGGTCGACGCGGACTGTTTCTTTCCCTCGTCGACAAGCGTTTGTGCGTGGCAATAATCCCAGAAGTCACGCATCCTGTCGAATTTTTTAGCGACGTCATCCGGCGGCTGGACGGCTGTTAATTTTTCCCACTTCTGCCGAAGGGCGACCAATTGTTCAGTTTTCTGGTCATGTTCGTACTGGGTGAGAGCGACGCGAACGCCTGCAGCAGTGGGTAGCGTTTCGAATGATGTCCCAGTAAATCCCACACGTCCGAAGAAGAGTTGAACAGTGAAGGATTGCTCACTGATGATGGCGATGAGGGTGCTGGTAATTTCGGATTGCAGCCAGTGGCGCTTTTCGCAGGCTTCGAGATTGTCAGCGATTTGATGGATGCACTGGATGTCCTCCCCGGTGAGACTACTCATGCTGTAAGGACGGTCAATGTGAGGACCGCCGTGCATGAATACGTTGCTCATTAGCTGGGAAAAAGTCAGACGCGGGACGGGCAATCAAGGAGATAGACGATATGTCCGCAATACGCATCGACAAGGAGAAGGGAAAAGCCATGTCGTATGCCGCAGCCTTTGAGCGCCCCTTCCCTCAGCCACACCCATTTTACGGGGACCCACCAGCAACGTGGTCTCGCATTCACAACATCCCGATTCGCGTTCGACACAATCACAAAGATGGTGATGACTAGCTACGACCACGGACATGAAGTCCCTGTGATCACTGTCACTGTTGAACAGTACCCCAGAGATGTACCGAAGACTGCGGAGGAGCTATGGGGTCTGTTTTCCGGTGCGCGCGAGAAAGCCGACCAGGCAACGATTGCGCAGTTGGCAACATGCGACAGCACTGTCCGGGGCGAGCTCTACGCCTCGTACATGAAGTGCTTCTACGTTCTCCAATCAGTGGAGACGAGGAGAATTGAGATGGTGGGCGCTCGGTTCCTCCTCGGGAGCTCTAACAAGCACGGTCTTGACTGGCGTGATGTCTGGGGTCAGGTCGTCGTAACCCTTGTGTGACGTACTGAAATGTATATACTTTGATAATATGATGACGCTGACGTATAAGAGGCATGTAACACATTTCTGCAGCTGCTGGCCATGCGACGCCCGCTGACGCGGTGGCTTTCAGTGCGGCCAAGTTTTCCAGCAGCGATCGAGCGCACGAATCACGAAAACTTGATCGAAAAATTCTCGGGCTGTGACAAGACAAAATGGCTAGTCACGAGCTGGCACAGCTACCAGCGGAGATGAATCTCTTAGCGCAATCCTATTTGACGCCCGCTGAACTAAATAGACTCAGAGCAACATCGCAGGATTTGCACTCGTACCCTATGAGACTGCAGAACTACATCAATGTAACCGAGGATCGTTTGTTCGAGTATATCCGTCGAATGCCACAGTTGCCCCCAGACAACGCAGTCATTGACGCTTTCCGATATAGCATTGCAGAAGCCATGAACGAAGATGATTATGCCGTCCGACATCTTCTGGATTGGCACCGAGGGTTCCTTTCACGGGACTGGTGTCGTGTGTGGCTGCTGACGCACTCGCCGACGGAAATCAAACACCTGCTTTCCCATTTCGACGTCGACCTTTGGCAAATCTATCGCACACTAGACGTCATGAACTCCAGGCGGCGCAGAGATCACATTGAAACAATTTACCGAAGCGCGTGGAGGAACATGAAAAGAGAAATCGATCTCTACAGAGCCACTTCGTCTTTTTGAGAGGACCGCTAACCCGCTTGGTCTCTGTAATGAGGCTCACGCGGCGTGCGGTCAATCTTTTTTAACGGCGGTGGGCAGACATGGCGGGAGGTTGCGGCTTTCAGTGCTCTTGCGGAAACAGCTTCTTGACAGTGCCACATTATTTCCGCTACGTTTGCTTCGCGTGCCGAATTTACAGGAAACACAACGGTATGTATCAGATCCCCAAGTGTACCGGTTGTGGAAGCAGTCTGTGCGTCGTCAATTTCCAATTTGAACCACCCCCGGCGCGTGACAACAAAGGGTGGCGCGCGGCGAAGCTGAAGTGGGAAGGAAGATGCCGGGATCTCCGCGAAAGGGGCGAGTGGGGGAGGTCTGAGATCCCATACCCCACGTGATTCCCGACTTTACGCGGTTAAATACATAATGACTTAGCCGACACTGCAGTGAGAGATCGGCCGTCAGATTGATTAGGTCTTTCTATGTTTGGAGTGCACAACCTGCACAGCCTTATCTAGGATTGTTACCACTTCATCTCTCCCGATAAGATACAAGCCAGGTGGCAATTGCTGCAGCAGGGAGAGCGTCTCATCAGACCATGTCCGCCACGCCGTGGCGAACGACGCAATGACGCCGTCGTGGGTTGAGTTGAAGCTAACACTTCCGTAACAACTCCAGGCCCAGGTGACTCCTTCAACCGAACTCGCCCGAGAGACCTCGTTGCTTAATTGGTCCAGGTTTGAAGAGAGACTTATAGAATGTCGCAGGACTTCGTGATTATCCTTTCGGGTGGACGCAAGGGCCTGTAGTGCAGAGAGCATGGGAGCAGCGCGTTCCTCGATGGAGGATAATCTGTCGATGAAGGCTCTAATGGAGTCCCACTTGTTGACCGGGTCGCCCATTTTCAATTGCTGCTTTGATTGCTTGGGGGGGGGGCTAGCGAGGGTACGCAGAAAAAGGTGAGGCTTGCGCCCGCTGCCTTGACTGTCTTGACGTGGCGTTAAGTGGCTTCTGTGACACAATCCAACCGCCGCCCCGCCCAACACCAGAACGGTGAAAACGGCGAAAACAGCGCTGCGTCGGGTCACAATCAAGGCCCTAAAGGCCAGCATGGAACGACAAAACAAAAAGATGTCCCATCGAGCCTCGCCCAGGCTGTCGATGACGACTACCCTCAGCCCCTTTCAGTTTCGAGGCTTTTCTGAGGAATCCCAAGAGAAGCTACTCGGTGTTCTTCGCGAACTCGTTACCCATCCTGGCAATCATGCAGACCTAGCGGAACAGGCCGGATGCTGCGTCCACGCGGAATTGGTTGGCACCTCTCTTTTCTGCTCATCAGTGCGTCGTAACTGATTTTTACACACAGGAGGCGCAGGAACTCGTTGCAAACAAAGCACAGGAAAAGCTAGCGGCGCTGTTTTCAAATGTCCCAGACGAGGCAGCGACAATGAATGCGGTCGATAAGGCTGTGATTTGGTGGGTTCTGGAGGTCAGGCCGATTTTGCGCACCCTCGGAAGCGCAAACCGGACGTCTGGAACCATCCTTATTTTGGAGACCGAGATTGAAGCCCATGTAGGACACTTGGCTCAATACGCGAATGATCTCCTCATGGTATGATCTTACATGTGATACTTTCTTCCTTCGTCTGACAATTCAATATCTTTTCAATATCTTGAGAAGGTCAGAACTGCGTCCGTACTGTCAATCATCGGTCTCATAATCTGTTGGTTTTCGCGTGGAGAACATCTTGACGAAGGGAACGTCGTCGGTGGCGGGGTGAGACCAAATCAATCGCACGTTTTTCCCCGCAACAATCTGCTAACCGGTTGATTGCAGACGGCAGTGGGTATAATGATTTTGACCGTGGCTATGCCTATTCTCGGAACATCCTTTTTCCACAGATGGCGAAACGGGCCTCCATGCACCCGTTGGAGTTCTCACGGCATCACAGCTGAAACCGTGAAGTGCGCTTTCAGGAGGGAGGGTGCGATCTCTGTTTGAGTAGGAGCGCTATCATATAATACAGCAGGTTCAAGTATCCGGTGTACCACGGCTGTTATTTACTGAGCAAACGGTGTTGATCTATTTACCACATCACATCCGGTTTCTTGCTCCTACTGACAGCCACCAGCTTTGTAAATTTCCTCTAACTCTGTCAACATTCGATAGTACGCTTCAGAAGCCTTTTGCGTGGAAGCGTAAATGAGGTTGAGTCCCGACCCGTTACTTTGCATGCGTATCCTGTCATCTGCCACGAACAAGTACGAACATGACGCAACAGCCTTCCACGAAATCAAAGTATCTTGTTCGTCACCCGAGTGAAAGAACAAAGGGCTACTGTGGTGAGCCCATCTGTGTCGTTTCACTCCTGTCTCCATCAAAGGCTTTTCTTCCGAAGTCCTTGTGTTTGATTCGTTTCCTCCCATAGTGCGAGTGTGAAACAGATAGGGGTCAATTTGTGGCTCCCTTTCATAAGCAGTCATCATTATCAACAAACTTCACCAAACGTCGTCCACCCCTAAATTGTGTGGCTTGTGCCCCAGCCAGTAAATAGAACTTTTCAGTCCACCAGCGCTATCAAAAAGTTGCAGATTTTATGTCAGACGAGAATATAAAGTAATACATAGCGGGGCCCTTTGCTGCAGCATGCGGCCTGAGCCTCAGCAGGCATAATCCTTTGGAGGAGGCAGTTGAAGCACATGCAGGTAGCCGATCTCCAGCGCACGCGAGGTGGGACCGGGCGACGATTGCGCAGTTGGCAACGTGCGAGTTTGGAAACAGCGACGGCAGCATTCAGGGTGAGCTTAGGGTTGGGGTTAGCGTACATGAAGTGCTTCTACGTTCTGCAAACAGTGGAGACGATGATCAAGGCTCTTCACCTTTAGTGACGCACAAACGGAAGTACGTTTTTGTGAAGTACAATAACCTATCTAATTTTTTTGTGAAGGGCCGGACAGTCCTTGATCGTACAACACGCGCGGCAGCAATTGTCGCTGCACCTCATTGACGCCATGTTACCGCAGCGACAAAAGCCCTTAGCTCCGACGACTTCCGCAAAACCGTTTCTGGCCTCGCTACCCAAAATGCAGGTCCATCCCAGATCGGCACAAAGAGCTCGAATCCGACATGCTGTTTCCTCCCTCATTATCGGCACAGAACCTTTCTTCAAGAGCCTGAGAACATATCTACTTAGTCAATCAAGTGTGTAATGTCCATGTCGCTCAGGTTAGCTTACCCGTGCACATAAAGCTCCTTCGCTTGTTTCCATATTTCGTCGTCGACCACTGATCCCCAAAGGGGTTGGAACAAATGCGCGGGCACCGACGCAAAGGTGTCAACTTTCGGTAAGATCTTCAACGCTTTGGAAAGGCACGTTTTCGACACCTTTTCTTCAATGAGAGAAATAATGGTCGGATGAAGCGATAGAGGCGGCGTGTCGGGTGCAGATAGGTGGGAGGAGAACGTTTCCGGAGAGAGGATGCCATCCCCGTACTTTTCCAACAACTTGGTAATCCATCCGTTCAGAGCCAGCTCTTTTCCGCGCTCGGAGTCTACGCGCCCTCGCCGATCCCAGTCGTCATCTGAATATCTATCTTCGCTATCGCTATCGTCGTCCACATACCGCAGGCGTTCGTACCCCGTGCACCGGAAAAACCAATCCATCTCCGACATACAGGTGACTATCTCCTCCACATCCCCGACGGCAGCCAGTATGTATCTACGGCAAAGTTCTGAGTCCCTCCGAAGAGTCAGTCCGCGTGCCGCCAGCTGAGTCTCCAATTCATGTTTTCTTTCGTCACGAGTGCTGATGATGTGGGTGATTTCTTCGATGCTGCCCTCCCCACTTTGCACCCAAGACGCAACAGTCGGATCTTCGGCAAATTCGGCGAAGCGGGTCTGGACGATGTCGCGTCGCTGAATACAACCTGACACAATCTGCGCCATCTCCTCCACCGGCCCAAGCTCCATTCTGTCACTTTCGAGCCACCTTTTGACTTCCCAGGGGTTTTCGCGGTGGGACACACGCTCTGCCAGGTTCCCCAGTGCTTCTTTCAGTTTGACCCACCTCCACCGCCTAGCACGTTCGCACTCGTTGTCCTGGAGTCGATGCCAACAGCAAGCACAAACAGGTTGTACGGAACAACGAGAACCTCCCGTGAACCGACGAAGCTTGAGCTTAGTCTTCCGCGTCTTACAATAGCACTGCTCGCAGAAGGACCCGCGCCTCTGGAGGATCAAAGACTTCCATGTCTGAGTCGTCTTCTTTGTCGTGGTGGGTGCCGGTATTTCGAGACGTCTGCCGATGGTGGCCCAGATGGGGTGGGTGTCGACCAAATGTTGAAGGCGGCGGTCGACTTTTGCGCATCTGAGCAATTCCCCAAGTGCGTGTTGACCAACTTTGGCAAGAACCATGTTCCAGCAATCGTCGTTGATGACTATGATGAAATAAAGGGTCGGGGTTAGCCGGCCTGAATTCCGAACTGAGGTACGGAGCTCACTGTACCATGCACGTTGGCTAAGGCGTCGTCAGTTCTCGTTACGGCATGGTCGGGAATCCATTTGCCTTTATTGTACCGACGGGCGCACTCCGCCGCGAAGCAGTGACCAAGCGTTATGCCGTGCGAACACAGCATCATGGTGAGACGAAAGGTGGATGTGAGAATGCGTTGTTGGAGAAGACAAGTGTCTTTTTACGTGTGATTTTTGCGCCTTACCGTACATGGCGCCGCCACCATGGTGGGCAAAGGAAAGGCCAGGGCCAAGTCACATCCTTGACGTTCTTTGACCCCACCAACGTCCCAGCATCATGAATTACCCACAATGGCTGCAATACGCACAGTTGGAAAACGAAGCAGACGAGACCAATGTCGCTCACCTTCAGCTCGAAGACCCACCAATAAACATGGAAACGTTTCCGGCTCTACAGTTGGCGTTTGACTGTGCAAAGACTACCCTCCTTGCATACCCCGGCTTCTCGGCTCTGGCTGATTCGTTTGACGAACCGATTGAGAAGGTGGACGTACACGCTGCTTTGAACGAGATTAAACTATATGTCGCCAAATGGTTCCGAGCGGCGAGGGACGCATTCCATGTACCGGCGCACAACAAGCCGGAGAGCATAGTGGTTGGCAACGTGTTTGTCAGATTCGATGTGAGAGTGCTATGGTGGTATGCCAACTAATGGTTTGTATGCGCTTACCACCCGCGTTGCCGTCCGGTAATCAGGTCGTCCACTACTTTCTCCCCAAGGGCACAGCGGCTCGATGGAGCGTCCCCGAACAAGCAAGGGTCGTCCTTGTTGCATGGTTTCTCATACACGAGCTATCCCATGCGGCTGCATCCTTTTTGGCCCACCAGAGAAAAATTGTGGCTCCGGGGACGCCGAAGAAGGCGACAGCATTTGCTGAAAAGGGCAACATCAATGTGAAATACGTGGCGTGGGACGAACAGGGCAACATCACCGGAGAGCGTGGCTGGTGGATGCAGGACAAACTGGGTGGAAAGGTGTCTCTCTACGTGAGTTCCCCGCTTTTCCGTCGTCATGTCATCGAGGATCTGATTTCCGCCACAGGAGAAGGAAAATCAACTTATCATAGCGAGACCGGATGAAGGCAAATACTATCCGTTCACCGCAGACATGATCAAGGACTTCCTGAGCAATGGTACGTTGAGGGGAACATACTAGAGGCACTCTACCAGGGGCAAGTTACTAACGAGTGCACAACAGATGAGGAAACGTATCGGCATTTATTTCCCCTGCTACGGCGTGGTGAAGGGGCAAGCTATACCGCGTTCGTTGAGGCACATACTAAGGGTCGGCTCGCTATCGTCCCCGAATTGAGGGCGCCCGCTAGCACACTCAAATATTGAGGCCTGTTCAATCATAATCATGCTTGCAGTGATACACAGCATTGTTGGTGTAAGTTCATCATCACGAAATCATATGTAGCAACCGGCGCTGGTAAGCAGGACAGCCGGTCCTCCTGATCACGCAATCTGTTGCCGACCATTTCCTGGAGCAGCACAACCCTGGTTTCTATGTCAAACAGCGGCCGTCATTTGATCTATGGTGACGTCACGACTCGTGCCCGTCATCAGCGCTGGTTGATGAAGGTATTGATGATCCGCGGGACCTTGTCAATGTCCCAGTAGGGAATGACCAGGAGCGGGATGCGCTCCCTGCCACAGAAGTCAACTTTTATCTGATCCCTAATTTGGCGGTTTTCCAAATCGTCATCCTTCCTGTCCCAAACACATCTTTGATAATGTTGGATCCCCTGAAACTCGGTCAAAAGTACAGTACCGGTTCGCAACGTCACGCGGAAATCAAACCGAAGCGGCTTCTTGTGTGTGCACTGTGGATAAGAGACTTCCCGCTCGATGGAGCTCACAAGATGGTTAGAACTAAACGCCTGAAGACAAGCTTGCTCCCCTCTGGAAATATTTCTCAGCCTCCGGACAGAAGGGAGAAGTCTCATATCCTTCCACCCAACCAACCACCCCATCGTCCTCCAGTTGTTGCGGTACACCTCCCCGAGCTTCTTGGCGAAGAGTTCTTCGAGTTGTTGGTCCTTTGAAGGAATGTTGTACTTTCGAGCATTTGCCCAAGCCCTAAACTCCCGCCTCAGTTCAACCAACGAGAGCGCGCTGCCCTGCTCTTCCACAATGAATTCTCCAGAAAACTCCTCAAAGACGTCATTGTCAGTCTGATACTTAAGGGTAGCAGCCCTCACTTCGTCAGGTTCCACCAAGCCCTCCAGCCGATAACGGCGGTAATACTCAACGAGAATGGCAACGAACGTCTTAACGCGAAGAGAGAGCTTGTCCCCAATCTGCGTATCCTTCTTTCGCTCGTTGGGTCTCTTTGGATTCTCGACGAAAACGGTAGGAAAGTCGATCGACTTGACTCTCCGCCATATCGCCCACGTGCTTTCACTCATTCGGGGGGGCTGGTTACAGACGAGGAAGGGTTTGAACATCGGCTTCCAACGGCGCTGCTTTTCGTTGAGTCCGCGGGTTGTGATAAATTCCTCGCCGGTAAGCTGTTTGACTGTATCAGCGTGGAGGATGTCGCCTGCGGATGCCTCCGAAAAGACGGCGACGCGGGCTTTTTCCAGTTGACAAAGAGCTTCGTTAGTCTGATTGGCATCCTCCCGTTTGCGAGTCAACAGCGATGTCGGAGCGGTACCATAATGATCACCCAGCGCCTCCCAGAGAAAGTTCATCAGTTTAGTCTTCCCGTTGGCACCCGAGCCGGTCAAAAGCCAGAAGCTTTGTATAGACGTATCCGTGGTGAGACACAGCGAAAGAACAGTGAGAAGGTAGTTTCTCGTGCTGTCATCAGGCTGAATGTCCTTCATGAAGTCCATCACGAATTGACAGTCGGCCGACTGCGCGTCTAGTGGTTGGTAGGGGATTTTCCGGCGCAAGGAAAGCGTATCTTCTGGTCGACCATCACGAAAGGAAAGGTCCGAA
>Ga0105239_10003696_pt1 | contig 18636 bp, 21 predicted proteins | sample KBSC44metaG_FD_92761 | JGI IMG/M metagenome (GOLD analysis project Ga0105239, IMG submission 92761) | Corn rhizosphere microbial communities from Kellogg Biological Station, Michigan, USA - KBS C4-4 metaG | ecosystem: Host-associated > Plants > Roots > Rhizosphere > Soil | place: Michigan, USA...
GAGACCGGCAAGGCCGCCGCCACCAGTTGAGAAAAGATGTCCGAAATCGTAGTTGGTGGCGCCGATTTTCGCGGTGATGTCGGTCTGCACCTGATTGATGAGCTTATTGGGACTGCCGTCGGTATACGGATCGGTCGCCGGATCTGTATATACGATGAGATCGTCGTTCGCGACGAGCTGGAATTGCACCGCGAATTCGGTGAGATAAATGCCGTTGATGCGATTGATCGCCTGCGCGATGGCGGCAAGCCCATCGGCGACGGTGCCGCCGAAGAATTGCGTGTATTCGCCCGTGGTCGCCACGGCGAGGCGATACGTGCGGATGGTCGCGCCGGTCGTAGTCGATGCCGCTGCTGTTTGCGGCGCGAGCAGCGGTCTGGCTTGCGTGCCGTCCACATGGCATTGGAACGGTTCGGCGCTCGGGCCAAGATCAGCACGTCGGAACGCGATGTAGCGCGATCCGCTGCCCAGCTTCACGGGCTGCAGCATCGTCACGCTATCGAGCGCGCGAATCATGGCTGAGACGCCGTGCGGCGAATCGTCGATGCGCGCTTCGACGCCGCCGCGATCCGACGCGCGCGCAACGTAGCTACGGATCTGCGGATAACGCGCTGCGAGGTCCGGCGCCATCACCTGTGTGCGCCACACGAAATAGTGCTGCGTGCCGCCATCTGGCGTCGGCAAATCGATCTCGGCGGCGGATTTTCCGGAGAATTCGTCCGGCGCCGCTGCCAACTGCTTGCGCAGGCGGGCGAGATCCACCTCGAGTGCACGATAGCGGCTGAGCGGCGCATCGAGTGTGGCGGTATCGACGGCTGGGTCGACCGCACGATTCTCGAAAGTCGCCGCGTTCGCCAGCGGCTCAACGACGAGCAGCGCGATCGGAAAGACGACGCGCGCGATGCGTGCGAACATACCGTTCATCCAGCAAAACTTGTTCGAGCCCGCATCGTAATGTATTCTGCGCCCCCTTTGCCCAGGCGCGGAGAGGTGTCCGAGTGGTTGAAGGAGCACGCCTGGAAAGTGTGTAAGCGGCTTATACCCGCTTCGCGGGTTCGAATCCCGCCCTCTCCGCCATATTCGTTTGTAACCTCTTGATGAGCGCCGCGTATTTCCGGCGCTATCTTTTCTACCCCCGAACCCACCCCCGAAAAATTCTACGCTGGAATCGGCGCTGATCGCTGTCTATTCAAGCCTCAGCGTCGTCGCAGTCGGTGACATTCTGCATCGTTATGATGCGCTCATGGTCAATTCCGGAAAGCCAACTTCCGCCCGTTGCTATGCCGACCATCTAGGCGGCTGCGGTGGTGGCATCTCGCTGGAGCACATCAGCACTAAGCGCATCTTCAAAGACGCGAAGATGGTCGAAACGTTCGGCATGGGTGCCCCTAATGGGAAGCGAATCAGCCTCAATAGCGTTGGCGCAAATATTCTTTGCCGTGACCACAATTCGTTATTGGGTTCTCTCGACAACGCCATAGGCGACTTGGCGGACGCTTGCGGCGAATTCTGGCGGTCCGGCGGCATGCATTCGATCTCGATCAATGGCACGCTGATCGAACGATGGATGCTGAAGTACATTTTTGGCGCATCGGCTGCTGGCTATATCGGGGGCAAGAAAATGTATCCAGACGAGCAGGCTGTCCGGCAGCTATTCGCCCTTGATCCGCTGATGGATCAGTTTGCTTTGTATGGAGTTGCGCTGCCTTCGTTGCATCGAATCTACAATACCTCGGTATCGATGCGCGCCCTTGCTCGGATTGGCGAGGAAGTCGATATGTGCTTGTTTTCGATCAATGCGTTGCCAATTATCGCCTTCACTGGTGATGGCGATCCTCAGAGGGCGTTGCGATCTCTTGAATGGATCGATCAAATTGATGTGCGCCAAGCAAGGGTGCAGAAGCGGCCGTCGCTGATGGAATTGAAGCAGCCCGGCGCTCGTCTTACGATCAATCTTTCGTACATGTAGTTTTCCGCATCGATAGCCGGGACGATGTCATCGTGATCCTCGTCCCAGCCATTTCGAACTAGGCCAAATCCTCGTAATCCCTTAGGACATCCAATTCACGGCCTTTTTCTTCCAGATCAATCTGCCACTCGTAGGTGATCCTGTCCCCATCGATAATGATGAAAGGCGCATATCTCCAATCGGTGGTGCGTAGCAGCCGATATCCATCTCGCGAAAGCTTGCGATTGATGCGCTTGATGAGGGTGCTTTCTGAAATTTGAAAATTTTGCATGGCTTCTCCTAGATGATTCGAAGGAGAACGCCGCCATGAGCGTTCGGGATGCAACCCGAGCCTTGCCAGTCCACTACGCGAGGCCATATGGCCAACGACCACCTCGAAGCGAATCGAGCAATCTGGCTATTGCCGACGCCGGGCGATGAGTCATCTTAGGCTGCTTTGCCTGATCTGGTAACAAACGCGATGGCGCGCGTGGAAAGTGGCATGATCGCGCTGATGGTGGTCACCTATCCGCTCAATCGCTAGGTAATTACGATGGCAGCCAAGCCCGTAAAACCCATGTCAGCGGCCATGATTAAGTACCGCGTAGGCCGCCGACTTAGCCGCTATATGGGCATCAGCTATTTGGAGCACTTTGCTCTATTCATGGGCGGCGTGCAGGTTCTTGAGATGCATCACAAAGTATTGCTTGCAGAACGCTACGGAAAAGACCTCGATCAAATGGAGCGTTGGACGCTCGGTCGGATCAACAAAGAGATGCTAGCTGCGGGAATCAGGCCGGATTACTGCGCGTTTCTCTCAGAACTCGTAACGAAGCGTAATTTTATCGCGCATGAAATGCTGGCAAACAATGCTTTGCTTCGATCTCTCAGTAGCGGATTTTCACCTCGACAAGAACGAAAGGTTTTGGACCCAGCGACATATGAACTTGAGCAGTTGTTCGTACTTGCCGCATGGTGCGATAAATACGATGGTTGGGGTGCGAAACAATCCGAGCAAAAATGACGGTGGTTCGATCTACGAACGGCTTAGGAAACAAGATGAGCGGAGTTCTTTCGGATAAATTTGATTTCCCGCCGCTATCGATTCTGGATGCAACCAGCAAAAGATGGCAGCTAAGAAAGCAGGAGTGGCTTGCGCGCGGGATCAGCAGCGAAATCGGTCGTGACCAAAACCTGCTTCGCCTCAGCGATACGATTCGCAAGGGCGGCAATGGCACCAGCGTCTTCGATCCTGTGCTTGCCGAACTGGCGTACAAATGGTTTGCGAAACCGAAGGGGCAGGTGATCGATCCCTTTGCTGGCGGCAGCGTACGTGGCGTTGTAGCTGGCTGGCGCGGCTTGCTGTACTGGGGATGTGATCTAAGCGAGAGGCAGATAGAGGAAAATCGCAAGCAAGCCGAAGAAATCAGGAGAAACCATCCGCACGAATTTCGTGAAATGCCGATATGGGTCGTCGGCGATAGCATCGATAAGCTCGATGGTGCCCCGGACGCGGACTTTCTTTTTTCCTGCCCGCCCTACGGCCATCTAGAGGTCTACAGCGATGATGCGCGCGATCTATCGAACATGGACGCAGAAAAATTCCTGCTTGCTTATCGGGCGATCATTGTGAAATCGGTATCGAAGCTCCGCGACAATTCTTTCGCCTGCTTTGTAGTCGGCGATTATCGTGACAAGCACGGCTATCTGAGCAATCTCTACGGCGAAACGGTTCACGCTTTTAAGAAAGCCGGCGCCCATTTTTACAACAACATGATCCTTCGCACGCCCATTGGTAGCGCTGCGATCCGCGCGGCTGGTGCATTTACGAACAAGAAGGCCACGACAGTGCATCAGCATGTTCTTGTTTTCTGCAAAGGCGATCCGCAGAAAGTGCCGGAAAAAAATACGACGTTGACGGTGGTCGAGCAAGCATGACCGACATTTTCAAACTTCTTGGCGAGGTCGTCGTCGTCGCCGGCGGTGGCGCGCTCATCGTATTTCAGATGTTCAAACATCTCGCCGCAAGCTGGCTCGATGATCGATTTAAGAAAAGTTTTCAGCAGCTAGTTCACGACCAGAATAAGGAAGTCGAACGGCTCAAGGCAGATTTGACGAGATCGTTTGACAGAGCCTCCAAATTGCATGTCCGTGAGTTCGAAGTGCTTCCCAAAATCTGGGAGCAGGTAACTGAAGCGTTCTGGCAGGTGGGTGCCCTCGTTTCTCCAATGCAGCAATTCGCCGATCTTGATCGAATGCCGCCAGAGGTGGTTGCGGAAGTCTTGGCGGCTAGCGAACTCATTGAGTGGCAAAAAAAGGAGGTGCTCGCTAGCGATAAAAAGACAAAAGCGTTTAGCGAGTTCCTCTACTGGCATCGTCTGTTGAAAGCACGAGTTGCAACGCGGGACGGGGATGTCGCATTGGTGCATTTAGGTATTTTCGTCCCAGACCAGATCAAAGAAAAACTCAGTGCAGTTCTCGATCTGTGCAGGGGTGCGTTGGTCGAAGATGAGATTAACCATGCGCATCCGCCTCTGAGATACACTGATCGTCTCAGGAAAGACTGCGATAGGCTTTCATCAGAAGGGAAAGCGCTACTGGACGACGCCGAAAGCCTGATTAAAAAGCGACTCTGGGAAAACTGACTTGTCCGAAGCTGGTGGGCGAAGCGTCACGTGAACACGCGTCATTAGTAGATTTGTGATTGAATCAAGAACTGTCGCAGGGACATTCAATGTAAAACGTTACTCTTAGCGTAGATCTCATTACGAATATTCCCAATCAGTCATTCACGGCCAAACTTGGGGCGGTTCGCAACTCACTAGGAACCGACGTGACCGCACTATTCGTTCAATTCTGGCAGAAAGAAAACCTTTCGCTTACGACGAGCGCCGAGATCGAATCGGCTAGTTTGAAATTCATCGAGGCGTACCGAAATAATTTGGCTGTGCTGCCATAGCTGCAATTTGTGAAACACGATGATGCTCTCGACCTCGCGCGCTTCTTCGATGAACTGCAGCGCGAAACCGATCGTGGCTTGCCATTGGTCGCTGCGGCGCTCGTCGACGAAAAATTGCTTGATGCCCTGCGCGCTTTTTTTCGTCAGCGGCAAGGCGGCAGAAAGGCTCCTTGTTGATCCCAATGCACCACTAGGCACTTTTTCAGCGCGAATCGACGCTTGCTTCGCCCTCGCGCTGATCGATGAATTTGAATATCAAGAGATATCTCTGATTCGAAAGGTCAGAAACGCTTTCGCCCATTCCAAACACGGGCTCACATTTGAAGAGGAAAGGATACGCGGCCTTTGTGCGAGCTTCCGCTCCGATCTTCCCGAAGGAGCCGGTCATCCAACAAGTGATCCACGCTTTAGGTTCACGAACGCCGCGGTATGTATGGTTCTTCGCCTCTACTACCGTTGCCTCTGGGTCGCACGCGAGCAGAGGCAGGTTCGCACGTGGGTATCACCGAAAGAGGTTCGTTGGTGCTCCGTCGAATCGGAGAAGCCGCCTGAAGGTACGCCAGTCGTCGCAATCGGCAAGGTAGTTCCTAAAGTTAAGTAGGGTCGCAGGATAACTATTCGCTCACGCGGGACGCTGCGAGCTAGCTGCGAGATGAATCTTTGATCGGCCTCCAGATTTTCAGCTTGGCGCGCTTAGCCTGCGTAGTCTTGTGGCATGATCGCGCGCATCGCGGCAGCGCCTATTGCCTTCGTTTTGATCCTGCAAACAGGGTGTACTAGATTGTCGCATTAGGCGGCGGCTTGCCATCAAATTTGAGTTGGGCGTCATATCAGGCCGTTTGGCCGGAACGCGTGGGGAGGAGAACAAAGTGAAGCTTGTCGCAAAGGTCGCTTGGCATACCCTTCAAGTTACACTTGTTGTACTGACCGTTGCACTCGCGCTTTTCATCCTTGTGAATGCACTACTTGCGCTATTGCCGAGAGATGCGGCTGAGAGAATTACAGATCAGGCGCGCCTAGCCATCGGGCTGGGAATATATAACCCGCCTGAGTTGTCCGAAGAAGGGCGCAACGCGAATGGTGATCATCTGGTCGTCTCTCAATGGATCGAACGCTGCCTTAGTTCACCCCAAAGAAAGCAAATACCAGAGGAGGTTCAGGAATTTCTTACCGGCTATCCTGGCTTTATCGATGGGACAGGTGACCGAGATAAAGCAATTGGCGTTCATCCACTATACATTCGGCTGGCACAGCTCAGCCACTCGTTGCTCGAACGACGCATCACACTGGATAGCAATCTATCCAAAGCGTATACCGTAGCTCAAGTCGGGACGTTTCTGTCAATCCTCATCGGCCTGCTTACGACTGTTCTCGTCGGATTAAGCTCCACCGACGTCGGAAAGCAAAGAACAGAATCGGCCTGAGCATCCGGTGACGGCGCTCGCGCTTCCAGCGCTCGGTACCGCTGTGGCAGCAGTCATAGCGTTCTACGACCCTACCGGAAATTTGGCTCGCCAAAGCCAAGCTGCCGCTGGGCTACAGCAACTGCATTCGCAGGTTTCAAACGCAACATGGAAAATGACGTGCCTTAAAGGGCAGAGTGACCAAGTCCCACAGGATGTCGTGACCCGACTTGACTCATGGACGCAACGCGCACAAGAGTTGATCGCTTCAGTCGGCGACAGTCGTGCACAGGCGGCTGGCGCGCAGAACAAGTCGGCAGGACAGAAAGCGCAGTAAGCATACGAGGGCGAGGCGCAGTTTGTAGTTTCGCCTTTTCCGGAGGGCGCAACCTAACTATTCGCTCAAGCGGACCGCTGCGGGCTAGCTGCGGTATCCAATATCTGTGGCATGATCGCGCGCATCGCGAGGCGACTCCTCGTTCTTGCATCTAACCGCGCTGGAAGAAACGTGGCTCAAATTTTTACAGTCGATTTCGTGAGTCCGGTTGACTTCGATTTTCTGGCAGCAGAAATTTCGTATCGCGGACAAATCGTTTGTCGCGTCACAAACGAACGTGATGATGGTGAGTTGGAAGTGGATTTTTTTTATTTAGCGAGAGATCCGCTAGAGCCAATCACGGTTCCTTTTCAAGAGCTGCTCAAACTTCTGACAGATGTTGGTAGCGAACTGCGACAGAATAGGATCAATGCTGCGCCTGAGTGAAGCTGGCCAATGAGCGCAGTGACTGCCTCGGAAGCATTTCCTGTGGCATCATCGCGCGCATCGCGGCGTTAGGATCAGCCATGGGAATCCTTATGAAAAGCGCACTGATGGCCTTGCTCTGTTGCTTGTGGTTTAGCGTACAAGCTGCTGGCACCAGAGTTGAATTCGGCGAAGCTCGAAATCCTTCGGTAGAAATTGCAGTTCCTGAACTTCTAGCTCGTGCGGAATTCTTTGATGGGCAGCCAGTTCGCATAATTGGCGTAGCGATCTTCGATTTCGGTTTCGAAGGTCAGTCTGGTGTTTATTCGTCGCGAGATGACGCATCCTTGCGGACGTTTAATGGGGTTTCGCTGAAGTCGTTTTCGGACAATCTCACCAAATCTCGGGCGCTTTGGAGCAAGTTCTCGGGAAAATTCGTTTTAATTGAAGGCACTTTTCACGCCGTGGCGCGCCAAAAGCTGGATTCCAAATCGCCGTCGATTTGCATTGGCTGTGACCAACCGGGATACATTGATGACGTTCATCGGGTACGCCTGTGGTAATCGGCTCCCGATTAAACTGACGTCTCAGTTCGGCCAATCGGGATAAGGCCCACCAGCGGTGGGCTTTGTCTTAATGGTGATCGCTAAATACGCCAGTCAAAACAGAGAACATTAACGCGTGGGTCAAGTCCGGGTACTACGAACACCGGATGGAAGCCTAGCTTCCAGACGCCGGGCACCTTCGTCGGCCCGCGGATTCACGGGTATTTGGAAGCGAAACTGCGCGGATTTCTACGGCGTGCAAATCCAACCTGTTGACGACCAAACCTACTCTGTTTCTTTCTGCGGCTATGGCGGCTGCTTCGAACCGGGGACGTGGATGCCGAACTCATCAATCTCCGACGATCCGAGTTACAACGTAATTTCGCCGGAGCGTATTGGGATTCGCAGAAAAGATGACGCGAGCAAATTTTTTTCTTTAGCCGATGCACGCCAGACCCAACATGGCATAACCCGGTGAAACGAACGCCGAAATAAGCCGCTGCGGGTTAGCTGCGGTATCCTGATCTCATGCGAAGCGCAGAACGCCAATTTCGAAGCTACTCAGATCGCTGTCTGCTGGGCGGCATTGCTATGGGACTGGCGGTCGGCCTCTTTGTCGCTGGCCCGCATCTTCACGACTGGCCCGCAAGCGACTTGCTATGGGTTGGACTTGGTAGCCCTGCGCTTGGTGCGCTCGCCGGACTGACGATTGTTCCCCTCATCGTCGGCTCACTGGTGCGCGGGGATTCTTCAGGTTGTGGCGCTGACTACTCCGGGACGTTCGGCGGCAGCAGCGCGGATGCAAGCGGCGCCCAAGATCAGTCCTACGACAATAACTACGGCGGGCATGATGGCGGTGGGCTTGGCGACTAACGGCATCTACAGTCCCGTAAACTTCTTGCACCGATGCCGCAAACGCTGCTCCTCAAGGCATCGGCCGCCATGTCGTGTCTCGGCTATCAATTAGACGCAGATACCGAACCTGCGCCATGGCAGGATCAACGCGATCTAATTCACCCAGCGGTAACGAGCCATCCGCCGTCACCCAGACAAGCATTACCCATTCCGTTTTCCGCGCATAGATTCGCTTGTGAATCGATTTGTGGATCAGTAGAACCGTCGGCCCACTGCACCTCCCGCGTCTCCTGATTCATGCACACAACGCGAATGTGACTGTCGAACGGCGGCGAGCAACCATAGCCTTTTCCGTGCACCCCGTAGCAGTAATAGACCAGCTTCGATTCGGGAGTCGAAAGCGGCCGGTTGAATTTGAATCGTCCGGATTTGTAGCGTGCCATGGGGGAAGGAGAATTATCGGCGTCTCACTAGCTGCGATTCCGTCTAGCGCTCACAAACCGTTCCGCTCAGTGACGCAATTGGATCAGTTTTGGCGTTATAAAGTGTCTTTAGGGGAGATGAATCATGATTAAGACGTTTTGTCGGTTGCTGGTGGCGATCGGCATCCTCGTGATGACGACATCGGTTCCGTATGCTCAAGCCACGCAGGAACCAACGTTGATCACCGTTCCATCGCCACCTACTGCCAATCATCCGTTCAAAGTAGAAGCGACATTTTTCGGACCGACGACGCCGTGTGCCTTCGAGGTTGCTGATTATGTCGGCTTTGGCCAGCCCGGTTTGATCTTGATCGACTGCGATATCTTTGCGCCGCGAGATTGGGTTACACAGAAAGTGACAGTTCCCGGCCAGCATGCTGGCCCGTATGAAGTTTCTTTCACGTCAAGCGGTTTTTCTCCCCAGCCGACATACGCAACTTTCGTCATCGCAGTGGCCGACGCTCCGCCCGTTGCGGTTCCATCGATGACGATCGTTGGCGCCAGTGCCTGCGCTGTCTTGCTGGCTCTGTTCGGGATGATCTTTGCATCGATGCGTCGGCGATCATAGAAAGCCTCTCACGAGTCGCGTCAGTCGGCCGTATCGTTGATCAATGAGCATCCGAGACTTGCAACATCGCTTCCACGTTGCCAGCCGCACTTACGTGGTATCGGCAGGCACGTTCTACATGCACATGATGCCAATGCTCCGGATACGCTGACCGACATCGACGATGACGAACCAGAACAGGTTGTGGCACATATCGTGACCTGCGTGAAGCCGCTGGTTCCGAAGGTATCGACCGACGAATGGGAAGTCTCCGCTGGCGCAGTCTTCGGTTGGGTTTACCTGCATCGACGCGAAGCGACGATCGCGGCCTGGCATTTGGAGCGACGCGAGCTGGAGAGCAGTGCTGAAGGCATACAATCGCCGCCTCTGACTAACCCCACTTCATTTCGCTGAGTACAACCTTGGCGCCGATATTGAGCGCCACATCCATGCCGGCATTGGGATAACGCTTCTTCATCGCTGCGATCAGCGCGGCGCTGTCGGCAGCCTTGGCGCGTTCGTCTTCAAACGCGAGCAGGTAGTCACGCGTGTAGGTGATGGCCGTCGCATCGGTCGGTGCATCGATCGTAGTGTGCCCGGCCACGACGACGCGAGGCTTGCGTGCTGCCATCGCATCCAGGTTTTTCACCCAGGCGGCGCGTAGTTCCGGCGTCGCGGTATCGGCGGTCCATACATGCACGCCGGAGAACACCATCACGCCGCCGAAAATCGCTTCGAGCGATGGCACCCACAGGTAGCGTCGGTTCGTCAAACCTTCGGCACTGACGATCTCCACTGCAATATCGTCGACGCTAATCGAAGGAGCATCGAACGCTTCGAACTTCACGACGTCGCCGAGCGTCTGCGGGCCGTTGCCCTTGAGCTGCGGACCCCACACATCGAGCTTCTTCTGCACGCTGGCGTTGATGGCTGCAACGGTGGCGGAAGCGGCCAACACCGGCACTTGCGGAAACGCCGCACGCACGGCGCCGAGGCTGAAGTAGTAGTCGGGATCGCTCTGGCCGACGTACACGGCCTTCAGCGTTTTTCCGTTTGCAGCGGTGGCGTCGGCAACAGCTTTGCCGTCCGACAGCGAGAAGCCGCCATCGATGAGGAGCGCTTCGGTCTCGCCCCACAACAGAACGGGCGCTCGAAAAAAACCGTTCGGACCTGCAGGGAAATGTTTCCACGCAAGTTTCGATTTCGTCGACATGTTTTCCTCTCTTATGGCGGCACGATTGGCGCTGAGAGAATAGCGATTTCCCACCGATCGAAAAGCAACATAGAATGCAACGGATTGTTGCGCGGATCGAACGAATAGGTCGCCATTATGGATAGGATCGTTGCCGCCAACGTTTTCGTCGCTATCGCGGAGCGCGGTAGTCTTAGCGGCGCCGCAGAACTGCTGGACATGTCGCGTGCAATGGTCACGCGGTATTTGGCGGAGATGGAGAATTGGTCCGGCGCCCGGCTGTTTCATCGCACGACGCGCCGGATCAATCTCACCGCAGCAGGTGAAGCCACGTTGGCGCGCTGTCGCGAAATACTGGCACTCGCCGAACAGGTGCCCGTCGTCGATGATCCGGCGGGCAAGGAGCCGCGTGGGATTCTGCGCATTGCGTGTTCGCAATCGCTTGCGCAGGCCTCGCTCGCCGCTGCCGTGACAGCGTATTTGCAACGTTACCCCCGCACGGCGGTCGATTTGCAGATCGGCGGCAAAGCGACGAACTTGGTGGAAGAGCGAATCGATCTGGCGATCCGCATTACGAACCAACTTGATCCGGGCATGATCGCGCGCAGGCTGGGCAGTTGTCCTTCGGTGGTCTGCGCTGCTCCTGGTTACCTGAAGGTGCACGGCACTCCGCGGCGTGCCGAGGAACTGACACAGCACAATTGCCTGACCTACGCGTACTTCGGCAAAAGTTTGTGGCATTTCGAGCGCGCGGGAAAAGCCATCAGCGTGCCGGTCAGCGGCAACCTCAGTGCGAACGAATCGACGGTATTGCTGCAGGCCGCCGTTGAAGGCGCGGGCATCGTGATGCAGCCGGTGTTTTCCGCGGCGCCGTTGCTCGCCAGCAAGAAGCTTGTCGCTGTATTGCCCCGCTGCAAGCCAGAGACACTGGGCATCCACGGCGTCTACATTTCCCGGCAGCATCAGCCGGCGATCATGCGCACTATGCTGGATTTTCTGTTGAAGTGGTTCGCGGCGGCGGTCTGGTTAGGCCGACCGCCTCGCGCGATGATGTGTCTCTTAAGATCGGATGCCGCTTAAAAGTTGTCGGAGTTTTCTATGTTCCGACCGGGTAACAACCCAAATCTTTTGCGACATCAATTGGCGCCGAATACGTTCGGCGAATGAGTGCGATATTGGCCGGCAGTGTGTTTAAACTTCGCGCCATCAGATGCGACAGCAACAGGCGGTGCACTTTTGCGCTTGCGGCACCCTGGCCGATCACACTCGGCACCGCATGCAGATTGCGGGCGACGCGGTCGGTATCTTCGGGAACCGCGTGCGCCATCACGAGAAGATCGGCGTCATCCGCCATCTTCCAGAACGCGGGATCGCTGCCATTCTGATCCCCACTGAACACAATGCTCATGTGGTGCAGCTTGAAACGAAATCCGAGCGCAGGGACGGGTCCGTGCGGTACGCCGATGGCCTCGACAGAGATTCCGTCACCATCGAACACGTTCGTTGGTATTTTTGCGGCGATCGGAACTTCGACCGGGTCCAGCTTGAATTCGCCGCCGGTTCCGTCAAGAGAACCCGATAAATATCGAAACGCTCCGTGATCGGGATCGAACTCCGCGCGCAGAAATTCCTTGAGCGAAGGGTAGTCATCGCCGCCATCCGGACCGACGATCGTTAGCGGCTGAGTGCGATCGGAAAAAAAACCGCTCTTGACCAGGGCGGCCAGATCGGCGACGTGATCGGCGTGAAGATGCGTGATCGCAACCAGATCGAGATCTTCGAGGCGCGCGCCCGATTCCCCGAAGCGAAGAAACGTCCCGCCGCCGGCGTCGACAAGAACCCGCGACCGGCCGTCCACCCAGATCACGTAGCCGGAGCTGGCGCGCGCGTCCGATGCCACAGGGCCGCCGGATCCGAGCACTTGCACGGCAACACCGTTTTTCCCGCACGGCGGGTGCGCCGCGAATGCGCTAGTCGACACAAACCCAGCAAGCAGTAAAAAGAAAGCGCCCATTGAGCCTCCTGGAAAAAAGTTGCTTCGCAAGTGCAACGCACGACTATTCGAACTCGGCGTTCTCGCGATTTTGCGCCTGATCTGTCGATTTAATTTCCTATTTCAGGTACGCGCGGCCGACTGCAAGCATCGCCATGTTCGTTTGTAATCTCTTGCTGAGCGCCGTGTCTAGGTTCCGGCGCCGATTAAGTTCGGCGATTCGTCCTCTGATTTTTCTGCCACCAGGTCCGCACTGGCCGAGGCGTTGACCGTCGCTTTCTCCCAGATCAGCGGTAGCGAGGTATCCTTGCCGCATGAGCCGAATCCATGGTCGCCATCTGCTAGTCACATCCCTAATCCTGCTGGCCTCCAGCGCGGTTGCAGATTCACCCCAGCAGCACGTGCATTCGACGGCGCACAGCGTCATGCCCTTCGATATGGCGAAGACCGTGCACATTTTCCGGATGACCGTTGATGGGGCCTCGCAGCGAGTGGAAGTCCGCGATCCGCAGGATATCGAGCAAGTGAAAATGATCCGCATGCATCTGAGTCATGAAGCGGCTGAGTTTGCGAAGGGCAATTTTGGCGACGTGGATCGACGCACCGGACACATCACCGACACCGTACAACCACGCCGGCGTGCCGTTCTCATCGAATGTATTCCAGATGACGAGTGCGGTGTCGTTGTGCAGACGCTGGATCGTGACGTAATGCCCGTCGTTGGGCGGGTTGTAGAACAGGCCGCTCATGCCGGTCTCGCTGATCTGGCCGCTGTCGCCACCGAATTCGTACGCACCGGAATCGCAGGCGGTCTGTCCGCGCGAGAAGCCGCGCGCATCGGTCGCTTCGCAGTGGGTGATGATCGCGTTGCCGACGGCCGGACTGTCGTTGCGCAACGCGACGTTCTGCACCACGCCGCCGTGCCGGGCGGTTTCGAGCAGGTGTGCGTCGGGAACCACTTTGTCGTTTGGACCGCTGAGTCCGCAGCTTGCGTCATCGGTGACGTTGCCGCCCTGTGACGAAAAGACGGCGTTCTGAGAGCAGCCGATATAGTTTCCGACGAGGATGCTGTTGCCGATCGAAACGTTGCTCCGGGAATCAAAGAGCAAACCTCCATTGTTTGCGATCGTCGAATTGGAAATCGTCAGATTGCTTTCGATGAGAGGTCCGTAATTTCCGGCGAGCGTGGTGTTGCGCATGAACACGTCGCCTCCGGCGATGAAAGGCGCCCCGATGGCACCGGGGTCCGAGCTCGACAGAAACTGGTTATTGATGATGCCGACGGAATCGAAGACAAGCGTACCGTTTACCGAAAATACGGGTTCGAACTGGACCAGGAAATCCGGTTTGGCGGTATTCGCGGTTGACGTGGTTGCGCTGTCTTGTTGAGCGAAAAAGTTGACGTTACGGAACGTCAGACTCGCGCCTTTAGCAACGACCATTTGTGCAAGAAGACCCGAATCGGCGCGTGGATTTCCAACACCGAGGTTGGCACCGGCGCCGTCGATAGCGATCTCGCCGTTCACCTTGAAATGGCAGCCGTAGTGGCCGTTGCGGGCCAGAACGATAAGCGACGGCTCCGTGCCCCGCGCTGCACCGGCGGCCGCGGACAGCGCATCGCAATCGCCATCGGCAATGCGGACGACACCGCTTGCCCATGCACAGGAGGTCGAGCACAAAACGAGTACAGCCATGCAACGCATTACGTTTTTCATGGTCTTCACCTTTCTGGTTTGTGTGAGCGTCGGGCGCAATGACGCAACGGCGAGCCTACGCCTCTGATCAACGCATCGAAACTGCAAATCTGTCAGTTTGCGCAGGCTTTACACGGCTGTTGCGCGAGCGCGTCAGGATGTTGTGGGAACGCATCAGGAAACGTGCACGCGCGTTGCGTTAACCTGTCGCTCATGGCCTCGATCAAAACATTGTGCACGGCGACCGCGTGGCTGGATCGGCCGGTCGGCTCGGTGCCTTCGAAGCGGTTTGCCTGGTTCGGGCGAAGCAGCTTGTCGCGCGTGGGCGAGCAGCTCGGCGAGGATGCGCGCGCCTGCGCCGATATCGACTGGTGCGGGTTGCGCTGCGCCACGGCGGTCGGCGTGACGCGCGGCGTTGTCTACAAGGTGGCGATCACATTGACCTCGCCGCGTTCAGTGCCCGGCGAGTTGCTGAGCACTGTGGCCAATTGCATCGAACAGCATCTGGGCACACATCCGACAACCGGCATCGACGGCTTACTTGCCTTCGATGCCGCCGACGGCAACGTCGTCGTGCAGGAAATGAGCGATAGCGCGTCGCCGCAGGTGGTGGTCTACGTAACCTCGACGGCCGCGACCACGCTGCCGCCGGCGCGCGCCGCCAGCTAAAAGTGATAGTGCACGCCGACCGAGAAGTAGCGCGTCGCTTCGAGCTGCAATCCGTTCACGCGCTGATACACCGGCGTCTGCATGAAGGCGAACAGTGACACGCCGCGCGCAGGCGTCCAGGTGAAACCCGGGCTCAGATAGACGAGCGTCGCGCCGCTGTTGTCGACATCGGCGTTCACGCCTTGCTCGCGTTTTTCGGCGCGCGCGTTGAGTTGCAGTTCCGGCACGATCGTCGATGAAGCCATGTAACGAAGCCCGAGATTCACGTTCAGTCCCGTACCCGGTTTGAAGCCGTCGTTGGAATTCAGCGGCTGCTGCGCGATGACCTGTCCGAAGTAGGTCCAATCCGGCGAAAAGGCGCCGACGTGGTAGGCGCCGACGAGGATGTCCGTTGTGCCGGTGCCGAGTTGCAGGCCGCGGTCGACGATTGCGCCGGTAAGCGGTCCGGTTTCGAAGCGGTCGCTGGAATCGCCGGTCGGTAGCTTGAGTCCGAATAACAGTCCTGTGCTGCGCTGTGCATCGAAGCCCGAGTAGCGCGCGACGACTTTCACGTCGCCGATGCCCTTGTCGTGCGACGTGGAAATTTCCGTATCGCCTTCGCCGATGGTGGCGTGCGAACGGTTGAAGTAGGGCACCGACACGTTGATGCCCCAATCCTTGTTCGGGGTGTAGTCGACGGAGGCCGTGACGTTGCGGTTGATCGTGTACTGCTGGATTTCCTGATCGTTCGGAACTTGCAGCGAGGAGCGCGACACAGCGTCGGTGCCTGTGCGCAGTTGCGATTGATCGAAATAGTCGTCGCGCACGTCGAAACGCCAGCCGCCGCTCGCGGCGAAACCCTGGCTCGCCCAATCGGAATTGAGCGTGCAGCCGCACGCCGAACACGCCAGCGCCGCCGACGGCGCCAACAACATCGACAAGATCGCCGCCACCGAACCGCTCATCGCCACGCGCCGCATGCATCCGCTCCTTGTACCGAAGGCCGCGATGCTAGTCGGATTGCGCAAAAAACGCGTGCGGCACTTTGTCGCACATCATTCGATAGGCGACTCCGGTATGGGCCGTTTAGTCAGCTTGCGTTGCAGCGTGCGGCGATGCAGGCCGAGCCTTCGCGAAGCTTCGGAAACGTTGCCGTCGCACTCGGCGAGCACGCGCTGGATGTGTTCCCACTCCAGTCGTTTCAGCTGCGGCACGTTTTCGTCCGCCGTTTCGTTGTCGCGTGCTTCGCGCGGATGTTCGTCGAGCAGCGCGCGCACCACCGCATCGGCGTCGACAGGTTTCGCAAGATAGTCATGCGCGCCGCGGCGGATCGCCTCGACCGCGGTCGCGATGCTCGCATAGCCGGTCAACAAAAGGATGCGCAGGTCCGGCTGCACCTGCAGCAGTTCGGGAATCAGCGACAGTCCGTTTTCCGCGCCGATGCGCAAATCGACGACGGCGAATTCCATCGGCTGCGCGCGCACGGCATTCAGCGCGTCAGTCGCGTCGAGTGCGGTGGTCACGGTAAATCCACGCGCCGACAACGCACGGCTCAACACCTTCACGAAGACGGCATCGTCGTCGACGAGCAGCAGGCGTTTGTCCGTCATGAGGTTTCCTTCGCCAGCGGAAGCAGCAGCCGCGTGCGCGTGCCGCCACCGTCGGCGGGTTCGGCGAGCAGCCGTCCGTGATGACGTTCCGCTGTCGCGCTCGCCAGCGCCAGACCTAAGCCCAGGCCGTGTTCCTTCGTGGTGTAGAACGTCGCCTGGCCGTCCAGGTGCAGACCCGCGCCGAAATCGCGCACGTCGATGAACGCTTGTGCCGCGTCAACGCCAGCACCGAGTTCGATGCGGTCCAGCCCGTGCGCGCGCGACGCTTCCCACGCGTTGTTGAGCACGTTGATGACGGAGTAGCGTAGATCGTCGGTGGCGCGGATTTTTGCCGCTGTCGATGTCAGCGCGAGATCCAGTTCCGCGCTCGGACGCAGCAGCCTGAAACGATCCGCGCAATCCATCACGAACTGATCGAGCGGCAGCGCCAGCGCGGCATCGTGGAATTCACGCGTGCCGGTGCGCACGAGTTCGCGCAGCGTGTCGCGGCAGCGCTCGGCTTGCGTGGCGACGAGTTCGAGGTCTTCGCACAACGCGTGATCGCCCGCGTGCTGACGGCGCAGATCGGCGACCAGCGTGATCACCGTCGACAGCGGCGTGTTGAGTTCATGCGCCGCACCGGCTGCCTGGATGGCGATGGCGAGCAGGCGTTCGTCGCGCAGCGTGCGTTCGCGTTCGCGCTGGATGGCCAGTCCCTGTGCGCGGAAAGCGGCGGCCAGACGCGCGACGAAGAACGAGAGCAGCGCGGCGGAAATCGCGAACGTCACCGCCATGCCGATGAGATGCGCGCCGAATTCGGAATTCGCATCGTGCTGATGCAACGCCGGCAGCGGCACATAGGCCACGATGAGCAAACCGTACGCCGCCGCCGCGAGCGCGGTAACGATGGCGACGTGACGCACCGGTAAGGCCGTCGCCGCGAGCGCGATCGGAAGAATCAGCAAGCTGATGAACGGATTCGACGAACCGCCGGTCAGGTACAGCGCGTACGCCAGTTCGAGGATGTCGAACGCGAAATAGCCGATGATTTCGAGCGCGGAAATCGGCCAGGATTGCCGCGTGCGCCACACGCCGAACGCGCCGACCAGCGCCAGCGCGGCGACGCCGGCGAACAACGCGACGGCGGCCACCGGCAGCTTCAGCCAGAGCATCGCGGCCAGAATCGCCATCGCCTGGCCGGCCGCGGCGATGAGCCGCAACCACGCCAGATCGCGCGCGAGTTGTCGAAGCGAAGGGTCGAAGGTGTGCATGCGGCGGCGAACGATTCCGGTGCTGCAATCGACGCGAACCTTACAGCGAATGCGCCACGTCCGACAGAAAAATGTTACTCGAGCGCCGCATCGATTATCATTTCGCCATGACCGACCTCAGCAAACCACCGTACCCCGGCCAGGGCGAAGCCATTCCGCCGACACTCGGCAAAGGCACCTGGATCGTGCGCAACATGGCCATCCTCTTCGACGACGCGGCTCCGGGCAATCCGACCGCCGAAATGCGCGCTGCGCTGCCGCCAACCGGCGCCGCGTTGAACCCGGTGTTCGCGTTCAACGCGCCGGGCATCGCGGCGCTGGCGAAAGTGAGCGTCGATGACGTCATCCGCGCCAACCGTGAACGCACGCTGCAGATCGGCAATCAGCATCTGCGCTCGAACCCCGATGGCGTGCATACGATGCGGTTTTTCATCACCATCGACGGAAAGACGAGCGCATTCACCGCCGACGTGGCGACCGCACCCGCCGCCTGATGGCGCGATGGATCGGCAAAGTGCTGCCGCGCGCGTTCTATGCGCGCGACTCGCGCGTCGTGGCGCCGCTGCTGTTGAACAAGCTGCTCGAGAGTGCGGACGGACGCGCCGGGCGTATCGTCGAAGTCGAAGCGTATTGCGGCACGCTCGACGAAGCCGCGCATACCTATCGCGGCAAGACGGCACGCAACGCCGCCATGTTCGGTCCGCCTGGCCATCTATACGTCTATTTCACTTACGGCATGCACTGGTGCTGCAACGCCGTCTGCGGAGC
>Ga0105239_10003698_pt1 | contig 18630 bp, 15 predicted proteins | sample KBSC44metaG_FD_92761 | JGI IMG/M metagenome (GOLD analysis project Ga0105239, IMG submission 92761) | Corn rhizosphere microbial communities from Kellogg Biological Station, Michigan, USA - KBS C4-4 metaG | ecosystem: Host-associated > Plants > Roots > Rhizosphere > Soil | place: Michigan, USA...
GTGGCCAGCAACGCCAGCTTCTGCGCCAGCAGTTGACGGTGCGAACGCGAACGGCCGATCTCGTCGGGGTCGATCATGATGTCGACCCGGATCGGGGCGAGGACCGTCAGGAAATAGTGGCCACCGTCAAGGTTTGGCATTGGCCGCCCCACGCTTCTTTTCGAGCATGTCGATGAATTCGTTCCGCGCCTTGTCGGCCTTGCGCGTCGCTACCGAGGCGATCGGTGCAAAGCCTGGCGATGCCAGCGAATTGGCCACCTTCACAAGCGCCTCCTTGTAGGCCAGCGCGAAGGCCTTCGGGTCGCTGCTGGCGTGGACCCTGGCGAGCTTCAGCACCTCGTTTCGGACACGCAGCGCTGCCTTGATGTCGCGCTGTGCTGCACCCGGCGTGGCGTTGTAGTAGTAGTTGGTATGGATTTGGTTGGCGCCGATATAGTCCTTGAAACTCGAGATCGGGATCGAGTGCGGATATTTGGTGCTGGCATACCAGAACATGTCCAGGCCGCTCGGGATGCCGTCGGCGAAGGCGTCGATATACTGATCCCAGGTGCCGTTGAAATTGCTGAAGAACAGCATGTAATCGCGCGTGAGCACAGGCTTGCCGGACGGCCCGGCGGGCCATTGATCGCGGCGGACAAGTACCCAGCGCACGAAGTGGATCAGCCGCAAATTCAGCAGGCCGGCGAGGGTGCCCGGCATCGCGCGCGCCAGCATGAAGATGAACCGCTGCAGCCAGGTCATCCACACCGGCATCGGCGTGATGACGTTCATGGCATAAGCCTTGCCCGCGATATTCGACATCGTAAGCCCCTAAACGCGCAACGCCGCGCGATGCTATCAGAATAGCGAAACTATCCCGAGCCACAACCAGATGTGGCACAGTCCGCGGGCAGCGGGCGGGGGTTTTGTCGCTCGCTTCGCCATCGGCTTTCCAAGGCTACTCGAACGGCCTCCGATTCGAGGGGCGAAATGCACGAAATCGATTTTAACTCTAACGACCGAGTCGGCATCGCGTGGCTATAAGACGGCAGCTATCGTGTTATACTGCTTTGGAGGCTGCGGTGCGTTGGGGCGACTGGCGGGGGCGTGAACTATGAACCATAGATCGAAATCGTCTGCCGGCAGGCTCGCGCTCGTTCTCGCGTCGGCGGCCGGGCTGGCTGCGATGGGTATTTCCTGCGCGCACGCGCAAAGTCTGAGCATCGTCCACAACTTCACGGGTGGAAGCGATGGGGGGGCGCCGGACGACGGCTTCACGATGGGCCCGACGGGAGTTCTCTTCGGCACCGCAAGCACCGGCGGTGCTTCCGGTTATGGCGTGGTGTTCGAGGTCCTGGCGAAGGGCAATGTAAAGGTGCTGCACAGCTTCGCCGGCGGCTCCGATGGGGCGACGCCGAACGGACGCGTGATCAGGAACGCAGACGGTGTTCTCTTCGGCACAACGACCGCCGGCGGCGCTTCGGGGCTGGGAACGGTGTTCAGGCTGGCGGGGACAAAGGAGACCGTCCTGTACAGCTTCGCGGGCGGCACGGACGGCGCGGTTCCCCAAGCGGCGCTGATCATGGATGCGGCGGGGAATCTCTACGGCACGACCAGTGCGGGAGGACCGGCCGGCAACGGCACCGTGTTCGAACTCATCGCACCCAAGAAAAAGAACGGGAAGTGGACGGAGAAGGTACTTTACCGGTTCGGCGCGGGCACGGACGGCGCGACACCGCTCAGCGCCGTGACGATGGACGCGGCCGGCAATCTCTACGGCACAACGTCGATGGGGGGCGCGTATGGCTACGGCACGGTCTTCCAACTGACGCCGGGGTCCACCTGGAAGGAAACCATCCTGCACAGCTTCCAGAACGGCGACGATGGATCCGTTCCCTATGCGGGCCTGATCTCCGACGCCGCGGGCAATCTCTATGGCGGCACCACGCAGGGCGGCTCGGCCGGCGGCGGGACGACGTTCGAACTCTCCGGCGGCGTTGGCCATTGGACCCTCACCACGCTTGTTAGCCAGGCGGGATGGGGTATCTCGGGGAGCTTCCGCGACCTCTTGCTCGATGAATCCGGCGTGATCTACGGCACGACGCATTGCGACGGTGACTATGTTGCCGGAACGCTTTTCAAGCTGACCCCATCGGGCCAGGGCTGGACCTACAAGCTGCTCTATACCTTCACGGGCGGAAGCGACGGTGAGTACACCATCAGCAATCTCGTCATGCGAAACGGCAAGCTCTACGGAACGACAATCGGCGGCGGCGCAAACGACGCCGGGGTGATCTACAGCTTCAAGCCTTAGACGGCGCATGTTGCCCATCTTTCGCGCCGCGTTGCTTCTGTCCGCGTTCGGGCTGGTGGGCGCACAGCTTGCGGAGCCCGGTCTCGCGCGAGAGAAAGACGGTAGCATTCTACCCGTGGATGGAGACGCATCAGCGAACTGGCGCATGTCGGGGATGCTTTCTGTTGGCGGCATCCCGAATAGGACAGCGATTTGCGCCACGATCATGCCCCGTGGCTCGGGAAAGGACGACACCGCCGATATCCAGAATGCGATCGATTCCTGCCCCGACGGTGAGGTCGTGTCGCTGTCGGCGGGCACCTTTACGATTGCCGAAGGCAATCTGGTTCTGATTCACAAGGCCATCACGCTGCGCGGCGCCGGTCCCGGTCTGACCGTCCTGACGCGCAAGGGCGGTGCAAAGCTCGGCAGCGACGAGCCGGGAAAGAACCCCTCGCCGATGATCATCCTTGGTCCTCAGCGATATAACAACTTCACCACCGCCACCGTGCTGTCCGCCGATGTGCCGCATGGCGGCACCAGCGTTCAGGTGAAGAGCACGAAGGGATTTGCCGTCGGCCAGGTTGTTCTGCTCGACGAGACATCGGGCGCAGGCTGGCAGCCCGATGTCGAAGGCCTCGGCCAAATCTGGGCGTCGCCGGATTATCGTGTGGTGTGGCAGAAGCACAATCCGTCGCAGCAATACATCGACGATTTCGCGGCAGACGAATATCCCTATCAGCAGGGCACGGCGGGATGCTGGTTCTCCAATTGCGATCGTCCAACGGCGGAGATGCATCGCATCGCCGCGATTTCCGGCACCACGATCACCTTCGACTCGCCCGCAACGATCTCCTACCGGACGAGCCACAACGCGCAGCTCTACTATTACCAGACGCCGCTGACCGAGCAGGCTGGCCTGGAACAGATGACCGTCGAACACGGCGATGACGACAACATTGATTTCTCGTGGTGCGCCTATTGCTGGGCATCGAATGTCGAGAGCACCCTGTGGCTCGGCGCGGGGTTCAGCATCTCGAATTCCTTCCGCGTCGAGCTGAACGCATTCTATGCGCACAAACCCGTGTGGCCGGTTCCCGGCGGTGGCGGCTACAACATCAGCCTGGCGAACGCCTCCTCGGAAATTCTCATCTGGAACGGAATTTCCGTGCTGGGCAACAAGGTGATGGTGGGGCGTTCCTCCGGCGCGGGCTCCGTCACCGCGTACAACTATATGGACATGGGCTTCATTGGCGGGAACGGCGCCTGGCAGGAAGCCGGGCTCAACAACAGCCATATGGTGGGCTCGCATCACATGCTGTTTGAAGGCAATTACGCCTTCAACACCGACAGCGATCAGACCCACGGCAACGCGGTCTACAACACCTTCTTCCGCAACTACACGACCGGCTTCCGGGCGAAGTTCAAGGACTATCTGGGTGGCGGCGTGGTGGATGACATCCACCAGCAGGACAGCAACGGGCCGCTGCGTGCGGCGTCCGCGCATGCCTATTCCTACTGGAACAATTTCGTCGGCAATGTGTTCGGCGTTCCGCACCGGATGAACGGCTTCATCTATGGCGACGAGGTTCTGTCCAATGGCGACTGGCCGCCCCAAATCCTCATGATGGGCTGGGACGACCAGCCCAACCAGGTCTACGATCCGAACGTGATCGCGACCAATCTTGTCGACGGCAATTACGACTACAAAACGCGCTCTGTGCATTGGGCCGGCTCGAAGCACAAGCTGCCGGAGTCGCTCTTCCTGTCCGAGGCTCCCGCCTTCTTCGCAGGCTCCGCATGGCCTTGGGTCGACTCCACCGGCCCGACGAAAGTCACCACCTTGCCGGCAAAGGCCCGCTACGACGCGGGCACGCCGTTCGGGCGACACTGACCGTCTGCAAAAGACATTCGACCAGTCTCTCGAATATCCGTTTGTCAGCGGCCCCCGGTCCAGAGGCGGCGCGTGAACTCCGATTCTTTCAGCATTGCGGACCACAGATGCGGCGCGCCGCGATATCGTCGGCGCTAAGCGTGGTGGCAGAGATTGCTGCGTGAGTGGCGAAGCGGTGACGACCACGGTTTCGTCCACCATCGCCGGCAAGGCGGCAGCCAGCATCAGAGGTGCGGTCCAAACCACCCGCGTGAAACCACGCAGCATTGCGATCCCCCACGCGCGAGCGAGATCGCCTGAAATCCGATGCGATTTTTCCTGCCTGTGGCCCTCGAGCGCGCGCGGCACGATTCCTATGACGCGCGGACGCGAAAGGACGCAGGCGCTAGAGACCGAGCTCCTTCAAAATGGCCTCGCGCAGGCCTTGCGCCTCCGGGCTCGAGAGTTTGCGCGGATGCGGCAGGTTCACGTCGAACACGGTCTGAATCGTCGCCGGGCGCGGCGACAGCACCAGGACCCGATCCGCCAGATTGATCGCTTCCTCGACGTCGTGCGTGATCAACAGCACCGTGTGGCGCTCTTCGTCGAGGATGCGGCGCAGCTCGGTTTGCATGCGCAAGCTCATCAGCGCGTCTAGCGCCGAGAACGGTTCGTCCATGTAAAGAATTTCGGGCTTCACGACGAGCGCACGCGCGAGCTCGACGCGCTTGAGCATGCCGCCCGACAGCTCGTGCGGATACGCCGTCTCGAATCCCTTGAGGCCGACCATCGCGGTGTAGCGGTCGGCAAGCGCCACCTTGTCGCGGCGGCTCGCGCCGTTCAGGCCGAACATCAGGTTCTCCTGCACCGTCAGCCACGGGAACACCGATCCGTGCTGGGAGATCATGATCCCCTTCGGACTCGGTCCGGCGCGCTCGGCGCCATCGATCCTGACCGTGCCGCGATCCGGCCGCTCGAAACCCGCAATGATGTTCAACAAGGTCGACTTGCCGCAGCCCGATGGCCCGACGATCGCGACGAACTCGCCGTCGCGAACCTCGAGGCTCACGCGATCGATGACCGGCAGGGCGCCAAAGCTCTTGCCGATCGCGTCGACGACGATCTTCTTATCGGGCTTCCTAGCGGACATAGCGCCACTTCACAGTCTTCAGCCGTTCGAGCAGGCGCGTGACACCGTCGAGCATGAGCCCGATCACACCGATGATGATCATGCTGGCAATCACGAGATCGTAGCGGTTGCCGGCGTTGCGCGAATCCATGATCAGGTAGCCGAGCCCTGAGTGCAGCGCGATCATCTCGGCAGCGACGACGACCAGCCACGCGACGCCGATGCCGATGCGCATGCCGACGATGATCTCCGGCAGCACGGCCGGGATCACGACCCGGCGGAACAGCACCCAGCGCGACACGCCGAAATTGGCGGCGGCGCGCAGGTACCGGCGGTCGATCGTGCGCACACCCGCCGTCGTCTGCACGATCATGGGAAACACGGACGATATGAAGATCAGGAAGATCGGTGACAGATCGCCGATGCCGAACCAGAGGATCGCGACCGGGATCCAGGCGATCGGCGAAATCGGCCTGAGCATCTGGAAGAGCGGGTTCAACGTGTAGAACGCGCCGCTGACCCACCCCATCCAGAGACCCAGCGGAATCGCAACCAGGAACGCCAGCCCGAATCCGACACCGACGCGGAACAACGACGCCCCGATATGATCCCAGATGGTGCCGTCTTTCACGAGCTCCCACACGCCGGTCACGACCTGCCACGGTGTCGGAAAGATCGGGCTCTCGCTCCGCGCAACAACGATCCACCAGATCGCGATCAGGAGCGCGATCACGAGCGCGGGCAGCACGATCCTTGTCAGCGCAGTGACGATTTTGCTCATCCGTGCCCCGCATGATTGTGCTGATAGGGCAGCCCCGCGAAGCCCCATACCGTGTTCGTCAGTTTGCGCGCGCGCCAGCGCAGTCTTTCCCATGCCGACTGGGGCGCCGGGTCCACGATGATGTTGAGCTGTCCGGTGGCATGGGCGGTACACTGGAAGGTATAGGTGGAAGCCTGTGCGAATGGCAGGCTGAAGCTCTGGCCCGGCATGATGAGCGTCGGGCCGAAGATGTGCGGGACATCGTCCTTGTTCTTGAGCAGCAGCACGTCGTTGAGGCCGAGTGTGAGGCGGATCGTCTGCGGCAGGATTTCGATCTTTTCTCCTGCCATGCGCCGCGCCCAGGTGCCCTTTGGAATCTCGAACAGCTCGTCGTGCGAAGCCACATGGATCGGCGCCAGCGCAGCCCATCCTGTTCCTCCGATCAGAAGCAGCAGCAGCAGGGTCGCGATGAAGGGGCGGAATTTCCAGGAAGCAGGTTTCATGCGTGGGAGCTACTGCACCAACAGAAGTTTGACATCGTGCACGAAGTCGGCGGCGTCATGCCCGAACGGCATCAATGCCCGAAGCTTGCCGGTGCGATCGATCAGAAAGATCGAGGAGGTGTGGGCCATCGCGTAGTTGCTTCCCCCGCCCTGCTTTACGGCGGTGATGCCGTACTTTCGGCGCACTGCGGCCAGCACATCCGGTGTGCCAGTGGCGCCGACAAAACTGGAATCGAAGGCCGCCAGGTAGTGATGCATACGGGCGACGTCATCGCGTGCCGGATCGATCGTCACGTAGACCACCTGCACCGCGTTCGCCGCTTTGCCGAGACCGCTGCGAGTCTGCGCGAGCGTCGCCAAAGTGGTGGGACATACGGCGGCGCAATTGGTGTAGCCGAATGTCAAGAGCACGACCTTGCCGCGATAGCGCGCGAGCGTAACGTCTGAGCCGTCGGAACCGCGCAGCGAAAAATCGGGCGCCATATACGGCGGATTGAATACCCCCGCTTTCAACGCCGGCCCTACCGTCGCGCTCGCGGATGCCATCATCGACACTACGAACAGCAGCGACAGCAGAAGAGCTGCGATATGGTTCAGACGGGCCACAGTCGAACACACATATCAGAGCGCGATCGTCGCGGGGCGCGCCGCCCGCGCGAAGCTGTCGTCCACATAAGTTTGATACGGCACCGGGTGGGTCAGCGTGCCGGCCGCCATGGACAAATGCATCAGATCGTCGAACTCCTGCGGGATTAGCCTGAGATCGCCATAGGTCACGCGGTCGGCCGGATTATCCATCACGAACTGCAGAATCTTCGGGTCCTGATTGAAATAGTCATGGCCGGCAGCGACCGCGACCGCCTTGGAGCGATTCTGCCTCTGACTGTCGAGCCAGGCGCCCGCACCGAGGACGTAATTGACGAGATCCTGCACCAGCGGCCGGTTCGTCTTGATCAGCTCTTCGCGCGCTGTGAGCACGCAGCAGATATATTTGGGCCACTCGTCGCGCGTCATCCGCAGGACCCGTGCATAGCCGGCGCGCTGCGCCGCCGCGCCGAACGGCTCACCGGTGCAATAGGCGTCGACCGATTTCACATACAAAGCTGCCGGCATATCTGCCGGCGCCATCTCGACGACCTCGACGTCCTTCGGCGACATATTCTCATGCGCGAGCATCTTGCGCAGGAACAGGTAGTCGACCGCGAAGCGGCTTGGGATCGCGATGCGTTTGCCGGCCAGGTCGCGGAATTTGCGATAAGTCGAATCCGTGCGCACCATGATCACCGCGCCGGAACGATGGCCAAGCGATACGATCTTGATCGGCACTTTCTTGTCGGCCAGGTCCATCACCAGCGGCGCCAGCATGAACGCCGCCTGAAGGCTGCCGGACATCAGCGACTCTTTCACTTCCGGCCAGCCATTGTACTTGCTGTATTCGAATGCGAATTGCGGCGCACCATTCTTCGCATTGCGGTTCGCGGCCGCCCTGGCCGCGCAGGCAACCGGCAGCGTCAGGCTACACGTGACGGCGAGACCACCGACCACCAGCGGAGCCTCCGCAGCCGAAGCCTTGGACGCGACGGACGGAACTGCCGCAGCAGCAAGTGCACCGCCCAGCAGCAGCCGACGATCGATATTACCCATTGGTCCGCTTCCCGAAGAATGCAATGAGGGCCCCTCCCATAACTTTGCTATGGGCGTTGCTGATAACGATCCCGACGGATCCGGCACGGCCCTCGAGCGCGCGCGAGAATTTTATATTGCGATAGAGCCTGTTGGCGCAAGAGCCTGTGCCGGAGGCCGGCGCCCTGCCGGCTTCCAGGCGCCGGTTTCCCTTCGCTTTTCCGGAAAGATCGTGAAAGATCGTTCAAGTCCAACGGCAGCACAGAAGCTGGGAGGTACCCATGAGAAAATTCGCCTTGGCTTTGGCTCTGTTGCTTCCGGCAGTCGCCCTCGCGCAACCGGCACAGGTGGAGATAAAGGACGTCTGGGCGCGCGACACCGTGGGCAGCACGGCAAACGCGGCCATCTATATGACGATCACATCGCCTGCCGCAGACCGGCTCCTCGTCGCATCGACGCCCGCCGCGAACAAGACCGATCTCATGACGATGCAAGGCGGCAGCAGCGCGATGGAAATGAAATATCTCAAGGCCATCGACATTCAGGCCAACACACCCGTGAGCCTGAACCCAACCGGGTTGCATGTCTGGATCACCGGCCTGAAGCACCCCCTCGTTGCCGGCCAGACCTTCCCACTGACCCTCACCTTCGAGAAAGCCGGTCAGCGCACGATCACCGTACCCATCATAAAGCCCGGCGCACCCGCGCCGATGGCTGGGATGAAAATGTAGAACTGCGTACCGGGCGGAATGAAACTGCGACCTGGACAATAATCATCGTCCGGACACGGCTGCAGGGAACCCTGTCGTCCAGGGACAAGGATGCCGCTCGGGTGCAAGACCAGGCCAAAAAGCCCGTGTAACCTCTGATCGCCGCCGAGCCGATCCAATTCTTGATGCGAAGGGGTTCGTGTCCAGATTCTGAAAGGAGTGCCTATGCGCAAATTGCTCCAGCTTCCAGGTCAGCATCGCCTGTCGGCGATCGCCACAGCGATCGTTCTCACACTCACCGGCCCACATGGCGCCTCTGCCGCAGGATACAGCTACAAGACGCTGCACGCGTTCTGCAAAGAGGCCAATTGCGCCGACGGGAAAGATCCGCAGGCGAGCCTCCTGATGGATGCTTCGGGAAATCTCTACGGCACCACGCTGGAGGGGGGCAAATACGGCTTCGGCCTCTTGTTCAAGCTGATCCCGAATGCGGACAAGAGCAAATACACGGAGCACATCCTCAAGAATTTCTGCGCCAATGCGGGCTGCCCCGACGGCTCATACCCCAGCGCCGAACTCATCATGGACGTCGACGGCAATCTCTATGGCACCGCCCGCGGCGGCGGCGAGTACGGCAATGGCGTCGTGTTCAAGATGAAGCCCGTCGCGAACGGCTGGACCTACGGCATTGTTCACTCGTTTTGCCACGACGCCGGCTGCACGGACGGTCGCTTCCCCGACACGGGCTTCACCTATGCCGGACAGATTTCGGGCGCGCCGTGGGACGAATCTTCGCCGTTGTTCGCCACGACAAATTCCGGCGGGGCAAACAACCAAGGCAGCGTCTACAAGCTTTCACCAAACGGCTCCAACTGGACGTATCAGGTCATTCACAGCTTCAGTTCAGGTATGTTGGCGGGTCCGGTGGTCCTGACGCCGTCAGGAGATCTTTTTGGCATAACCGAAGAGGGTGGCAAGTATGGCGACGGCACGTTGTACAGGCTGGCGGCGGGCACATGGTCGGAGACGACACTCCACAATTTTTGCGCCGAGGCGAATTGCACCGACGGCTATTACCCCTACGGCCGGTTGGCGGTCGACGCCGCGGGCAATCTCTTCGGCACGACTTCCCAGGGAGGCAGCGGCAGAGTCGCTGCGGGTGTGGTGTTCGAGTTCACGCCCGGCAGCGGCTACAGCGTGATCTACAATTTCTGCTCGCGGCCGGATTGCGGAGATGGAAGCGATCCACAAGGAGGAATGATCATGGACGCCGGCGGCAATTTGATTGGAACGACCGGGGTCGGCGGCAAGAGGGCGGACGGCGGAACCGTGTTCATGCTGAGCGGCGGCAACCGCTGGACAGAACGCGTCCTTCATTCCTTTTGCGGCCTGAACGCATGCAACGGCGGCACCGGGCTGGAAGCCCCTCCCGTTCTGGACAAGAGTGGCAATCTCTTCGGGGTACTCATGGACGGCGGCCCCAACGGCGACGGAGGCTCCGTGTTTGAACTGAGCCCGTAACGGAAGTCGGCGCGCGATTGAAGGCACGGGGTTCAGTGGCCTTCCAGAGTCCCGACGTGCTGCTGACGGAAAAATCGGCTGCGAAATGCGCGCACTTCGCAGCCGATATCTCAACGGATATTCGCGGCCATTTGTTACTGCGCGGCCCCGCGCGTGGGATGCGCGCCCTTGGCCGGCTTCACGCCGGTGCGGCCGTTGCCGTCATAGTGCAGCGACGCTCCCGGTTTGGCTTTCCAGGAGTGCCCATCGGCGATCTTCGCGCCGCCACCCGGGCATTGGTTGTCGCGCGTGCAATAGATGTAGGACGCGACGTCGGTGCTGACCGCGATCTGTCCTTTGTCGTTCACGCCCCAGGCCTGCTGCAGCGTCGAGCCATCGGGGATGTCGATCGCCGTGAACGTGCCGCCGTCGTTGTCGTAGACCATGGAATGCGGGTTACCGTCCGCGTCGGTAACCTGAACCGACACGATCTCTTTCTTGTTGATGCCTTCCAACGCTGTCGTGCCACTTGAATCGGCATCGATGACCTGCGGGACGCCGTTCGTGGCCAGGATGAAGCCGTGCGATGCGCCGGTGTCGTCGAAGAACAGTCCTGCCAGGGTGCCCTTCTTGTTCATTCCGCGCGGGCTGGTTCTGACCGCATTCAGCCCGAGATCGACGTCGGACTGATATTTCCCGTCCTTCGCCAGATAGCCGTTCCGGACGCCGCTATTCGGGTCGATGTAGTCGCCCGTCGACATCTCCTTCTTTTTGATGATTCCCTGGGCGATGCCGTCCATCGGAACACCGTCCTTCTCGAAGATCGAGATGGTGCCCTTCTTCGCGTCGCGCAGGAACTCAGTGCCGACCGTGAAGCTTGGATCGGCGCCGAAACCGGTGATGTCGCCATCATCGTTGAGGGCGCGAGGTTCGGTGCCGGTGGCCGTGCCGCCGAGGTCGAAGGTGGTGTATGTGCCATTGAGCGGACCGAAGAATCCGTGTTCGACGCCGTTGCTGTCGACGTAACTTCCGGCAATGACGCCGTGATTGTTGATACCGAACACAGTGGTCGCCGCCGCACCGTCCGGCGGCGTGACCGTGACCAGCGTTGCCGCCTGGGCCTGAGCCATGATTGTCAGGGCCAAGGCAGACGTTCCCAGAAAGATTTTATGTAGTACGTGCATGAGTTGTCTCCTCTTTCGATGCCCGTCGCCCGTGCGGAGACTAGTCGTGCACTTTCGTGAGGTTCAATCGCTCGTCACGCGGAGTTGATTTTGCGAGAGCAAACTTTCCGCGGGCTCTCAAAAAGTTGAAGCTGTTCTCAGTTTTGCGAAGCCGGCTCCGTTCATGGTTTCTTGGAGATTCACCGAGATATACGCTTGCATAGAATCAAAATCTGTCGAGAAGACGCCCTGCCTGTCCCAATGGAGTGAATGCCTGCGTACCGATGCAGGTCGCCAGCGCAGATGAGGCGCTAGCCTGCATCGGTCTCGTGCACTTCCCTATCGAGGGCCCGCTTCACAAATTCCACGGAATCAATGGCCGCTTCGAGCCGAGCGCGAAACTCCTCGATGGCGCCTTGCATCGGCGGCGGCAGGTCTGCCCAACAATCCAGGACATTGCGCATCGCGTCTTCGACGGTTCCCACCATGTCGTTGATAGCAATATCGCGGTAGATTTTCGCCATGGCACCAATGCTCCTTGCCGTATTGGCCTGAGAGATATCTTGCACCAGCGCGGAACCAAGATGGGCTGATGAACGAGCAATATTTGCTCCCTACAAACTCCACGACCCTGTCCAAATCGCAGTTTTGGAAGAGGCCCCTATAGCTGGCGGCAATGCTCCCCGTATGATGCGAGCGCAGTCTTTTCGGACCCCCTGTCGGTAAGGCGCAAGAGCGCGTATGTTTTGAGGACATTAAAAGCAGGAGAGGAAACCGAAATGTCACAACACCCTTTAATATTGGGTATTACGATATCGATCGTTGCCTTGTTGGGAAGCAACGCGTCTCAAGCGGGAGATAGCCAGCGACCTGCACCTGTGCACTTAGCAAAGAGCCCGCTTTCGGGCGGCGTGCTGATGAGTCGGGCAATCAGATCGGGCGTCGTGAAACTGCCCCCGGCACTTCCGAGTGGCGTTCACCCCGCACTCAACTGCAATCCGGGCCCCTGCACGTTGCCGAACGTGCAAGCATCCGAAGGAGGCCAACCCGTAGACGAAGATCCGATTTCGGTGGATCCCAACGACCCAAAGCATGTGCTCACGGCCGGCAACGACTACAATTGCGGCTCGAGCCTGCAGGGCTATTTCGCCTCCATCAACGGGGGAAAAACGTTCAATCACTCCTGCGGCACGCTCGCAGCCGGAGCGGGCGGCGGCGACGGCGACCCCGTCGTGGGTTGGGACCTCAATCAGGTGGCCTATCGCGGCGGTATCGACAACGCGTCCAATCTGGAGATCGTCATCGGGAAATCGGTCGATTTTGGCACCACGTGGAGCACGCCTGTCGTGGCCGTGGCCGCTGCCGGTATCGACATGGACAAGCCCTGGCTGGAAATAGACACCAACGCCGCCAGCCCGAACAAAAATACGCTCTACGTTTCCAACACGGAGTTCTATTCGAACAACGACTCCCAGATTGCGGTCTCTCGCTCGACCGATGGCGGCGCCACCTGGAAGCTGGTGAATGTCAGTACGCGCCAAATCTGGCCCAACTCCGTCGACCAGTTCAGCGACCTCGCGATTGGCGATGATGGAACGGTTTATCTCACGTGGCAGCGCTGCCCGGTTACCGGACCGACTGGCGATTGCGGCGGCACGACTGCGAGCATGTATATCTCGAAGTCGACAAACGGCGGCAAGACCTGGTCGGCCGAGCATAAGATCCACGACGTCGCGCTCGTGCCGGATACCTGCGGCGGGTTCTATGGCTGCTTGCCGAATACGAATGAGCGCAACGCCAACATACCGGTGGTGGCGATCGACAACAGCTCCAAGCCAACGCACGGCCGGCTGTATGTGATGGATTACAACTGGACCGGCGCGTATATGCAGGAACGGGTTTCATCGTCGACCGATGGGGGGACAACCTGGGGTGCGCCCGTCCCCGTCACGCCGTTGTCCGACAACCACGACCAGTTCTTCGAGTGGATCAATGTCAGCCCAAAGGGTTTGGTCGGCGTCACATGGCTCGACCGCAGTCTCGATCCGAATAACGTGAACTACGACTCGTTCGGCGCTGTATCAAACGACGGGGGCGCGACGTTCGGCACCAACTATAGGCTCTCCACCGCGTCTTCTAATCCGTTCAATGACGGCTTCGGTAGCGGCTTCATGGGCGATTACACAGGCAATGCGTGGGACGCGGACAAGCAAAAGCTGCTCACATCCTGGCCTGACACGCGAACCGGCACAGACACGCAGGACGAAGTCGGCGGTCTGAAACCCTGAAGGGTCGCCTTCGGAAAACAAGGGCTCGCCGATAACGGCGGGCCCTTTTTCTACGCATGCTGGAAGGGCGCAAATGGGCCGGTGCGCTCGACCTAATCCGCGCGAGCGAGACCTCGACCGATATTCCCTTTGTCCCTCGCGCCGTCCGCAGGCATTCAATGCCGTTGTCACTACCGATAGCGTCCGCAATTACGCGCAGGACCGCCGGCTGATCTGGATCAGTCAGGCGGTCCTTCGTCAATCAACTGTTCGCGCTTCGCATGCGAGGTTCTTACGGCTTTATTTCAAACACTGTTCCTTTGCCGTTGGCACCGCCGCCGTAGGTGGTGCCGTAAAGGCGTCCGCCCACCTTGATGAGATTGCCGAGCGGAACGCTGGCATCCGGGCCTTCGACGGGACCGAATTTATGGATGATCGTTTCCTGACCATCCAGCGTGATTTTGAATACCGTTCCGGTGCTTTGAACGCCCTCTGAGCCGCCGTTGCCGGTGGTGCCATAGAGCACGCCGTCCACTTCGATCAGCGAAGTCTGGGGACCCGCGCCGTCAGTCTCTCCTCCCTTGAAGGAATATAAAACCTTCTCGACGCCTGCCGGCGTTATGCTGAACACCGTTCCGTACTCATTGGCGCCGCCCGACTCGGTGGTGCCGTAAAACGTGCCGTCGACATTGATCAAGCCCCCCACTGGATCCGCTCCGTCGGTGCCAGTGCCGAAGAGATGAAGCACAGATTCCTTCCCTTGCTTGTTAATCTTGAAAATCGCTCCAAGGGGCGCATCTGCGTTATTGTTGTTGAAGGAGGTTCCGTAGAGCTCGCCATCGAACTTGAGAAATTCACCCAAGGGAAATACCGCGTCATCTGCGTAGTTCCCGAACCTGAACAGCACCTTCTCGTTGCCGCTCAGCGACATCTTGAACACCGTTCCGCAGCCCGGCGAGCCGCAACTAGCGCCCAGACCGCCCCCGGAAGTGGTGCCGTAGAGGTTGGCGCCAAACTTGGTCAGGCCGCCGATGTTTACGGGGTACGTTCCGTCGAGTCCTCCGGTGAATGAGTACAGCGTCGCCTTGACGCCGGCCGTCGTCATTTTGAACACGGTTCCCAAGTTGTCGACGCCGCCCGAATTGGTCGTGCCGTAGAGCGTGCCATTTACGTCAGTGAGGCCGCCCCAAGGATTCATTCCATCGTCGCCGCCCTGAAAGGAATAGAGCATCGTCTCGCTGCCAGCCGGCGTCACTCCGAATGCAGTTCCTTTGCCACTGGCACCGCCGAAATAGGTCACGCCGTAAAGCGTGCCGCCAACTTCGATGAGGCCAGAAAAGGGGTTCGCCCCATCTGCACCGCCCTTGAAGCTATAGACCACCGAATATTTGGAGGCCTGAGCAGGAATGGCGACTATAATACTTCCGGCCATCAGTGCGCCGACGGCTAACGAAAATCGTTTTGACATGGGTTCTCCTCGGTCGTGGATTGATCCACGTCCTCTGTTCCGGCGTTCCAATTTGGCGAGGCCGGTCGGCGGTTCGCTAGACAGCATTTGATCGTGCAGCCTCTGCAGTATTGACCGCGCCAGCCCCGTGTGTCCTCATTGAGTTCTTAAAATTCTTGATGGAAACTCTATAAATTTCAACGGTCTAGGCAATGCGCGACGTGTACTGCTTTGGACGGTTCGCGTTGGACGCGTCTGAGCGCCGGCTGTATTCGGATGGGTTCCCGGTGCCGCTGGGCGCTACAGACATTCGTCTTCTCGTGGCCCTTGTCGAGAAGGCTGGCTCCGTTATTCCCAAGGGCGATCTGGTTTCGCGGGTATGGGGCAGAACTGCTGTCACCGACAACGCGCTGTACGTTCACATCAACGCATTGCGTAAGGTCATCGGTGACGATTGCATCGTAAACAAGCAGGGGCACGGATACAGCTTTACGGCGCAAATTCAGCGGACAAAAATAGCGTTGCGAACGCGTCCGGGAAATTTCGCCTCGGCCTGGTCCGGTGCCGCGGTCGAAGGCCCACGTCTGATTGGCAGACGAGACCAACTTCGTGCCGCTGCAAAGCTCCTTGCACGGCGACGCCTCCTCACCCTGACGGGACCCGGTGGCGTCGGAAAGACCAAATTTGCGTTGCACGCCGCCGCCAGAAGCGCGACCCATTTCCCCGATGGCGTCTGGCTTGTCGAATTGGCCAGTTTGAAAGAAACCAATCTGGTGTTTGAGGCCGCCGCCTCGGCGCTCGGCATTGAGATCGGCGACAATGCGAAGCCGCTCGACACTTTGGCGCGTCATCTGGCGCGACGGACGCTCCTCATCGTCCTCGACAATTGCGAGCACGTGATCGAAGCCGTGGTGGCCCTGTGTGAATCGATTCTTCGTGCGGCGCCCGGTGTGAAAATTCTTGCGACCAGCCGGCAGGCCCTGTGCTGTTCGGGGGAACAGGCTTTCGAAATGCCGCCGCTCGCTCTGCCTCCCGGTGAATCGACGCAACCCGAGGCCATACGCGGAACGGCTGCGGTCGAGCTCTTCGTAGAGCGGGCGGCGAGCGCAGACGCAAACTTTCAGATGGCCGACAAGGACGCGCCGGTCGTCGCCAGCATCTGCCGTCACGTCGATGGCCTGCCGCTCGCGATTGAAATTGCCGCTGGATGGGTTGGTGTGCTGGGGCTTGAGGCTCTGGACGCCAAACTCGGCGGCTCCATCAAGAGCTGGTTGCATTCCAGGACTACAGCACCCCTCAGGCACTCCACCTTGCATGCGACACTGGAATGGAGTCACGACCTGCTTTCCGCGGCCGAAAAGAAAGTGCTCCACCGGCTTGCCGCTTTCGCCGGAGGTTTCACTCTGCGGGCGGCTGAAGCTGTTGTGGGCGACGAAGAACTTCCGAGAGGTCAAATACTTGAACATCTCGAAACTTTGATCCGCAAATCGATGATCTCTGTCGTGCCCGGATCGCAGCCACAACGCCATCGTCTTCTGGAGACGACACGGGCCTTCCTGGTGGAGAAACTGGCTTCGTCCGATGACAGCGAGGCGACGCACCGAAGGCTTGCTCATTACGTGCTTCATACTCTCGAAAGCGCAATGGCCGAATGGGAAACCACGCGCGATGCCGTCTGGCTGGATCGCTATGGACCGCTGATCGACGATCTGCGCAGTGCGCTCGACTGGTCGATGAATGCGGAAAGCGATCTGGCTGTTGCACTGGCCGGCGGGTCATGGCCATTGTGGCGGGAATTGTCGTTGCGTGTGGAAGGCGAGCGACGGCTGAGCGCTGCTGCTGCACGCCTTCACACCGCCACGCCGCCCGAGCTCGAAGCAGAGTTGCGTCGCGGGCTGGGAGAGCTGTGGGTGAACACAACGGCTGTGATTGCAGCCGAGGCACAGCTTGATCGGGCGGGCGCACTCTATCGCGCGCTGGGGGATCTTCCCCGACTCGGCGGCGCGCTCACGGTTCAGGCTTTTGCGTTTCTTCTTCTGGACCGCTCCGAGGAGGCGGAAAAAGCAATCGTCGAGGCGCTCAGGTTGCTTGAGCCTGCACGGCATCCGCGGATGCTCGCGACGGCTTATTCCACGCAGATGTGCGTCGAATCCCGTCTTGGTCGCTCCGTGTCTGCACGCGCTGCCGGAGAGAAAGCGCTCAGTCTGTGCGAAGCCGCCGGCATCGATCGCATAGCCCTGACGGTGGCCACCAATCTGGTGGAGATTGTGTTAGACAGCGGCGACATCGACGGTGCTATTTCGGCAGCTAGCGGCCTCGCGGTGCGGCTGCAGGATACTCCCCATTCCTATTTGCGCGCGCACGTGCTTGGCGTTCTAGCGGGCGCATTCACAGCGCGAGGCAATCTGCACGAAGCGTTGCTGAGCGCGCGTGATGCCGCTCCTCTGCTTCGTGACGAGGGTCACCTCTTTTGGCTGTTCGACCATTTTGCCCTTCGCTGCGGACTTGCTGGCCAAATTACTGACGCAGCACGCCTCGCAGGCTATGCAGACACAGTCCACCGGAATAACGACCATTCGCGCTGGCCGATGGCAATGCGCGCGGTGGAGCGGTTGGACCTTCTGTTGCGCGACGCGTTACCGGAAGATGAAAATATGAGACTCCGCGAGATCGGCGCGGCTCTTTCGGAAGATCAGGCGATGACACTGGCTCTGCGTGCCTAGAGCAGGCTCGTTCTGGCGCTGCCCACGTAAGTCTTTGACGCAGCGCGCTTGGAACAAAAGGCGAAAGTGTCTAACCGCGGAGCGTCGAGTGTCTAACCTCTCGCTCGATCGACCTAAGTGTCTGATCTTGATGGCGCGCCCTACGGGAGTCGAACCCGTCTTGCAAGATTGAAAATCTTGAGTCCTAACCGATAGACGAAGGGCGCGGGTCGGGGGGCTATAATGGCGCCCGCGCCGCTTGGCAAGCACGTCCTGCGCCTGCCCCCAGCCAGCCGCGATATTGACCATAACGCGCAAAAAGGCAGGGAACCCGCCGCTTTCTCAATTGGCAGCGTCACCGGAAGCCTGTTATATTTTCGGTAATAATGCCGGTGTGGGGTTAGTCATGTCGATCACGCGTCGCCGAACGCTCGGCTTTGCGTCTGCTTTGGCGCTCATTGGTGCCACCGAGGGAAGCCTCGCCGCCGCTGTTGCGCCGCACAAGACACTACGTTTCCGCAATCTCCAGAGCGCGCAGAGCTTTATGCTTCTGCTGATCCATCACGATGAGGGCGGCAACACACCCCATTCGGCACCGATCTGGATTCCGTCGTCGGACACGGCCTGGTATGCGGCCGACACGATGAGTGCCGGGCTCTATGCCGGCAACAACAAGAGCTA
>Ga0105239_10003700_pt1 | contig 18617 bp, 19 predicted proteins | sample KBSC44metaG_FD_92761 | JGI IMG/M metagenome (GOLD analysis project Ga0105239, IMG submission 92761) | Corn rhizosphere microbial communities from Kellogg Biological Station, Michigan, USA - KBS C4-4 metaG | ecosystem: Host-associated > Plants > Roots > Rhizosphere > Soil | place: Michigan, USA...
GCACCTAAGGGGTTGCCGCCGCCGAGTGGGCCTCCACCTCCGCCTCCACCTTGTGTTTGGGCTTGTGATTGCGCTTGGGCCTTTCCGCGGTTGCGATTCCTGTTTCGTTTGCCCTTTTGAGAGACATCGCTCCGATAAGCACTGTCTGTGTCGCTGGGTGGTTGACTTGATCCTCGGCCGCGCGCGCGACTGCCTTGTCGCGACTTGGAGCGAGACTGTTGGTCCATTTTCTTGGGGGTTTCTGGTTCCGGGGCTTCGGCGTCACCGTTGGCTTCAGCTTTTATTTCCTTGTCGGCTTTTGCTGGAGTCGAGTCGGCGGATTTCTGGCCCAGTTTCTTGGGTTTTCGTTTTTCTTCTGATTTTTTGGAGGAAGCGTCGATACCTACACTTCCTGAACCGGCAGCAGAACCGGCAGCGTCGAGATTTCCGCCAATGCTGGATTCCTCAGTCGTCTTTGTTTCTTGCTCCTGAGACATGGTGAAGAATGAGAAAAAAGAAGGTGGAGGAGGGTAAAGATGAGTTGTATGCGAGCAGAAAAGAATCTACGTAAGAGCTCCGGGTCTTCTTGTTCGGAGAAAGGTCAAAAAAGCAGGCCTAGGAAAAGGATATGCAAGAGGATATGCAAGCTCTCCGCACACCGACGTCAGCACGACGAACGGCTGCATCAAAACACCCTGGCTGGTGTGAAAGGACACGCGCATCATGACGTTAGATGTCGCTGCTTTTGAGGATAAGGTACGAGGGACGCCACAGCGAAAGCAGGTCCAGGACTGAAAACCTGGAGAGGAGCGCCTAAAGGGGATCTCTGTCCAAGTTTGAGGGCCGTGAAGAGAGAACGAAGGATGACGATGATGGTAACTGTGGCTGAGAGGGAACAGGGTTCCAGGCAGGATATTGGGAGCCATGAAGACATGCGGCGGCGTGGATCTGGGATGGCAATGTGTCATCTGTGCTGTTTCTGTCAAGCCCGTATCAAATCGAGCGATCAGTCGCCGGGAGGAAGAGAACAGCGCAGGGATGTGGTGGCTGATTGGAGGGTTGGGATTATACGCAACACCCATGCCATGCTTGGTACCAGGTATTTCATGCCCACGGCATCCAAACAGGAAGGACTGGTAGGGAGAAGTACTCCCTACCAGTCCTTTCTCTGAGGGGCCACCCAAGTACCCAGAACCTCAGTGTCTCAGGAGGTGGATGCCTTCCTCGTCCTCTGTATTATTGACACTGACGCTGCTGCCCACCGGACACTCGCACTTGCGGTCGTAGCTGCAGCTGAGGTCGCACTTGCACTTTTCATTACTTACTTGGTTACAGAAATAGGCAGTCGCTCCCCCGAGTTCCGGTGGTGGAAGATGCCAGTGGGAAAGCACGCGCAACTCTCAACACGACAAGTGGAGCCCAGCTCCTCCTTTAAGGAGGATAATCGCCAATGAGAGCGCGCACAATAAGCTTTTCGCCAATCAAAGGGCCGGGCGTGGCTCCACCGTGGTTATCGGCGAGCCGGCAAGAACGCCCAGTCACCCAACCTCGCGTCATTCCTCGTGTAGGTCTAGTGGCGTGCCAGTGCCGCACCATCAATCGCCCATCACCATCCCATCATCTCCCATCAACTGCCCAAGAAGTCCATCATCGGCCTCCCTCTCCATCCGCCACCTCAGCCGTTGACAATCCGGGGGCCTCCTCGCAGCGCCTCTCAGTGCCACATCAGCAAATCATTTCCTCTCCTCCTCCCATCCTTTACCAGGATTGTTCCAACTTCCGAATCGCGTCCCCCTGTCATCTTCGATTCTTTTCTTGGTCTGCCTTTTCACATCGCCATCTCAATCTCCCATGCCACATCTCGCCGCTTCAACCGTACTTCCCATGGAATTTCCCTGAAACTCAATTCTCCCATTCAACCATCCTGGTCGTGATGATGTAGCGACTCCACTCACTTGAACTGATGCTTTATCCGTGCATCATTACATGTGAATCCCATCTCGAAGCATTGCCTGAGCTCACTCCCAGTACTCGTAAGACCTCCAGCCTCCAAACTCCAGCTTTGTTTTCTTGAAACCTTTTATTTCCTGTACTCCAGTCTCTCTGCTTCCGCTTTTCTTCAGGGTCTGCTCTTAACTGCCCTTTCTCCCCAATCCCATCAGTAATTTCGTTCGTCCTGTCCGTCTAACATAGCCATGGCCGACGACGAGCCCCAGCAAACACCCACCCCGGAGAAGACACCTGCTGGGAAGAAACCCAAGCGGCCGTCCGCGCCAGAGAGGGCGACTTCCGAGGTTTCAACAACAGAAGATGATCAAGGCTACGAGTCGCGCTCTCGGTCGCAGTCCCGGCGAAGGAGGCGACAGAACCAGCGTCAGCGACAGGTCCAGGCCAAGTCGCAAGCTGGCGGTGGAGATGCCTCTGCCCAGTCAATGGCCTCCATCGACGAAGGCAACGAACAACAGCAGCAATTAGAACGCCAACAACAACAAAATCCACCTCCGAGACAGTACGTCGACAAGGAGAACCCGCAGTGGTTGAAGAATCCCGCCCCACAGGATATCACGGAGTCGCAACCGTTCGAATATATTAAACCTCCTGGCCAGTCCATGATCGGTCCAGTCACCTATGCAAGAATGCTGCGAGGTGAAATTCCATGGAGAGGTCCGCCTCCAACCCAGCCTCTAGAGACCGCTCAACCATTTGACGCCAAAGACTCGTCCGGCCGAGATCCTATGGACCAAGACGGGTTGAAGTTGCGCATAGAATTGAACTTGGACATTGAAATCGAGCTCAAGGCGCACATCCACGGCGACTTGACTCTGGCCCTACTGTGAGTCCTCCCACCACCACCCCGACTAGTTCCTGCCCCAAATTCCAAGTTTTGCAATGCAACAGGTCTAATGCTAACGCAGAAACTAATTTCTTCCTCAGGGCATAGAGCGCCTCTTGATCTGAGTCTACCCAAAGTCCAATTGCCCAAAGTCAAACTTCCCAAGGTCAAGGTACTGCCCAAGTTACCCAAACTACCGAAGCTGCCAACACCACGGGTGTGACCACTGCGTGGCGGAGGGAGTGACAGACGGAGTGAGCGAAAGAAGTGAAAAGGTTTCCCAGCGACTTGTTTCAGAAGACAGCAGTCTTTTTCATGCCCGCCGAGGCCCACCCAATTGGCCAAATCATGTACGAGGTGCCTATAGGAATAGTCTAAACATTAATGGAGTTTGGGGTTGAATTGGTAAAGTCAAAGTCAAGCAGAGTGCGGCTTTACTGCAATCGTGTAACTCTACATCTACCTACACCGTTCCCACCCCACCAGGAATTCCTATCTCAAAACACTTCACGTTGTTCCTCGTGATTTCCATTCCATCCATCCATCCATCCATCCATTCAGTCAGTCAGTCACGTCACTGTCTCCCCTACCCCTACCCTTACTCTTCCAAAACCGGATCGGGCTCCTTGGAGACTTTGGGTCAGGCTCATCGTGAATGGCACTATCATACTGGCCAAACTCGCCCCTCGCACGCTTGACCACCTTCTCAATGCCATCCATGCCCTTCTTCAGCACCTCCAACTTCGGCCCATAGCTAATCCGAACAAAATGGTGGCACGGACTATCAAACAGATCTCGTCGCTTGGCCGGATTGAGGTCGAAGAAGATACCCGGAACCACAATCGTCTTCTCCTGAAGCAGGGCATCGAAGAATGACAGCCCATTCGAGATGTCAATCAAGCTGTTCTTCGGCAGCGGCGGCTCCAGCGTCGTGAGGTCCAGCCAGATGTAGAACGTGCTGTCCGGCGTCTCCTGGTCGCCTGACCGGAACCCAATCTCGTTCAGCCGCTTCAGCACATAGTCGCGCTTCATCTTGAAGTGGGTCTGCAGCGCCTTCATCTCCTCCTTGACCTTGGGCGGGTCCAGCATGGGGATCGCCGCCTCCTGGAACGGGACATTGGTGCCGCCGTCCAGATAGCTGCCACAGGAGCCCAGGGCGGTGATGAAGTCCTTGGGCCCGACAATCCACGCGACACGCCAGCCAGGCAGGCGGAAGCGCTTGGTCAACCCGTCGATCAGGATGACGTCATCCTGGTTGACGTCGATGACATTGCACGCCGCCGAGATCGTGCTGCCGTCGCAGTCGGAGCTGTAGTTGTACCCGGCATAGAACTCGTCGAAGATCAACGTTGCACGGTCCCGGCAGATGTCCTGGATCAGGGCCAGCTCCTCAGGGTGCAGTGCGTGCCCTGTGGGGTTGCGCGGGTTCGAGGTCAAGATCACAGACGTGCCTCGCGCCAGCTCTTCCGCAATCTTTTCCGCGTGGATGTGGTATCCGTCGTCTTTGGACAGCGGGCTGGGAATCGCGACGAAGTTCTTGAACAGGCTCAACATCTAGATGATTGATATTAGTAGGGAAGTGGAGTAATAACGTTGTGTTTTACAATGGATGTCAAGGCAACAGGAACTACTCGAACTCACCTCATTGTAGGCGGTGTAATCAGGAATGAAGAAGCCCAGGTAGGCGTTTCCCAGCACAGCAGCAATGCGAATCAGGCCTGCTCTTCCTCCAGGAACAATGCACACATTTTCCCAGGAGTATTGCGAGTCCTTTCCCTTTCGGTAATTCTCATTGTACAGGTTCGCAACGGCAGCTCGAAGAGATTTGATCCCGGCAGTGGGACCATATTCACGACCGTTCAAGGTCAGAGGGATGGAGGTAGGCCGAGCGAAGCAGCCCTCAATCTCGTCGTCGACTTCGGGCGCACCTTGGCCCAGATTGGCCCACGCATCGGGACTGTCCTGAAAGCCATGCTTGGAGGCTTGCTCCGTACACCTGGAGAGATGGGCCGATAAGTTAGGTACGCAGTCCGGAGCATTCAAGGATAGAACAGAAATGGAGATATGACATACCAAATGACGCCGGTGCTGCCACGGGTGGTGTCGAGCCCAGCGTGAGGCCTGGCGTGGGCGGGGTGGGATCTGAGCACCTGATGTGGGCTGGAGCTCCTCTCCTCCTCAGGATGGATGGAAAATCTCCGACCGTCAGGGCTGTTGTGCAGCGCAGACCTCAAGGTCGAGACCCGTCGGCCGGATGAAGAGAAGCTCATGTTTCCAGTTTAAGTGGGAATTGTTTCGCCCTTGGGAACCTCGTGCAATCGCGGCAAACCGAGAATGAAGGGCTTGGCTGGTGAGCTTGAGCCGGGATGAATAGGAGGATTTTGGTGGGTGGTGGAGGAGGGGTGGCGAGAGGGCGAGGGAGGGGCGAGGAGAGGGGTAGCTGCTTTGGTTACGCGTGCCCTGGTCCCTGGGGTTAGGTGACCTGACACGCCTAAAAAGGGTCAGTATTGGTTAGGCATTAGGTACGTAACCCGCACCTAAACTCGGCACTATCTGGGTGCCCGTAGAACGGGTTTAGGTACCTTGCCGCAAGGATTTAGTTAAAGGTCTTAGGTGAAGAGTACCTAATTCTTGGCACCCAAAGCAACTGGCACGCAACCTAAGCGAGTCGGTCCAAATTCTTGAAGCACTTAAATCCTCAAGAGCCAGAAAGTTCACAATGCCACATCAGCATGAGCATCATTCTTTTATACGTCCAGAGCACGGACTCCAACAACTCCTAGTCTGAAACGACAGCTACCTTACGCGTTGCTTTTTCCTTCCAGACTCGTAGTGGCGGTCAGGTCATCCCAGGTCGCCGTGAGGCTTCGACACGTGGTCCTCCCAGTAGAGTGACAGGATCGGTCCCGATCAGGATATTTAATTAAACTTCTGCTCCGGGAGTCCTCCCGCTGGGTGCCCGCAAGGACCCAATGTTACTTCAACTCCAAGGGTCGGTCCTGTTCAGTGGCTGCTTCTGGCTACTTGAGGTAATTAATATCATTCAAGAATCAAAATGCCGCTGTTGGGAGTCGCGTTCTCCAAATTGAAACGAAAAAACCCTCATAACAGAGTCATCGTTTCTGGTTGCTGAGGTGATGGTCAAGTACGGCAGTACAATGGAGCAGAGCTTTAGTGTCTAATAGTGGTGCCAGGTCCCTTGCGAGAACACGTACGCCCTGAAACAGTGGCATCGGTCATATGTTCTTCCGTCAGCCGAGTCTCCCATCAGGTTAGCAATTACAGCCGGGGACTAATAGGCTAGTGAGGTTTGGATCTCGTCTAGTTTTTAGCTAGTTGGTTATGTCGGACATTTAGTTGGCTACTAGCAGCTCTAGTGCTGCTAGCACCTTCGTCGCCCTCCAATATACGTAGCCGTTGTCTTATCTCATCTCAATGCTCATCCATCCTCTTCTGAAACCCCAAATATATTCATCCTCCATGGCCCTCCCCTCTCCCCTCTCCATCTCCATCTCCATCCTCGAGACCTCCAATATGTATCTGTGGTGATCATGTCAAAGGGTGTGCTTCCTCCACTCCTCTGGCGATCCAGCAATCCATAGCGAATTTTCCGCCCTCCAGCCCCACTCGCTATTAACTGCCACTCGCTCGCACTCTTCACAACATAAACAGACTGGTATGAAATAAATTGACACAATGCAATCCTGAGGTTTGTTGAACTTGCATTTAAGTATATATCTTGTATATTCCTCCTCTATTCTCGTTTTGTTCCCTATTGTCGTCTCCCCGTGTTGATTGCATGCTTTTCATCCTCCATCCCCATCATGGGTTCCCTATCAACCTCCAATTCAACTACTCTACAAGCCGCTCTTGAAGACGCGCACACGACTTACAAAAACAATAATTCGCTATCCTGGAAACTTCATCAAGAAGCTACTCAATATCTTCCAGGAGGTAACACACGCACCGTCCTGCATGCAACGCCCTTCCCTCTCGCAATCTCATCTGGTTCTGGTCCCACACTCACCACACTCGACGGCCACACTTATGTGGACTTCTTGGGCGAATACACGGCTGGTATATACGGGCACAATCATCCCGTCATCAAGGCCGCTCTGCAAGATGCGTTGGAGAAGGGCTGGAATTACGGCGCCCACAACCCTCTGGAGCCTGAACTGGCCCGCATCGTCACCGAACGTTTCCCTGCCCTCGAACTCGTCCGTTTTGTGAACTCGGGCACAGAAGCGAACATGATGGCCCTCGCCACTGCTCTAGCCTACACGGGCAAGAAGAAAGTACTCGTCTTCGAGAAAGGATACCATGGCTCCACCATCTCCGGCCGCACGCCCTCAACCAAGAAATCCATCAACCTCCCCCACGATTTCCTGGTCGCCACATACAACGATCTCGAGGGCACACAGGCCCTAATTGAGTCCCTGCCAAAGGACTCCCTCGCCGCAATCCTGATAGAGCCCATGCTCGGTTCCGGCGGCTGCTACCCCGCCTCACACGACTTTCTCGCACTCCTCCGCCGCCTCGCCAGCGACAACAATGCACTGCTGATCTTCGACGAGGTCATGACCTCCCGCCTGACATACCACGGCCTCGGCGCCACCACAGGAGTGACGCCCGACCTGATGACACTGGGCAAATGGGTGGGCGGCGGCATGTCCTTCGGCCTATTCGGCGGCAGACGGGACATCATGCAGATGTACGACCCCCGCGACGGCAGCCTCGAGCACCCGGGCACCTTCAACAACAACATCTTCACCATGAGCGCCGGCGTCGCCGGCTGCAACCTCCTGACCGCAGACAAGATCAACACCTTAAATTCCCTTGGCGACGTCCTACGCTCCAAGGTCGAAGACGTCTTCGCTGCAAGGGGGCTATCCACCGACACCGAGTCTCTGCCCACCCGGCCCGTCACCGACGGGATGCACTCGCCCTCGCACCCGCAACGCCCGCCGAAAATGTTCACCCGCGGCGTCGGCTCCCTGATCGTCATCCACTTCGCTGGCCCCGACAGAGATGTTCTGCAGGGCCTGTTCTACCACCATATGCTCCAAAACGGCATCTTCATGGCCCAGAGGGGCTTCATAGCCCTGAATATCCTCATTACTGAAGAGCATATCAACGCTTTTGTGCAAGCGGTGGACGCCTTTGTTGGGAAGTGGGACGCGAGTCTGAGGTGGTGACGGAGGGAGGTCTTTGAAAGGGGTTGCGATTGGCCCTCCAGATAGAGTCATATGCTTATTTGCGCTCCTGACAGGATAGGTGTACAAGTTCTGTTAAGCACCTCTGCCCATATACTCCAGATATCAAAGGGAATCAGCATACTACTCGATATCTTCACTTTGATCTTATTGTACACATGCTATCATATATATCCGTGCTATGCAGTGAATTCGCCCCGTTTGTTCCAGTGGGTCTGTCTGTACAAATGGAAAATCGTGTCCGGTGACATGTCCATCTGTTTGCCCTCACTGAGGGCGCTCCTTTGAATATAAAATCTCCATCTCTGTGAAATACTGCCGCGTCCACCGTCTTCCCATATTCCAACAGGAACCCAAGCAATTCAGACTGTCCAAGCCCTGAGACCGAATTTGTCACGATCCCGGACCCGGTCAAGTCATCGACATCGACATCGACATTAGTTTCGATTTGCCTTTGTTCCACCAGGCGAGTTTCCGAACATGGGGGAACACGCCTCTGCCAACTCCAACTCTAACGCGGTCTCAATCTTGGAAGGCGTTGTAGCGTGCCTACATTGCCTGCTCCTGCTCGCTGCAGCGTTTGTGATGCTGGATCGCTATTTTCAAAACCGCCAGCTCCAAGCTGCAGCAGCTACGGCACAGCGTCAACGCGAGTATTAGCGAATGGAGTTTTGGAGGGATCCGGGACCGCATGATCCCAGGAGGGAAGTCGGGGGAAGAGTTGAGAAGGGCTCTGATTGAAATTTTGGCCCGGCGGGATAAAGGAACGATCTCTCGAAATAGTCGTATCTAATCCATTTATGTGCGGAGGTTGACTCGATTCACCGAAACCGTGCCGCATCTGCACAGACAATTTCGAAGGAGGTAGTTGAGGTTGAGGTGAGAGTGGTATTGTACAGGTGGTGACGGAGAGTTTCAAAATCCCAATGGTTGTAATACATCCAAGTCACTGGTTCCACGGTGGTGCCCACTGGGAACAAGCAGGCTGTATGAACCGGAAGTCAAACGACAGCTTGAGAGATAGCTTGTCCACAACCCCAAGGACATTCACCATGGGTTATGATCAAGGAGCTGGTATAGCAATCAAGCCTTCCCGGTTGGTCACTTCCGTTTATCCCAAAATATACGTTTGCATGCTGAGGTCTTGCATCCTCGTGGTTTGAGTCGCGAAGGCGAAAAATTCGGCGTGCGGCCCCTCCGTATCGTAAGATGGTAAAATTTGCTGAGACTTTCGTCTGGCGTCGAGCGAAGGAGTAATTTCCAGGCTAAGCACCGAAGCATCAACTGGAGGGATCTGGTCGATCTGCCGTGTTTATGACCACAGAATGTCCAACTCTGTGGTTCATCGGCCCCAAATCCAGCCGCTTTTCTTCGTAGAGTCCGCCTTCGCGTTTTCTTCGGCAGCTTTTTTCAGCTCCAGCTCAGCCTTCTCTTTCGCCTCCTGCCTCCTCGTCATGTCGATGATTTCGACTCTTCGTTTTTCCACGGCAGCCAATTCCTCCTCTTTCTTCTGCCGTCGTTCAATGACGCCTGCAAACCAATCCTCTCGTGCACCGTCCTCCTCCGCTTTAGTGGCGTGAGCTATCATGCAGCTATTCATGGCGAACTGTTGGGCTTTACAGTACCATGTAACAGTGAACGTGCGGCCTTGAGCGCATTTTGCAAATTCTGGGAACGAGAAAGGAGGGTTAGCATAGCGATTTGGATAACCAGTCATCCACAGGGCTTGGTGGGCGATTTCGGAAGGAATCCAGTACCTTTTATTTCATCTGCACACCTCGAGCGGACTCTTTTATAGTATATATCACGTACTTGAGCTTCCTGGGAAGCAGATAGAGGAAGAGGGTTGCGGAGGTTCTGGGTTTGTCTCGGGGCGGTCGAACTGGCGGGCTGAGGATCTGTGGCGATGGGTGGTGCCATCTCCATTCTCGTTCGGATGGTACTTAGGTAGGGCAACTATTGAATGCGGATAGTGGTTATAAAGAAGCCATGAAGTACCTTGGGTGGCTAGGGAAGTGGATGAAGAATTGTTACAATTTACAACACTGACAACATCAAGAACGTCGATTTGGAGCTCCGATTCGGAGTTGAGAAGCATCTGACACTCCCTCCCACTTTAGTGTACTGGGTACAGCTAGCAGTTGTGATGCTAGTGAACATAATAGGACTAGTGGATTCGCCAGTGGAACACTACGTGGCTTAACTGGATGCCTCGCCAGTAATGGCACTTACTTATGCCGCTAGATGTATCTTAGTCGATACTAGGGGCTCCTCCACCACATCGGGCAGCTTCCCCGATATAATACTGCGGAGTATTACTATTACTCCTCAGGCAGCATGTCACCTCCCCCCTGGTAGCATGTTCTCCGTATTGAACCTCATCACCAATCACTACTAGGACTTACCTAGGAAGGTAGGGTCAATCGCGCTCTCTCTTGAAACAGGACTGCAAGGGAAAGCCTGCTATTGATGGACGCTCATCATGATGGTATTTGATGGCAAGCTCACTGCCGAGCAGCATAAGGGAGTATTCAACAGCTGCCCTCTTCATGACGGCATAGCAAGGTTTGGTACTACCCTTGAGGCTGTCAGGATGCTGGGGCCGTCCCTACGGGTATCCATTAGTCGAGACTGATCTTCTTCTCCCTGTGACAGTGCCTTACCATCCGGGCAGATGTAACCAAGGAAAGCGAGGTTGAGAAGGCCGTTGAAGAAGCTGTCAAAGAATTCGGACGCATTCACTATGCAGCGTAAAAGCAAAGCTTTCCAGCGGTGGCGATAATTGTTGACTCGATTTACACAGCAATTTCGCCGGCAAAGTCGGCCCGCTGGGCAACGCCTGGGATGTCTCTGCGGAGGACTAGAAACGAGTTATGGAGGTCAACACAGTCGGAGTCTGGCTGTGCAACAAGTACCAGCTCAGACAGATGATGAAGCAGGACTCACTGGAAGTGTATGCTGAGACGCTGGTCCCCACCGGTTGAGTAGAATGACTAGCTGATATCATTCCCAGCGAGGAGGGCCGTCCGCCACAACGAGGATCGATCGTGAACTGCGCATCGGTCAATTCAATTCTAGGCGGAAATGGAGCCTCAGGGTACGCAGCCTGGAAACATGCTGTGATAGATATTACCAAATCTGTAAGATAAGCGACAGCTCTATGAAACAACGTGTTTCACAGAGAAGCTAACCATGCCTTCCCAGGCTGCCCTTGAGGCTCGCGGGCACGGCATCCGAGTCAACGCTGTTAGTCCAGGCTATCTCTTGACCAAGCTACTCGATCCATTCATGAAGCAAGGCGACGAACAGAAAGCGAGTGAAACATGGTCGACATTCGAGGCAGGGCAAGGGAGAAAAGCCACTTTCGAAGAAATCGGAGACGTGGTGGTCCTGCTCAGCGTCCCGCGCATGAGCCTCGTTGTCGGTCACAATTTGGTAGTTGACGGGTATGTTCCTCATTGGTTTCATTCCCTGTTCTGCCTTTTGGAAACAGTTTACTAACAAGTGTGGACTAGTGGATTTACAATAAACCCCCATGCATACTGAGGAATATAATCATCCTTGCGAGACATCTTCAAGGTAGTCGTAGTGTAGAGGCTGCATCTCCCGATGGAGGCACAAATGGGGTCTGGAATATAGTATGCTGTATGATAGCAATTGCCCTTCTAAAATATATGATGATGGTAAGCTAGATGAAGCGCTTTGGTGAATATCTGAGCAGGTTTCATGGGCGTCCTCCGCCATGCGCGCCTTTTTCCTTCTGTGCCGTGGTTTTTAATTCAATCAACATTAAAACGGCCTCTTATTTGGACAAGTTGAACGATAATATGGATACACCCCATTCAAATCATGAGCGAGCCAGACTTCACATTGTAGTCTCTGAGTGACTACATACCACGCAATGCTTCTACATCAGACCTGTCTTATTGTTCGACTCGATAGCCATGCACTGGAGTTCATTGGTCTGCGCCGCAATGAACGTACTATGAGCCTTCCTGGCAAATGCCCCGGCAATGGTTCGCTCCATCAGTAGGGTGCCAGCGGGGAGCAGTAAGCCCATGATCACAAAACGCGCTCGAGCATTCAAGGGAAGGGCACTGACTCCTCGAAAGCGGCAATATCATGCTGCATCTCCGGGAATTTCTTGAAGAACCCCGGCTTCATCGTCCAGTTTTTGAAGTTATACGCATACTCGAGGAAGACCTTGGACACTTCATACCGATTGTTCTGCGGATTAAAAGCAAAGATGTCGCGATCGGAGAAGGGCCAGTAGAAGTTGAAGTTCTCCACAAACGCGGCGCTGAAGTTCCCTGTCGACGTGTATTTCTTGTGCTCGAATACCAGCCGATCGCGTAGGCCCGGCCAGATGAGGAAGTCGATCACGGCCGGATGTTGGACGTTTTCTTGAGAGGGTCTAAATGGTATCTCCGTCAGGGTATCCTTTGACCTAAGACGGAGCAGATGAGGATCAAAGCAAACTTACCTAGGCCGTAGAAACACAGGAACCCGTTCCAGGTTCTCTTTGCTCGGATTTTCTCGATATTGAATCAACGTCTGGCACACATACATCAAAGCGATCCTCTGCGCGTTCGATGTCCACGTTCCAAAGACCTGTTGATCGACTTGCCTTAAAGCCTGCCACACAGGATGCTGAGCTTCAACGCCGACATTGTCCCATCCCCAGATTGCCGCTTTGAACGGGACATGGAGATCCAGGGTAGCATTGGACGTGGTCTTCTTCTTCACCGAGTCCAAGCATCCTATGAACGCTCCATTCGATACGTGCCACTTATCGACGTCCGGCGCAATAGTGGGAAGAGGATCGGCCCTAGGAAAATGGCAGTCGAACAGTGACGGCACAGCTGCGCCCCAGCCTGTCGGACCTAGTTCAAACGCCTCGAGAAGCGAGGTCGGGCTGAACTCGAAGAGATCTTCGAGCCCCAACAGGGTTTCTGCCTCGTCCGAGGCCCGAGGTATCGTGCCTGTGGCTGTTTCGAGGGCGACATCCTGAGTCTTTATGTTGTTGAGATAGTGGCCGTTCACCACTTCAGTTACGTCTGATCCGGTCGAGACAGAGTGTTGGCGTTGCACGTTGCGTTGTCCGTCACCACGAGCCGTTTCATCGAACTCTGTCGACGTCGTGGGCTGGTGGAACGGGTTTTGCGAGAAGTCCAAGTCGGCTTCTTGGGAAGCACGGAGCTCCGGGTCCTGGTCTTCCGTGGTGAGCACAGCCTGATCAATTGCGGTGCGGATCTTGACCATCGCACTGCGAAGGCGGTTGTTGTCCTGGCGGACCGAGTCGATGATCTTGGTGAGGCTGGCAATTTCGCCGGCTTTGTCGCCGGCCTCGAGGTTCCTCAATCGCTGTTCGAGATAGGCAATCCGATTCTTCGTCCTCTCCCGCGTCGCGCGCTGCGCCAGCCGGTCTTGAATCCTCTTCCTTTCTGCTCGAACCTCATCGTTGTCCTTCTTCCGTGATTTGGCCTTCGCAGCAGACTGGGGTGGAGCCGTCGCGGTTTCCATAGCAGCTAACCTGGCCAGCAACGCCTGTTCAGGGGTAGGGTTCCTGACTCGAGATTGTGAATGTCATGCCTGAACTGACTGGCCTGACTTGGGAGTCGAAGAGTCAGGATGAGTTTGACGCAGCGTGGACGAAGATGCACCGATGGACGACCCTGGAGTAGTCAAGCCATGAGGGGAAATCGGATAGACGTTGGGCTATCCGAGGTGGAACTTGGTTGGCTTCCAGTATCATATCACACGCTGGTTCCTCGGTTCTCCTCATCCCTTTGCTTTGACGGTTCCCCTTCATCGACATCTTGGGTTGTGCGCTGCTTATAGTTGCCTCCACTCCCTAGTCCATCATCTCGCCTCAGTCGTGGTCAGATATCGGGACTCTGGGCAGCTACATGAGCTAGCAAAAAGGGACGGGGGCAAAGTGTAGGAGCGGGCGACCTGCCACTGGGGTTCGATCATGGGGGCAGCCTCGCATCGCCTTGAGCCGATTGTTATCCGACGACTTAACCGAACGAATTGGCCACGTCGGTCGTAATTAATATTAATAATGCAACCCCAACTTGAGCCGCCTGCTTTGCCTTTTCTTAACCTGAATACAATCCAAACTGTGTGTCCAAGTATCTACCCGTGTGGTTACTCTAGATGCTCTGTATCCGTAAAAATCCAAGAAAAACGTTCTGTCTAAAATTCTGAAACAGCATTACCTGTCCTTTCCATCCAACGCCGTCCATCCTCAATAGTCCTATCGCCCATATGCTGAGTTGGCTGGAATGATAGCAACAAATGACAACGTCAAAGCAATGTTTGGCCCAGGAATTTTGGGGCCCAGACATCCCTATCGGCTGTCTTTACCCCTGTGGGCTGTGGTATTGTAAGCGGAAATTCATAATGTCGTTGATACAAATAATGCTCCTGGGAACAATGTGTGACACGCCTTCATTTTTCATACGGACTCGCGTCTGGAAACAAGCCCTCATACAGCTCCGTCATGGCTTGCTTTACATCTGACAATTCTAGCGGGTCACTCGTCGAAACATCGTCGTTCAGACACAGCTGCCCTGCGAGCTCTTTCTTGGATCTCAGGAAGCGATTGACCAGTGTGCTGTCGACCTGTTCGGCATCCGTCACCATCACGAACAGGGCATCTGGGTTACTGATCGTGTAGCGATATCGCATCACCGCCTTGACCACCATTTCACGCTGCTCCTTCTGGGTGTCTTCTCGAGGCAACAAGGGTGACAACCCTTTAGGCGTCTTGTTCAGCACAAGCTTCAGAAGGCAATCCCCACATTTGGGTTCCTGTCTCGCCAGACGGTCGAAAACGTTCGATGTGGAAAAAACAGGATTCTTGGTGTGCGCATCGGTGGACGATATCGAGAACCCCGGGGCGAGACACTCGTTGACATCAAATTCAATACAGTCGATGTTTTGTATTGCTTGGGGTCCATCCAGCGATGTCCACAAAATGTCCGTATTGACTTTTGGTGGTTCAAGTCCGGCTTTCTGGAGGAGCTGGGAGACATGGTAAAAGTTGCGTTTGCGGTATGTGTTTTTCCCTTCGTTCTTCATCCCCGCCTCCAGATCCTGCATGATGGTCTGTCTCTCCTCCCATGAAAGATTGCCATCTCCGTCCACATCACTTCGTAACATGATGTAACTCCACAGCAGAGCTTCTCGATGCCGTTCGATGAGATAGTGAAACGTCACATACCAGGAATACAGCTGGAATCCGGGCTCCCCGCGGAATCGTTTGCATGCGCTCTGGAGCTCGGGCCCGGGAAAGGATGAAATTGCTTCCCGCATGATGCTGCGGGACAAGGAATGCCCAAAATGACCCTGGCCTTTTCGCTTACGGATTCCAAACCTGCGATTTAGCAACCACGAGGTATAAATCAGGAATGGCTTTTCACCGAACCGGTGCGCATCCACGTCCGTGGGTGGTGATGTTGCACTGTATGAGTTGGTCTTAAAACCCATCACCGAACCGAAGAGTGGTGAGTGAATATCGGACGCAGAATGGGGCTTTCCCAGCAGCATGTCATCAGAAAGAGCATAAAGCTGCATCAAAGGTTAGCCTTGGTGCTTAGTCATGGAAACGAGAGACAAACATAGTCAGTGTCCGACGGTGTGTTGAAGAGCTGATTCTCGATGGTCAGAGAATTAAATGTTGGCAGACAAGCGTGTTTCTCGCGGTCGAAGAATTCTTCCTGTGCCAAAACCTGAACGACTTCTTTGGTCTGGTCGTCATCATTCAACCAGGTGGGTATTTGTTTGCCCTCCTCAGTCCCTTCCACGGAGTTCACCACAATCTGGATCTTATTGCGAAACTTGGACGCGTGTTTTTCAACACTACGAAGTGAATACCGCAACTCATCCCAGTCTCGATAGCGATTGACTCCATGCGAGTTGATCCAATGGCCTTCCTCGTCGTTGAGCACAGAATTCAATTCGTAGGGGTGCTTTGTCTTCTGGAATTCTTCCTGCGAACCATTCACCCCTTCTAAGGTTAGCCCTCAGTACGTCGTCAAAAGGTTAGTCAAGACTTACAAAGATAAACGAAATCGATCTTAATCTCGTCCAATTTGCCCCACGTTTTAGCGTCATACGTTGCGTCGGAGACCCAACTGTCTTCCCATCCTTGCAGCACGTCATCTTTGATCGCGTCTTCAAATGGAATGTGAATGATCTCTGGTAGACTGTCCCCTTTCTCCTCCAAGGTGAGGTGGTCGACCGGCTCGGCTTCGATGACTTTCTTTTTAGCCGGTTGGTCCGGTGAGGAAATCAAAGGTGCTTTTTCAGTCTCCGGATCCAAGTTCGCCTGTACCTCGACAGGCCCCTTTGGGAGCTCTCCCCGTGCTTGGTCCACGAATTGTCGTTCCTCTCGGGGGTCCTCTATCGGATCGCCTGATATCAAGAGCACTTCTGGTCCAGATGGTAAATTCGAATCTGGCTTCTCTTGCGGCGCTGGTGCCCTCCCATTAGCCTGCTGGACAATACCAATATTGTTTTGAATCTGAATGGAGGCTTCCTCAAGCATGTTGTCTAGGGCTTCATCTGAAGACTTATCCTCAACATCTTGGCTGTCGTTGACCTCGAGTTCATGCCTCTGCATTCGTTCGATAGGCACTCCATACTGTTCGTTGATCGACCTGCGATCCTGTATGGAGAAAGAAGTCGGTCTGTTCTCTTCATACCGTTGCCTGTTGGGCGAAAGTGATGTTGATTGCGCGTGGTGCCAGACGGAAAGGCATATGATACATGCTATGACGAAGTAGAGCGGACGCCGTGATCTCGGGGCAAACCGAGGATTCCGCCAACTCTGAGACTTTTTGCGCTCCCATCGCCTGCTGTCCAGAGGAAGAGTGACCATCTTGACCTTTACACTTCCTTCGATCTGCTTCCCGTGCCCACCATGCTATATTTGAAATTGCTTTTTGAACCTTTCACCTCCCTCGTCTTACACTGATACACAAATCTGAATGGACAAACTCCAAGAAGAAAATGAAAAAACAATAAGAAATTGAAGAATTCTCAACCACATGGAATGGAGAGTATAACTGACCAAAGGAAATTTGGAAACAACAAAAGGGCTCGAATGTTGGGGGAATTGACGGTGTTATCGACGAGCCACAATTAATTTGGACACCACCTTGGACGTGCCGATTTTGACATCGGAGGCAATGATGCGACAAGGTTAGAACTGCATCGAAAATTGGGCGGATGCAATCAGAAGCACTATGTCTGAGGGCTACTCGTATTGTGACATGGATGTTAAAGTGGTCTCCTTCGAGTGGCTCTCCATGCTTCGGGCTGCGTAGAGGGGATTCTGGACAATAGACACCCTGGCGCTCCCCAAGGCCTTGGAATGTGTAGAGTTGCCATCGGAAAGGCTCCAACTACGCCCAAAGAGGGAATCAGACATGTGCCACTTCCCAAGGCGCTGGCTGATGGTGTACATATGAGATGCTTAATTAGTTTCAGGACGGGCTCACCGGTTCCTACCCACATCAGACCCCAAACCAAGGTGGAGCAGACCAAACCGATGGATTCTAAGCGACGCCCACCAATAGTGCTTGTCATGGATACAGTATGAGGTCCATGGGCAAGTTCTTTGCGCGTAAGTCTGTCGTCCGTTCTTTAGTGACTGGTCTAGATCATGGGGCTAGCGAGGGGGAAATGGAATCTGAACTAGGGGGCTAAGAGCGGAGGGTTTAGCAGGGAATTCACGACAATACGCGCCTTCATCATGCCAAACGCACTTTTAGAAACAACAATACTCGTTGTTGTGGCGTTGAGGCGAGTCGATGATCCCTGGACCTTGGCATTATACGAGGCAATGCAAATGGGACCAGTTACCTAGACAAGGGGAGGGTGGATTTTGGAGGATTGTCGGCTAGCCCTAAGATCTCGGTCGTCTGAGATAGGAGCGAGGTAGCGAAGACAAGATGGATGTAGAAATGTGGCTAATTAGTTTGGACAAGAGGAGGTGGATGAATGGATGGGGAGACTTTGATAACTTGGCCCGCTGCATGACAATGAATTTTCAGGGGCAAGGCGTAATGTGTGTATTGTCATTACACAAAATCAAGGCCTGGCAGAAGGTCTGTCCAGGTCATGTACCAAGTACCTAGATACGCTAGCGTGATACCCAGGAGCCTAACCTAACTGGGCTAGGCGCACGGCACTATCTCCACCTAACCCAATCTGGCCATATCTCGCCAAGCTGCAGCTCCAGACGTCAACTGAGATCATTAGTTTTGCTTCCAGGCACAATACTCTCCCGACTGCTGCAGCGCCTAGCAAGATTTCCATGGTGTGTTACTTGATGCTCCCACTGCTTAATCTCCAGTGCCTGGTCGACAAATCCTGCCCACCAACGACACAAATTTCGAGCAAGTGGTGAAGTTGCGGCCACCTACCTCCTACCTAGCTGTGCCTGTTCTGTGTCAGCTAGCCATCCCTGAAGGGTGGTCTGGTAGGAACATTGTCAAACCCTTCAAGTTCTGTGCGGTTGGAAACTCCCATCGTGCGGAAGATCTGAAGGGAAGCAAAACTCTCTGGGCACCAAAAACGCC
>Ga0105239_10003702_pt1 | contig 18615 bp, 16 predicted proteins | sample KBSC44metaG_FD_92761 | JGI IMG/M metagenome (GOLD analysis project Ga0105239, IMG submission 92761) | Corn rhizosphere microbial communities from Kellogg Biological Station, Michigan, USA - KBS C4-4 metaG | ecosystem: Host-associated > Plants > Roots > Rhizosphere > Soil | place: Michigan, USA...
TGACGATCCCATCAGAAACAACGTGACTGACGGAATGGAGAACGCATCAGAAGGACGGTATTCGAGTTCATCCATGACAAACTGAAACGCCTTGCACATGACGTCTTCCGAAGACAAACAATACAGCGTCAAGTGCGTGCAATTTAACATCTTCAGTCGCTGAACCAACGGACGCATCACTGCGAGACGGTCCTCGGCAGTGAAGATCTTCGACACGATGGTGGTGCCGTTGATTTTGTATGGCCATGTCAGCGATTCAACCACGTTCATGTCATACACGCCAGTAAGCGACAACATGTCATTCAAGACGGCAGTGCTGGATGGGTTGTCACTCGATACCGTGGCATAGCGAATGCGGCTGCGTTGGTCTTCGGGCAGTTGCACCTGTTTCGCAGCCCACGCACCACTCCAAGCATCAAACGTGGAACGCGACGTCATGCGATTTCGAACACCACCCATGACGTTTTCGTAAAACGGTTTGCCGGTTGTTGCATTGACAAACTTATTCTTGTCGCCCATGAGAACACAGACCACAACGGGTTTGTTGACCAAGAGCTTTGTCGCCTCGCCAAACACCGAAGGAGAGGTGGACAACAAAAACGACAGGAGGATTTTGGGTCCGCCATAAGTGGTCAGGTTTTTCAGAAACGGTTTGACCATGGGATCAGAGTCCGTCTTGACGTTCAACACCGTAACGTCAAAGATCACGTTCGTGATATTACCCACATCAAACCCGCCCGTTTCCATCGTCTTATATCGGATGGCGCCCAAACCGGGAGTCCACGGATTTGCGGTGGCATCATCCATGAACCGCGTAACATTTGTGGTGATTTGGTTCGAACGCTCGACGATACCGGCAGGCCATGTCGCGTTCGCGACGACCACCAGCATTGCAATCCGGTTGGGATAAAGGGAAAGCCATGCATCCGTGGTCTTGGAATCGATCGACTGCGCCACCACGTGGTGATGAAGAAACGCCAGAAACGCCCATGAGGAAAAAAGCAGGAGTAACAGCCGCATTTTGTTTGTGCGCTGTATTTGACGTCTGTATTGTCAATAAGCACACAAATGACAAACAAGGTGGAAAGGTGAGTCGTTGTTTTTAAGAGAGAAAAACAACAACAACAAACAGAAGACAATTGTTCGTAAATGGAGGCCGTTACCGTCAGTTACGCAAATCCTTCATCGACTAACGGGTATCCGTGATCACCAGCGAAACCGAACTGGTCCACGATCCATTGCGCCAACGAGTCCCACGCGGTATGACACATAGACGTCGCTCTGAACAACCACCACAACATCCCTTTCAAAGGGAGAGAAAAAAATGAGGCACAAGAGGGCACAGCAAAACGAGCACGGTGTAACAAATTTTTGTGACGATGCAGAAAACTATTGTGCGTATTTTTTTCTGCATTCTTTTGCGGTTTTTAAATACGAAGAGAAAAAAAAGAGATGTCTGTAGAAAATGGTGACGCGCAGAGCGTATTAAGCGGCTTATGTGAAATATGTCCTACATTAAGTTCGCACTCATGCAGCGACTGTCACATGGTGTGGTATTGCGGCGCTGGGTGTCAACGCATTCATTGGCATTGGCACCAAGTCCAATGCAAACGGCTCCAAATCTACTCGGTGCTGTGGAAGCATGCGGTTAACGAAATTAACAAAACGTTTCATAACATCATGGAACGAGCTTTCCGCGCGTGGATGATGCATGATCTCGAGTCAATCCAGAGCTTCTCGATTGAATATCGGACGTGCGATGCAGCCCGCTTGATTCGGAGGTTAAGTCAAGATTCTCTATTTAACCCGAACCGAATGATCTATGATGAGTATAAGGAATGGATTCATCCACTGTGCTCCGTGATGGGTGGTGGTGGATGGAGAACTGAAGCATTTCACGCACTTTTATCGGCGAATGGAACGGATGTGCTGCTTCCGAGTGGTTGTGACAGTCCATTCACAACATTGCAGGTATTGTCGGGACACGAGATGCCCGTATTTGACTCGCTTCTTGTCAGTGTCACTCCACCGGAAGCACTCACATACGTACCAGTGGAGAGCTGGAACGCCCAGGAGAACGCACTACCTCTGTATCAGCGTCCGCATCATTGTTCCATTCTTGCGCGTTTGCTCGATCGTTACATTCGGTATGGCGGGGATGCGCTTAATGCTGTGGTTCGTGCGTTTGGAGTTGATTCAAACGGCATCGATCTCTTCGCGCACTGTGCTATCTGTAATAAAAACGCCAGCACACCCAAGACCATTGCCACCGAATCAATGAGTGCTCAAGTGAAGGAAGTGGAGGCCACACTCGATCAACTCAGACGGTCCGTTCGACAATATAAGACAGGACTACCACTTACAATGAAACGACTCTTTGACGAATGGTGTCCTGGTGCTTCGCTGCCTCTAAGCGTCCTGACCACTGGGTATCTGGATTACACTCCTACGGAAACTCGGTGGTTGGTTCCGCGCAAAGAATCGGTTTATCCATTCTTTCCTGCTTTCCTGTCGGACACGAATGACAGAAGCCATCCCCTTTCGTAAAGCGTTACTGTTTATCTCATCGCTGAAGTTTGTTCTGGTCAGCATCACTCTTGATATTTGAATGGTTGCGTGTGTGTGTGTGTGTGTGTGTGTGTACGTTGTACGTGAAACAGAGAGAATGGTGACAAAGAATCCACGTGTGATAGTTTCAGACGAACATAAAAAGCCCAATCTTTCAAGTGTGCGTTGGAAGAAAAAAGCATATCAACAAAAAAAACAATACAACATTCCGTCGTTGTGTAAAACAAGTCTTATCAGATGGATGCCAACGCCTTGCCCCGCATGGCGAAGTTACAATACAACGTTTACGACATGTTTGTGTTTTTGTTGCAGACGCGCTTATTAATCGCAAAGCAAAAAGATTTTTTTATGTTTCCCACAAATCGTCTACTGCGTCTTGCGCAAACCCCCACTCTTGTTGTTTGGTGATTGCTTGTTGTTGTTGTTGTTGTTGTTGGGCTGGCACTTGGTGTTTCATCATCAATTGTGCTGATTCAAAACATGCCAACATGCATTCGTCTTCAAAATCTTCTTGAGAAGGAAACGCGTTTGTTTCTTTTGTTTCTTTTTGTTCTTTTTGTTCTTTTTTTGGAGCTTGAGTCAACATTCGAATTTGTTCATTTTCGTGTTCTTTTAGAGACGCCCGCAGCGCATGCTGCAACTCATATTGATGAATTGGCTCTGGAATATAACTTTCATCTTGAACGTATTGCAGCATCCGCTTTTTTTCTTGATGTTGGGTTTTGGTTTTGGGTTTACTTTCGTTTTCGTTTTCACTCATTTTCGTAAAATCAAAAGGCTTGTCGACTTGCATTGGCGGAAGTCTGCGAGCATGAAAATGCAATCGTTGTAACACATCTTCAACTTCTTTCCCTTGTAATTTTTTTGCTTCGTCACAATCTTCTTTCTCACTGGCGGCTTTTCGTTTCAATGTTTCTTGGTCCGATTTTTGTTGCCATGCAGTTAACTCATCGCGATCGCTTCGTAAAAGCGTATAAGAATCAATACTGTCAAGAGTTTCTTTCGACAATGGAAAACGTAAAACGGGATGTAATATGTTGTCATTCTTGTGCTGACGTTGCTCGTACAGGTATTGTTTTAACGATAAAACATTATCACAATGAAGTTGGAACCGTTTTGCTGATCCGTTCCAGTATCGAAGACGAAATTGCAAATGCGCGGGAATGGTTTCGAACGTGATCGCGTCGCGATCGGCTTTTTCATTGCCCCATTCGTTAATGTTTTTTCTTGTTAGACCAAAGACTTCTTGCACGATCAAAGCGCGTAACGCCGTCCCAAAAGTGGTCTCCCATGTGCGCCAATCTTTCAAGGAAGCACGAATCCACTCACCGGAGGACCATGTTATATCATGCTCTGCCGTTTTCCACTGAGTTCGGAACTTGTCTCGTACACTTTCAGGAACCTCAAAATCAATAAATAGTTTGATTTTTGACCGTGCGGGAAGTGGCTCAAGAGTCGTCACGGACGATCGTTGCAAGAGTTCTTGTCGTCGGCTTGTGATAGGCAAAGTGTAGGATTGAAGAGGGAATTCCACAAAATGAAGTGGTACAATTCCAAGATAAGGATCCAGCATCTTCTATAGGCAAAAAAAAAAGAAAATACATTTGTTCGGTAAACGAAAAAAACGATTATTATTTAAAATAATTTTTGAACGAGCGAAGCGTTTGGCTTGCGATGCGGAGTTTTCTGGATGGTGTTCAAATCAAAACCGTAATGTTGAGCTGTGGCAAAAAAATGTTTCCATATGAATTCGTCTACGGATGAAGTACGAGTCAACAGCCATATATATTCTTTCGAGCCGACGATAGCATATTGATAATTTTCGTCAAAATCAAGTATATGATATGCAGCATACACTCCAGGGAAAAAACTTACTTGCAAAGTATTTCTTGTCTTTGAATCAATGATTGCGCTTCCTTTGGCTATTTGCGTAAACCCTAAACCATTAATACCTTGATTCGTTATAAGGATCGTTTTCTTGTCATTGTCGAGTTCATAGAATGCGGTACAATCAGAAAGAGACGCAGGTTCAAACCAGCTCGGAACGCGACATTGCTCGTACCAAAATCCTAAATATCGATTCCAATCAATTGTCTTCATTTTACTTTTTTTTTTCATTTTAATTTCGCATTCGAGTTGATACAAATGCTTCAGCTGTATACTCTTTTTGTTTTTCTTTTTCCGTTTGAATCTTTCGACTCAACGCTTTGAGTTCAAACACTTCTTTTTGCAAAGCTAAGAAACGAAGTCTCAGCTCTGACATATCGGGGTGTTTTTTTAAACAATGAACTGCTGGCGCAGACGTATTTAAAAAAACTGCTGGCGCAGACATATGGATATCGCTTATTTTTTTCTAACAACGGCGTTGTTTCATTATTAACAAAAAACACATGGGTTAGTGCTGTTTTTGTGAATTACGGAGTGGGTCCTTATTGATGATTAGAGTGTGCATACGAAAGTAGTGGGCCAACGCATCTCGTTTTTTCATTAATCGATGATACGCCGAAATGTCTTTTGTGTATTCTGTGATAAGGTGACTCGCGGAGATCATCTGGGGACGAAGGATGGTATCCTGTATGATTTGGTACTTATCAATAAGTGACATCACTTTTTTGCAACGCCGATTGACATCGATCAGCCATTGTTTTGCAGCGTCAAGACGTTCCGCAGCGGCCTTGTAACGCATTTCTACCGTATCAATCACCTGTTTTTTCGCATCCAACGCCATTTGTTTTTTTGTTGCTAACGTGAGTTGTTGTTCTTTCTCAAGTTCTACCATCTCTATCTCGATCCGTTTTATGTCCGCTTCTTTTTGTTCCATATCCCGTTTACATTCGTTCACCGCGTCGAGCCAGAACCGTTTTTTGGTTTGCAATTCAGTGTACTTTTGTCTCAAAATGTCAAAATCTTGTTGTTTCACTTTCAGTTTGCGTTGTTTGTCGAGAAAATTCATGTCTGTTAAAATCAAGTCGTAAGTTTTAATCGTTTGCACTATTTTCCATTGCGTTTTAAGATCAAGCTCAATGTTGCTTTGCACGGCCACGGCCATTCTTATTCTTACATCACTGTGTCTTCTAAAACAAAAAAAAGAGCAAAAAAGAGTTTCGGTTTGGCAGGATTTGAACCCGCATCTCCCTGATTATCAATGTCAGGGCGCTGTGCCATTCAGCTACAAACCATGTTTCTTGGTTTATTTAAGAAAGTAAGGCAAAAAAGGATGAGCAAACGACCGCTTGTTTTGTACTCGGACAAGGACGAAAAGGTCGACACATATCGAGAACGCGATGTAACACGAGGTGCAAAGCGAAGCAAACACGAAGTGGTTTTTAATGACTCAGCGTCCTACTATTGCGAGCCATTTTTGCGGAAATGTTTCTCGCAACATCAATTACAACAACATAAATTGGAAGCCAAAGGATTGGAAATGTTTTCCAACAAAAGCGAATGCGAAAACAAGTGTCGTTTACCGAATGAATTGGACAATTTGATTCTTCAACAAATTGGTGACATCCGTTTGTATGAAACCGAGCGGTTTAAATCACATCAAACAGATGAAGATTACAAAAGTAACGCAATAGTTCGCGATGCATTGCGTTCCCTGCGTGAAAATGAAAAATTCGATGAAGAGAGTTTGAAGCAAATTAAGCAAATTGCAAACCAATGGTCTCAAAATCGCGGATGGTGGAATATGTGGGACGTTGTACGCGTTTTATGGCGGACTTGGAATGTTGTCGTAAAAGGACAAAATAAAACGATACATGATTTATTTAAGAACACGCTGGACCTCGCCGTAAAGCGCGAACCGAACGTTGACGTCTGGTTGCGTGAGCTTTTGTCCTTTTTGGGAAGTCAATTTGCGTCTCCATGGGACATAGCGAGAGAACAGTCTGAGACGCACATGCCAGTGAGAGAAAGGTACCAGCCCCATACGCAGAAATGGTTTTATCAGCAGTTTTCCCAGCAATACAAGTTTATCGACAAGTCTGATCTCGAAGTCTATGATGAAACCCTTCACAATTCATTTTTTTCCAACCAATACAGGCACAATTTCAAAGTCGATGTGGCCCCCAACATGTATTTTGGGGTTTTGCCAAACTGGCCTTTTGCAGATTCTGTGGCGAGAAACCATTTAGAACGCCTGTACATATTTGCATCTTTACCGGTTGGAATCGTTACCCGCATTGTGCAACTTGCATGGGAGGATAAAACTGTTCCTTTTCCTTTTGCTATGGCACCCTCTTTTTTCGTTCGCGACTTTCGCACTGAAGCAGATCCAGCGCATCTGCAATACAGAAAGTTTTTGTCGGGTTTAATCCAAGAATGGTATGAAGAACAAGGAGGATTTGAATGGCGAAGATCGACGAAAAGCGCAAGGGACAAAGAGAACATTCTCGTAAAAGTGAGAAATGATTTTCAACGATTTGCATCACAGCTAAAAAAAATGACACTTGACGTCCGGTTATCAACTGATGTACTGAAAGAATCCGTAACACAGCAACGTAATATTTCATTGTCTCAATTGGCATTATTGTACCCTCCTGAAAAAGAAGACGACGATGAGGATGACGATGAGGATGACGATGATGATGATGAGGACGATCAAGAAGAAGAAAACGATGATGATGATGAGGATCAACAAGACGAACAAGACGAGAACTCAGTTCAAGTACAAGATACCCCGGCGGCAAACCAGCCATCAAATCCCGCTCAAAAACGCGCCGGGTTGTTTACAAATGTAATTCTTCAGAAATTTTAAAAATCAATGTCTATATTTAAGACACAAGCAGACCCACAGGAGATTTACCCGCAGGTTTATCACAACATTCTACATCATCATCACCATGATATGGTTCCACTTGAAATCGTACATAGTTGAACCCTATCACCAAAGGACGCCCATCGTGTCGAATTGTCCACCAAACGTTCTTGTCCTTGATACTGCGAATGGATACGTGTGTTTTGTTAATTTCGAGTACAAACGGTTTTGTGATGTCGAGAATTGAATACTCTTTCCAGCCTCCTTTGTTCACATAATATGCGGACGGATCGTATTTCACTCCTGTTGAAGATACGCCTTCCAAACGCCCCAAAACATCATGGACGCCCTTTTCCTTAAATTCCGACAATGTGAAACGAAACGATGCAAAACCATTAAAACCCCATGTTCGTCCCGTTTTCACCTCTGCACCACCACAGACAAAAGCTTGCCACACTTGTTTCAACTCTTGGTTTGTTGGGATCACAAACCCATTCCAGTTTCCACAATCCGACGGTTCAATGTTCAGCTTCCAATGTTTCCATTCCTCTTTCTCTTTCTCAAGCCCAAGACCGCCAGGTGGTTGATTCTGGTTCTCCTTTTCCTTCTCGTTTTCTTTGTCTTCTTTGTTCTCTTTGTTGTCTTTGTTTTGTTGTCGCGAAACCAAACGCATCCGTGGAGCCATGGGACAAGAGCGGTTTTTTTGCTTGTATTTAATAATAAGGTCTTTCGTTTCAATCATGAATGGTAATGGTGCTTCATGCTTGTTAAAAAATGAACACACAGAAAACGATTGATTGTCCGGCTGACTCCAGTCGTAACATTGTTTAGCAAACTTGCACAGTTGATCAATCGAAATCAAGCATGATGGCGCAAGAATTTTAATGACATACGACAACATATGAGCGTTACACTGATCGTCATGATCGGCTTGGATTTTATGTTCTCGTTTTAAGCCCTGTTTAATCACATTCAATTGGGTGTAATGGTTGTGCATGCGTTCAGACAATTGCTGGGCAGACAATTGTCCTTTTAAAATGTCAGATGTGAAAGGCAATAAAAACGTGCAAGACAGCATGCCGTACGGTAATTCATCCCATAAGTTACGCTTTTTTTTGTTTCCCTCACGAGATTTCCAATGACGACGTAACATAATTTCTAGCATAATCATTCGCTTTTCTTCAAGATCGTGTTGGTTTTGTTGTGCTTTTTCTTCTTTTTCGTCTTTTTCGTCTTTCTTGTGTTTTCGATTGGTGAACAACAAAGGGTAAATCCAGCACGCAATAGCGCGCTGCATACTGTCATTTGATTTGTCATCATACCACAACGCATCCAACGGGCCAACAGCGGCCGCGGGTGAATTCAACCAAAAGCGAAACGCAACGTCAAGTAAAGAGACCCATATCTGCATGTAGAACTCGTAGCGATTTTTTTCTGTTTGTTGCGATAATCCGTACAGGACCGATTGCAAAGCCGATAACAATGCAACACAAGTAAACTGTGGTTCATATGCAACACTTGGTTTACCGGAATGCGCCAACCATCCCGATCCTACATGATCCCACAGCCAACGAGAGGCCACACCAGTTGGGTGGCCCAATGGTATCACCTCATCATTCACATTGACTTTCGAATGATGCATTAAACCAAACTTGGCTTGGAAACCTTCTTCCAGAGAAACAATGGCGACGGGTTGTGCGGAGACCATCGCCGCCGCCATTTCAGTTTCTTTTTGCAGCACTTTGAAATTGGTAAAGACAATACCAGCACGTTCCAACGGGATCGATTGTGTTTCCTTTCCATCGGGCAAAATAACGTCGATTTTCTTTTCAGGTGAGCCATTGGATGAAAATTCATTGTCTCGAAGCGGTGTAATGAGAAATCTTTGACACCAAGACTCAGCATCAATACTCTTGGCAGAGCTAGTTTTTGGTGGGGTGTACTTTCCAGACATTGTTTTTTTTCTTGCAGGAAAGCCAATGAAAAAAAAAGATTCGAATTATTTTCGTTTTCGGGGGAACAAAATTCAAGACTACGAGCCAATGAAAACTCGAACTGTTTTCAAAAAGGCTACGAATACAACCAATCGTGTTGTGATGCGATCGTTTTCTGATCACACAACCATATATAAGTATCACAATAGGACATCCACAGATGACGTACGTCTGCACCGGTAAGCGTGCTTTTGATGACGACAGGCTCTTGTTTCTGTTTTGAGAGCGGTGATGTAAAATGGTCCATCATGGTATTGAAGCGATCTAAGGATGACATCTGAGCGGGAAGGGACTCTAACATAGATTGCACGTCAACCGCCGTGACTTCGTTTGTATTTGTATCGTTTTCTTTTTCATTTTTGTTTGCTTTCTTCTTCCGATATACACTATTTGCTTCCGTGACAAATGGAAACGAACACGAATTATAGGAATGCGCATATTGTTTGCCTTTTGTTTCGGAAGGAGAAAAAGAATTAGATAACGCAAATTGTTCTGTCTTCATATTTTCCGTCACGAACACCCGAATTAACAAAAAGCCAAATTTGTCATGCGGTTTTTCTGTCGCTTGTTTTAACAGCACAGGCAATGGACCACTGTGTTGTTGCATCTTTGTCACCGTGGCCACAGTCTGTAAGATCAGTTTGGGTTGGTGAACGCCACGTTGTTCGTCGAAAATTAAAATGTGACTGGTTCCTGGCATTTTTTGATACGCCAGCTTGTGAAGTTGCAACAAACGATCATCGGATTGGCGTCCAAGCCATTCTTTGATGTCCCGATAATTTTGCCCACATTTGGCAAAGTGGAGTGTTTGTTGCGCGAGAACACTCATGTCTTTTTTTTGTTTTGTTTCGCGTTTGTTTTTGCAGCCGCCAAAACGATACAAAACACCAAAAAAAAAGATGGCAGCCGTTGCACCGCCTCCTTCTCAGGCGTCTGTTTCGTCTACACAAAAAGAACAAGAACCATCCTGCGTGAAGCGGATAACTTTCGATGCGGAGGGCGGACTATACACAATTCAAGTTCCAAGCACTTTATCCGTATCAAACATAACGGACGGTTTGTTCTCCGTCGTTCATATTCCAAAGAACGAACTCGTGTTGGTTCAAGATGGTAAAGGTATACATTCTGTTTGTCTTGTCTTATGTGCACATATAAATATTGTCTAACTGCTTGCTGGTTTGCTTCTGGTTTACGGGTGAAACAGAACTGTCGGGCACACAGAACGTGTCGGCGCTGGATTCCGACAAACCAATTTTTGTTCGGCGACGTCAAATAACGCAACAGATACAACAAACACAACAAACGCAACAAGAGCCTTCTGATAAAAAATCACCATCACCATTGAAGATGGCGGGAAGTCACCAGAAGCAAAACCAAGCATCTCAATTGGATGTTTTGGTTCAACAACTGCCGAACGTCGCCGCACGGCGACGTCTTGTTGTTGATTTGAAGATTGTTGAACAGGACCCTGATTTCAAAATCGTCGTGAAGTACTTGAAAGAAGCCTGTTGGTTTCAAAACTCGAACGAAATGACAATGGTCGCCATTTGGATGTGGATCAATGATTTTCGTTCGTTATTTCAAGTCTCACCGACTTCGCGACCAAATGCATTCGTGGATTTGGCAAAACCAACACAAGCCGAGACACGTCGCCGCGTGTTAGAGGCGATTCAACAAGCGAACGATTATGAAATCAAAAGAAAAAATGCACAAGCCACACGCGACTACATAAAGCAATTGTCGCGATCGATCGAGAGTGTTATCAGCAGTCATGAGTATACAATAATCCACCCAAACAAGCGCGTACTAAAGTATTTGCGCGAAGATGAAGACAGTGATTTTGACAGTGGGGAGCACAAATAGAAGTGTGTCTTGTCTTTTTGTCTCGTTTTTCGTGTTTGGAATGTATATTACCCACCCGTTTTTTGACAAGAAGTGTTTTTGTTGCATGAAAGGGATGAGAAAAAAACTACAAAAGAGAGTAAAATGAGCTCACAAGCAATAGCATCGTCTAGGACTAGAAAACCGGCTGCGGCAGCAGCCATTGAAGCGCAGGATGAATCATTGACGTTCGCCTTTCCATTTGAAACGAAAGATACAAAAAAACGAGAATCTGATTTTGGAAGCAGAGAAGAAAGCGCGAATAAACGCCAGAATCGACATTATTCAAAACGATCACTATCATCCATCACCACGGAATTAACGGCTCACGTGCTAAATAAACAACCATTTTCGACATTCAAATTTGATGAACGGGACGGTGATGGTGATCGATGGACGATCCCTTTGTTGCGGGAATGGTTTGCTTCGAAATCGAGGTATACATGGAAAACATCTCGAATCTCTTTAGTTTTAGCATCAGCATTAAAAACAAACGCAACCTTGCAAGCTTTTTTGCAAGCATCTTCGGAATTGCCAAGTTGGATTTTAGAATGTATCCAATTGGGTGTGGAAACCATTCATTTTATCGTTAAAGATTTTACTGTTAAAGATAGCACAGAATTATTTCGGGGCACCGCATCATATACAAAGACGGCAGAGCCGACAGAAACCAATCAAGCAACCGCAACCAAGAATTTCATTAACGATATTACAAAGATACTTTCTTATGTTGTTCAACAGAAACGCTTGAAAATCGAAGCAGTAATTGTGGGATATTCAGAGAAAGAAAAACAATTTCAGACCATCTATCCGTTTGTACATTCCATCGCGGAAGTGAGCGATATTCCAGTTACCTTCGATGTTGTTCAAAAATTATACAAACTTCCACAAGAGGAATACCGACCAGATTGGTTTGTCTTGATCTTTGGTAGTGAACAATTAACGGTGTATTATGACAATCAGCAGGTTCGTCGTATAACACATATTAAAGAACATCTTAAACTGGATCGTGTAAATCAAATCTGGCGCGAAAAATGGATAAAATTGTCCACTGAAGTCATCACCGACTCAAAAATCAAAACCGAAAAGTATTTCGATGCAACAAACATGCGCGATACCGAAGTGATGGTCGTGACGACACAATCATCATTAGTGCGCAATGATTCTCTCCACACACGTTTCATTCGTTTTGGGTTCGACAATGAAATTGAATCCGTGCGTTTGCAAGACGGAACTATTTTGATGAAACAATGGTATCCGTGTCCATTTGACACATCGACCATTTGGATTGAAGATCAATTGTATAAAGTAGGATCAATCGTACGTTACGCGGACGAAGTTTATTTTGCGCAGCGAGAGAATACCAACATACAACCAGTCAAGACGGACGTTTGGACACCTATTACGTTTCAACCAAAAGAAACTGTCGCGTTGATCAAAATAGTTCACGATCAAACTAAACGAGAATATGCCTTGATCCGACCTCGGCTCAGTCAAGGATCAACATATACATGCATGTTGATGACTATTTATCAACATTCTGCCAAATACAAAGCATCTAACTACGAGCGTGATTCTGCGCTTGAGCGTTTACAACGTAGAGCAATTGAATCCGACAAAACACAAATGAAAGAAAAAAATAAACACGCACAGATCAACTTGATCGCCCGCGATGGCGGGTGCGAATCACTTGTTATCACTCCAGAATTTCGAAAACATGTTGGTGCCATTGTTGTAAATTTTGCCAAGGAGATTGCCAGACTTGAGGGAGTTATCGATGTATCATTAAAGGATGAAGCACAAGTTCGATGCAAGTTCATGGAAGATGAGAATATGGATACATCTTCAACGATACCAAACGCTCATTTAATCCTAAGCGAAATCGCGGCCATGCAAAACAAATTTCCGTGGTATTCTCGATTTGGATTTTTGCCGAACAACACATATAAAAGTGTGTTGATGTTTTATCGCGACGTTCAGCAATTAACATGGGTTCGTATTGCTGAAACTATCTTTCGATGCTTGCGAATGCATGTTCCTGCTCGCATCGTTAATGCAATCGAAGCGATTTATGCTCTTTTGAAGCAAGCAAACAAAGAACAAAGCAAAAACATTCTTTTATATGGATCAGAATTTCTTTGCAATGGTTGGTCAATAATTGTCAATTGGTTCGCGTCAGAAGACAATAAAGTATTATTTGCAAAATTGCTCGACCCCAAAACCCAAGAAGAAATTCAAATTAAACTTTCATTGGAGGCATTGCTTCCACAGTTGAAAGAGTATTACGATCACGAAGACAGTCTGATTTGGATGCGAGCGTTGTAGTTTGTTTTTTTATTTATGAAATAGGAATCAAAAACAAACGCAAGATAATGTTGATCAGAACACACGGAATAGGAGGAGAAACGGAGGCGAAAATACGCCGCAACAACGACGCAGCCTCCAGATTCCATGTTTTTTGCCGCATTCTGGCATTTAGAATGAGGCGATACGGTTCGTTTGTCAATTCATTTCGAGTGCGTTTCGCAAATTGTATAATGTTTTCTTTACAATAGATCGACCAGAAATCAAATCCGCTTCCATCCTCTTTAAAACAGTCAGTGTCAAGTAATATTTGCAATGCTCTCGAATACAAACTTACTATTTGCTTACTAAGTGGTGTGTGATGCCAATTCTGACAACGACTCCAAAGTTCAAAATGTATTGGTCCCCAGTTATGATCAACAAAATTCAAACTATCGATGTCCGTGACGTACAGCAATTTTCTTATTGTCGTCTCGCAGTGATCGAGTACGTCTGGCGACATATACACACCCATCATGTTGATGAGTGCAAAATGAACAATCGGTTCGCTGTTGTGTTTGTTAATGTTCAAACTCATCAAGCACCCATAACTTTCATGTAATGACAGCACAAGATCCATTAATAATGGGCATCGTAAAATCATTTTCTTGAATAATACATACAGCCAGAAACTATCTTCGTGAAGATTAATTGGTGTTTTACTTTCGTCATCAAAACAACACAACAACGCTTTGAAAATCCACAATCTTCGATTGGTATGTAATTGATGAAAGTGTTCATCATGTTCTTGTGGCAATTTCATATGTTGAAATCGCCAACGAACATTATATTCATAAGCAAACCACTTTTCACATATTTTATAGATCGGTATAAATGGCATGTTGCAAAAACGTGCCGGTGAGTTCAAAACCGTTATCAAATAACGAGTATGAGCGCTTCTGGATAATTCGTATGCTTCTAGACGAGTTTCAGCAGAACCACGGTCAAGCAGTAATTTTGCGGAGCGAGCAGCTTGAAATATCGTGTCTGCGGGATTTGAGTTTTGGAGAAGCCACTCATCGACTGCAGCGGCACGACCCATTGCCATTAATGCGTCATCTCGAGAAAAACCAATTTCTTTCATCGTATCGACGGCCACGAATTGTTCAAGAGTCAGCGTGTCTTCAACACGATCATTTCCAAAAGGATTATCGTTGTTGTTGTTGTTGTTGTTGTGAACATGTGATCGATTATAAACTGTAGTACACTTGTTCTCTTTGATGTTTGACATTTGATCCGCCTAAAGGATTTGCAACAATTATTAGACAGCCAAACTGAAAGAAACAAAAAGAAAAGAATGGACACGGGACACATCAAGGTGGATCTATTGCTTTCTTCTTCTGACGGTATCGTTCATCATAACGATGAGTTAACTTTATGGATGGATTTGGAAAAAGCTGATCGCAAAGAAGATCACAAAGCAGAACAAACAAAGAGGATCAACATTCCATGGTTTCGCAAAAACGCGGAAACTGTCATTGATGACGCTCTTTCCTCATCTCTCCCACACTCGATCGTACACAATATTGTGTCTCCGTATTACGATCCACCGATTGCCATCTTCGTCGAAAAACGGCTTGACTTGTCCGCTCGTTCGAAACAAGTCATGCCGTACGAACAGGTATTTTGTTGTTATTCTCATTCTTCACAAGCGGCATGGTGGTTCTATATCCTCAGTATTTGTATTATTCTTATAGGCGGACCGATAGTATGGGCCTTAAGTCACCAAACGGTAAATTGGGACAGCTTTCCTCTCTATCGTCAGCAACATCTCAAATTCCGCCTGGCATCGAAATCGACGACTCACACAGGCATCACGATGTTCGCGACTCAATTGTTTTCGCACAACATTCCAGACGTCATGTCCGCGCTACCAGAGACCAACGACCCGGCGTTTTGGATTGATGATGACATGATCGACTTCAATAGCACGTTGCATCGCATGCAAATGTTTCAGTTTCAGAACGAACCGCATAGTGAACAATGTCTTCCGGTTGTTTATGAATCGTATTCGATTTCGTTTGTCATCACAAGTTATTCGGGCCCACAATCGTCTTGTTTATCATGTTCTCCGGTAGAGGAAGAAGGAACGTGTTTTGTGTCCAATTTACGGCTAGAACAATTATCGCAAGTCAATATTGCTACCACCTGTGATTCTGGTTATCAATTATGCATCAATGGAAATTGTGGTGTGTGTCGCGAATCTGCACTTAACATTTCTTTTCCTGTGACTTCCGATGGGAACCCGGAAGATGTAAGTCAACCTTTCATTCAATGGCGATCAGTTCCAGAATGTACTTCTACTCAGACAATTAATTGTGATGCGGTTATTAAACTTCAACATGCGCGTTACAATTTAAGTCAAGGCATTCTCATTCCTGGTTATCGCGTTGACAGCAAAAACGGTGAATGGGTTGTTCTTGTCGGAAACGACAAGGACGACTTGGCATTTCGATCGCGTGTAGAAACGTTTATTGAATTTCGAAGTGCTGCATTGTGGTTTGCCGGAATTTGGCTCCCCAGCCTGATCCTTGTGCCTTGGCTGGGATTTATCGTCTACGCATGCATTTGGATCGTTCCGTTCTGTAGTATGCGACGAAAAGTGATGAGGTATCCCAACACTCTGTACATGTCCGATGAGGAAAAACAATGTTGCTTCTTGTGGTGTCAAGGAATTAAATTTCTTCCGCTTAACATGAAACAAAATATTTAACTGTTGTTTCTTGTACCCGCCGCTTATATAAAACAACACTTGTGTTTCAGGCGCGCGGAATAAATTTTCATGAAAAAAAATGCAATGCAACATATTTTTGTGCCACAAAAACGGCAAGAAAATCTTGTGCAAAAACAGAGGAGCAACAAACATTCAAAAAAACTTGCTGCTCATTTGTTCACCTTTGTGTGTTTGGAGATTGCTTGTTGACATACAGCGTTGCTGTTGTGCGTGTTTCAGAGTTGGAGTTGGTTCTGAGTTGGTTGTACTACAAAAGCAGAAAGTCATGACCACCACCCACGCACGGTGTGCGTATTGCAAAGAGAAGCATGTTTTGGTGAACACAGGCAGTAAACCCGTGTCCTACACCACGGCTCAACATGGAAAAGAAGGCGCCAGCATTACGCTAATCAAACAACGCGTCAATCGGTTCGTGCACAAGCGATCACAGTGTGAGTTGGCGGGCATCGAGGAGCAGAATCCGGAGTTCTATCAGAATCTGATCAACGACCTCCGCGATATGTATCTCGCATACGGTGAGGAGACGGACAACCTCCAGAACGTTCGTCCTCCTTTTATCGAGAATACGAACCATAACGGTGTTTGGAATAAGTTTCAAAACGAGGGCTTAAAAAAAGCTCTTGAAGTGTGCGAGCAGCGCAAACAGAAAAAAAAGGCTGACGAAGCGAAGGTTGCAGCTCGTGAAGAAAAGAGACGCGCACAACAACATCAGGAGATGTTGGCCAAACAGGGCAAGGGCAAAAATGTGGTTAAGGACGGAGACTTGCCAAAACGGGTCACCCTGACAGTGGCCGTTCGGCCTGCGAACATCGATGAAACGGCGCGCCGAGCTAAGGAGGATTTGGCGATGTCGAATGAGAAGATGCGCGCTGCTGAACAGGAGCGCAAAAAAGCCGACGACGAAGCGGAACTCCGCAAAAAGCAAGCAGAGTCGGCTTTGGCCAAGGCTAAAAGTGAGGTCGCCATCGCGCACAGCGAGTGGAAAGAACCATTGCACTTTGTTCGCAACAAAGCGAAAGCCACGAACGCGAACACAAACACAAACGCGAACACAAACGCGAAAGCGAAATCTGTGCTTGATGACATGAATCATCAGCAGAAAAAAAGCGGCACAGCGCGAAAACGGTGGGGTCGTCGATCGCCCGAGTCCGTTAAAGCGATGGTGGAAGGTAAGCGCAACGGAGGACAAGACGACCAACAGCCTGTGGGTCAACCCGCGGGTCAACTCGATGATGCGGTTTCGGCCATCTTGAAAATCGCGTTGAGTCATCGTTCTGCCGTCGGCGTGAATTTGGTTTCGACCAATAACGCCGCTGCTGGCGCTGGCGCTGGCATTGGCTCTGGTCATGGCTCTATGGTCGACACAAAAGCCGTGAGCCAACACAACACAACGAACGTGAACATGAACGTGAATACGACCAGCACGACCAACAGCAATACGAACAATCGTGTCAACGATCAAGCCGATGAACCGATCAAGCCGATTGCCGTGCCATGGATTTCATCCCCTGCAGGTGCGAGTAGTGTTGCTGCTGCTGGCGTGGGTGTGCCAACACAAACCGGTGCTCAAATTGGTGTTGACGCCCAAGCATTTAAACCCGTTCGCAAAGAGGGTGAATGTGATCATAAGGCTGATCATAAGGCTGAAGACCAAGACGAAGACGAAAACGAAGACGAAAACCAAGACAAAAACGAAGGTTCGGAATCCGATCGTTCCACCAATGCTGACTCACAGGAAGGGCTTTCTGATCGGGATTTTGAGCAAAACAAATCACCGAGTCCGGGCGAGAAAGCAGATGAGAAAGAGAAAGCGAATGGTAAAGCGGCTGGTAAGCCGTACGACAAAGCGTACAGCGAGGCGCATGGGAAAACGGATGGCAAGGACGTTCGTGTTGGTGGACCGACGATGGTCAAGGACAGCAGCGAGCACAGACAGACCATTGTTACCGATCATGGTTCAGCAGACGAGCCAGGCAACTTGGTTGGTCTCCCGCCATCGACTGTGTTTCTGCCCATCAGCGATGATGATACGAAGAAGGGTGTCTCAACGCCGTTTACGTCGTCCGTGGACATGGGCATATGGGCCCCTCCCGTGCGCACAGCACCGGCGTCGATGGAAGACATCAAGTCAATGCTCTGCATCGTGACGGAGCTGACAAAACGCGTGGATGTTTTGGAACACGAAAATCAGTCGCTGAAAAGCACGATTCAATTCATGAATCAGCAGTTTGGCAGCGACATCACCTCGTTGATGAATCGCCTCAACACTTTGGAAACGCGAAATCGTCAGGTGATCATGAACAACGTGGCGAAAGGCATGGTGGCCAACGGCAAGTAAA
>Ga0105239_10003704_pt1 | contig 18613 bp, 16 predicted proteins | sample KBSC44metaG_FD_92761 | JGI IMG/M metagenome (GOLD analysis project Ga0105239, IMG submission 92761) | Corn rhizosphere microbial communities from Kellogg Biological Station, Michigan, USA - KBS C4-4 metaG | ecosystem: Host-associated > Plants > Roots > Rhizosphere > Soil | place: Michigan, USA...
CTGCAACATAAAACGGCTATCATAATTACGCATCGCATCTTCACCTTATTCGATTTTGATAACATTGTAGTGCTCGATGAGGGTAAAATTGTGGAGACCGGAACACATAATGATTTATTGTCATTAAACGGATATTATGCGTATTTATACGAACAACAGCTGCAACAGGAGCGGGAAGAAAGCTAAAACCACGCACAAATGGGGATAACTATGGGAAATTACTTCGTAAAATGGTAATGAAATTTTGTTGATTCTAAAACAATATTATATTTGTAACGCTTTTTTTTGTGAAAATTTGATAATTGTTAACTGCAAAACTTAAATGACTGTGGCGTACGAAAACAACGACAAACGAATGGAAAGCGTTTATAGCAAACGCATCAGAGCCGGGAAAAGAAGAACCTACTTCTTCGATGTGAGGGCTACCCGTGGAAATGATTACTACATTACCATCACGGAGAGCCGCAAAAAATTCAACGAAAACGGGTACGACAGGCACAAGATCTTCCTTTACAAAGAAGATTTCAACAAGTTCTTGAAGGCATTAACTGAAGCAGTAGACTACGTAAAAACTGAATTAATGCCCAACTTTGACTTTGATGCCTACAACCACGATCAGGTTGCAGAAACAGAAGTAGAAGTAGAAGATACAGTAGACGCACCCGCAGCCGCAGCACTGCCAATTAGCAGTAGCGCTCCATCCAGCAATGGCGCAGGTTCTGCCGCTGATGCCGGTGAAGAAGTAGACAAGTGGTAATCACTAATCACCAGAACACACGATATTTATAAGAAAGCTCCCGACAATCGGGAGCTTTTTTTATTTAGATGCCTCGCTACGCCCGGCCACGAACACTTTGCTGCGCTCATCGTTTTATGGCCTTACAGCATTGTACAAACGCATTTTATATCTTATAAATCTCATATCCATTGTATTAACTCAGGTTATCTTTATTTTCTGTCAAAAAAGGTATAGATCGTATTGATTGCTATGCCGTTATTTCACTGGCATTAAACTTGACATATATAGCATTTGTCTCCAATTCATGGTATTTTAAGCATTAGTATGTTATTTTGTCACAGATAAATTATGTATGAAAGAAGCGAACATTATATTTACGCCAGAAGATGAAATGGATTTTATTCCTATTATCCCACTCAATGAAAACGAAGGGGATAACAGTGCAGATATAGTCATTCCGTCGGAACTCCCCCTCTTACCGCTAAGAAACACAGTATTATTTCCCGGTGTAGTATTGCCTATTACAGTAGGTCGCGATAAAAGTATTAAAGCAGTTAACGATGCCTACAAGGCTGACAAATTGATAGGCGTTATAGCGCAAAAAGACAGTAACGTGGAAGATCCTTCCATAACTGATCTGGAAGATATTGGTACCGTTGCCCGAATCATTAAACTGATCAAGATGCCCGATGGCGGCACTACGGTAATTATTCAGGGTAAACGCCGCTTTAAGGTAAGCTCCATAGTATCTGAAGAACCTTATTTCAAAGCGCAGGTAGAATTGCTGGAAGAGTCAGAAGCGCCCCAAAACGACGATTTCGATGCATACGTAGCCACTATTAAAGACCTGGCTACCCAAATCATTCAGTTGTCGCCCAATATTCCATCCGAAGCATCTATTATATTACGCAATATCGAAAACCCTTCATTCCTTATTCATTTCATTTCCAGCAATTTGAACACCGAATTGCTGGAAAAGCAAAAACTGCTCGAACTGAATAATATCGAAACAAGGGCCGATCTGCTGATGCAGCTGCTGCAGCGTGAGCTGCAGTTTGCCGAGCTGAAGAACAAGGTAACTACCAAAACAAAGACCGAGCTGGATAAACAGCAGCGTGAATACTTTCTGCAACAACAGCTAAAAAGCATTAAAGAAGAACTGGGTGGCGATAGCAACGAACGGGAAGTAAAAGAAATGCAGAAGAGGGCAGAAGCTAAAAAATGGCCTGAGTCTGCCCGTGAAATGTTTAAAAAGGGCGTTGAAAAGCTGGAACGCATGCATCCCAGCACGCCCGATTATTCGGTGGTATACAATCACCTCGACCTGATGCTTGATCTTCCCTGGAACGAATGTACCGAAGATCAATACGATCTCAAAAAGGCAAAGAAAGTCCTCGACCGCGACCATTATGGTATGGAGAAGGTAAAAGAGCGCCTGCTCGAATACCTGGCCGTACTGAAATTAAAGGGCGATATGAAGAGCCCCATCCTGTGTTTTGTGGGCCCTCCCGGTATCGGTAAAACATCTTTGGGCAGAAGTATTGCTACTGCCGTTCAGCGCAAATTTGCCCGTATTAGTCTGGGCGGTTTACACGATGAAAGTGAAATACGCGGTCACCGTAAAACCTATATCGGCGCCATGCCCGGTCGTATTTTACAGTCGATACGCAAATTGAAATCGAGCAACCCCGTTTTAATCCTCGACGAAATTGATAAAGTAGGCAACGATTTTCGTGGCGATCCGTCGTCAGCCCTGCTTGAAGTACTGGACCCCGAACAAAACCACACCTTTTACGATAATTACCTTGAGTTGGAATACGACCTCAGCAAGGTATTATTTATAGCCACCGCCAATGATATAAATAATATTCAGCCGGCCTTACGCGACCGTCTGGAAATCATTAATCTGAGTGGTTATGCCGTGGAGGAAAAAGTTCAGATAGCTAAGAGGCACTTAGTGCCCAAGCAAAAAGACCTGCATGGTTTAAAGAGTGTTGAATTTAAAATACCAGATACCATCCTGCAGAAAATTATTCAGGATTATACCCGCGAAAGCGGTGTGCGCGAGCTCGACCGCTATCTGGCTTCAGTAATGCGTTACGAGGCTAAAGAGTATGCCATCAAAGAACAGGTAAAAAGTTCTTTAAGCGAACGGGACGTTGAAAAGATCCTGGGTAAGCCACGCTATAACAATGAAATGTATAAAGTCGCTAATCTACCCGGTGTGGCCATTGGTCTGGCCTGGACATACGTTGGTGGAGATATATTGTTTATGGAAACAAGTCTCAGCGATGGTAAAGGCGATTTGAAGTTAACTGGTAATCTCGGTAATGTAATGAAGGAAAGTGCTACAACTGCATTGACCTATTTGCAATCAAACGCTAAAAAGTTAGGCATCGATCACCTTCTGTTCGATAAAAAGAACATTCATGTACACGTGCCTGAAGGCGCTGTTCCTAAAGATGGTCCCAGTGCAGGTATTACCATTATGACTGCAATAGCTTCGGCTTTAACAGGTAAGAGAGTAAAACCGTATTTGGCAATGACTGGTGAAATTACATTGCGCGGACAGGTATTACCAGTTGGCGGTATTAAGGAAAAAGTGCTGGCAGCAAGGCGCGCCGGCTTAAGAGAGATCATTCTTTGCTGGCAGAATGAAAGAGACATTAAAGAAATTGAAGCCAATTTTATCAAGGGCCTCACTTTTCATTATGTAAAAAACATGCAGCAGGTGCTTGATATCGCTTTGGGGTAACCGTTGTAGTGTAATATATCCTGAGCAAATTCGCTTTTAATGCGATTTTAATAAATCAGGCAAAATATATTTGAACAAAAAACATCAAACCCTGTTAGTAATATATTCAACCGAGATTTTTTTTCATGTTGGTTGTTTTAAGGGTTAAAGAAATTCCTCCATGTCAATGGAGGAATTTTTTTATTGTCACTTCACGTTGCATAAAGAACAGAGTATAAGCTGATAGCATTCCATTCTGAAAGTTTTATTAAAGTACTCTTGTTATACTGTTCATTTCAGTTCAGGGGTCAATCGTTTTTGTAGTTCCTGCATTGTGCATTTTACTTCTTTTGTTCATTGCCAATTGATTGTTATTTTCGTAGGCAGCCGTACATGCCAAACAAACTGCATATATTATTTTTTTTACTCTTTGTAGCTCATGCACAGGGGCAAACATTGGGTGGCAGCACAGTTTATAATTTTTTAAAGCTTTCCAACACACCGCAGTTAACAGGTTTGGGCGGCATTAACATTTCCAATCAAACACAGGACATTGGCCTTGCTTTTAATAATCCCGCTTTATTAAGGCCATCGATGCATACACAGTCCACATTTGTTTTTAACTCATTTTATGCCGGTATCACCAATTATCATCTGATGGCGGGCTTTCACAACGAACCGCTTAAAACGACATTTGCGGCAGGGGTTAATTATTTCAACTATGGGTCTGTGCCTCAAACCGATATGTCGGGGAATGTAATGGGCAACTTTCATCCTGCTGATTATGTAGTACAAGTGAGCGCTGCCCGAGCATACATGGAGCGATGGCATTATGGGGCTACTGTAAAGTTTATACATTCTGCATATGGTATCTATCGCTCTTCAGGCGTTGCGATGGACGTAGGCGTCACCTATACCGATTCAGTTAATCTATGGCAGGCTTCACTGGTGATAAAGAACATGGGCACTCAAATAAAACGATACCAGGGAAGCAGTTCAGGCGATATGCCTTTCGATCTGCAACTGGGTATTTCAAAACGGCTGGCCCATGCGCCATTGCAGTTCTCAGCCACTTTCTTTCAGTTGCATCAGTTCAATACACGTTATAATGACACTTTATTTAATAACGATAATGGACTGGACCCCGGAAACAAAGAAAAAAAATATATATTTGACAAATTTTTCAGGCATGTTGTTTTAGCCGCTCAGTTATATGTGGGCGATAAAGTGGAAATAACAGCAGGCTACAATTACCTCCACCGCAAAGAATTGAATGTTGGGAATGCCGGCAACGGTCTAAACGGTTTTTCATTAGGCGTTGGCGTTCTGTTCAAAAAAATCCAGGTACGCTATGCGAGGAGTTATTATCAAAATAATTCTTCATACAACCAATTCGGCTTAAATCTCAGGCTAAACGATTATTTCCAGCAGGCTAAACGCTAAATGCATAATGCTTAATGCAAAACGCTTACAGCAGAACGAGTAGCGTTCGGCATTTAGGATTAAGCATATTAGATAGAGTAATTGTTTCCCCTTAACATTTATTAACCGCTTTCCTTAAAGTTTTAAAATTTAAGGAATTGAAACTTTGTTTATCCAACAAAATGAGTAATCTTAATTTTTGCCACGCTAATAAACCTTTTCTTAATGATTAAAGTGGTTATAGCAGATGACCATAAACTGGTGCGGGAAGCCTGGAACCTGCTGCTCAGCAGGGATAAAAGGCTTTCGATTATTGCCATATGCGAAAACGGCTTTCAGGTAATTGAAGCTTGCAGGAATCTTATGCCCGATGTGGTGCTGATGGACATTAATATGGAGCCTGTAAGCGGCATTGAAGCCACCAAAGTCATTCGCCAGTTTGCGCATGCCGACGATGTACGCATTATAGGCATTTCAGTTCATACCGATCTTCCCTATATTAATGCTCTTATGCATGCCGGAGCCAACGGATATGTTACCAAAAACTCTTCCGGTGAAGAAATGATCAAAGCCATTATGCTTGTAATGGAAGGCAGGCAGTACTTCTGTAAAGAGATTGCTGAGTTAATGAAAGCGGTTTAATATAAGTCCGAAAGTCAGTAAAGTCGGAAAGTCCGAAAGAAAGCTGCTATTAAGCATATCTCTTCCGGACTTTCTGACTTTCGGTCTTTACCGACTAACCAACAAGCTCCTTCTCATCCTTAAACGCTTCGCGTGGAGTGAGGCCGAGCATATTGAACATAGCTTTATCTTCATCGAATGAAGGATTGGGCGTAGTAAGCAGCTTTTCACCGGCAAAAATTGAATTGGCGCCGGCCATAAAACATAACGCCTGATCTGATGTGCTCATTGAGCTTCTTCCTGCACTTAAACGTACCATAGCCTTTGGCATCAGAATACGGGCTGTGGCAATCATACGCACCATATCCCAAACATCAACCTTTTCATTTTTTGCCAGCGGTGTTCCTTCTACGGCCACCAGCGCATTAATAGGTACGCTTTCAGGATGCGTAGGTAATGTGCTGAGCGTATGCAGCATCTTTATACGGTCTTCGTGTGTTTCGCCCAAACCTACAATACCCCCACAGCAAACAGATATACCGGCTTTACGTACATTATCGAGTGTTTGCAAACGGTCGTTATATGTGCGGGTAGTAATAATTTCTTTATAGTATTCCGAAGAAGTATCAAGATTATGGTTATAAGCATATAAACCGGCATCAGCCAGTTTCTGAGCCTGACCAGGAGTGAGCATACCCAGTGTACAGCACACTTCCATACCCATTTCATTAACGCCTTTTACCATGTCGATCACGCGGTCGAAGTCCTTGTTATCTCTTACTTCGCGCCAGGCAGCGCCCATGCAAAAGCGGGTAGAACCTGCTGCTTTTGCTTTGGCAGCATATTCCAGTACTTCATCTTTTTGCATAAGAGCATGAACATTCACGCCGGTATTGTAACGGGCGGCCTGCGGGCAATAAGCACAATCTTCTGAGCAGCCACCGGTTTTTATAGAAAGTAATGTACAAACCTGCACTTCTCCGGTGTCGTTATGCTTCCGGTGAACAGTAGCGGCACGGTAAACAAGCTCAAGCAGGGGTAGGTTATAGATTTCCTGTATTTCGTTTAACGTCCAGTCATTTCTGATAATAGCCTCCATAGCGATTGATTTACAGTAAATTTATTTTTTGTAGATGTTACACATTCAGTCAAAATAAAGCTGTGAAGGTAGGGAAAATTGGTTACCGGTAGGCTTGTCTTTTTGTCAAATACACCGGGGTATCTTTGGCAAGGGGCAACGATTCTTTGAACAGTTTATTGAATATGACCCTGAACTGATTTACGCACGATATACTGTCGTATAACGTCCTGTAATCAGTATCGGGGAAATATACTGCATTCAGGTTTTTAAAGTGATAATCGTGCGGAACCTGGCCCCTGAACCCATGGTCGCCCATAAGAATAATAACAGCCGATGGTTCTTTATGCCTGATTGCTGTGATCATATCCTCTATTCGGGAATTTACGTAGGGAAGATAGTTAAGATACTCAACATAGTCCTTAGGCGCCGGATGGTCCATTTCATCCATGATCGTACTTATATCTTTCAGGCGCCCCTTGTTATTATAATAATAAGGATAATGAGGCATTAAAAAATGTGCATAGATGAAGCGGGGACTGCGTGGTTTTTCACGTATACTTTGTTTTACAAGGGTGATCAGTTTTTCATTGCTTATGGTATTAAGCATCAGATCAGACTTCCAGATCCATTTAAATGGATACCACTTTACCAGTCTCCAGCCAATATCCTTTCTTATATTCCAGAACAAAGTTCTTCTTGTGATCAGATCGGTATTCGAGGGTAAAAAAGACTGCGGTACAATGGTCGGATGCCCCGCCAGATCAAAGATCGAATAGTTTACGATGTCATATCCTTTAGCACTAAGTGTTTTAATCACTTCATTGTTCCTGATCACTAACTGGCATGCTAAAAAGTCATCCATATCTACTGCATTCTTATTTTTTATGCCGTTGATATACGACATATTTAATAGGGAGGCTATAGAAAATGGTGTGTAATTATAGTTTGAATAGCTATGTTTTTGAATACTGAAATGGTTGTTTAATAAAAAACTATCAAGGCTGTTATCGTAATGATATAATTGCTTAAGGGCGGTTGAACTGGCGTATTCATCCATCAGCAGAAAATAAATATCGGGCCTGGTGCAGGTATCGCATGCCGGATTCTTTTGTATAAAGGAAGATACCACCAGTTTGTTTCTTTGAGCGGTTGTTGCATTTGATATCAGACTTATTGTATCTACTACAATATAGATCAGGAATAATACATTTAAAAAAACGGTCAATTCCCTGTACGACCGGCAGTTCTTTTTCATGTAAAACAATAGAACGGCAAATAATGTAACAAATGCCAGCAGCAAAAAGGTGTAACTGCTTATGCGGCGGGTGCCTTCATGCACTCTTAAAAAAGTATGCAGGGCGCCGAAAAAAAAGTAAAAGTTCATTAATACAAAAGCGGCCATCGCCGATTTGTGTATATCCCGAAATAAGAGCCAGCATAAAAAGGCTATGCCAATAGTTATTGAAAGATAGGTAAAGACAGGCATAACAAGGTCTGCCGGGTGAATGTATTGGAGATTCTCCACATACCCATGCAATACAAAAAAAACAGGCAATAACAGCAGGTAAACCGGCTGTTGCTGAAGTTTGGCAGACATCGCTTATTTTCGTTTCATCCTGTATAATACTCTGCGTGTTCCGGGGATAGAGGTTTGGGATAGGATATTAAAATACGCTGAAAAATATGCTTCAAAATGCGCCTGATCGTAATCGATAAATGTATCGGGTCGGGTACTTAACATCTGCTGCACCTTTTCATCTTCTTTCGGAACAAATTCAATGATCAGCTCAGGCGCAATATCATTGAAATAACCGGCCAGTGCAGACAGGGATATATTTTTACCGATCACTAAATGATGCACAAGCGCCAGTGCTGCTACCAGATCGGTTTTAATGCGATCGTGAAAAGCTGCTCTTTCCTGATTATGAAAACCAATGGCAGGTGAAGGATTTGCTATGTCTAGTATAAGAGGCAGCAGGTTTTGAATGTTATTCTTTTTCACCTCCTGATATAACCGGGATATGCAACGGCTGTCGGCATCAGTGGCTATTACCTGCATATTATAGCCTGCAAATAACTTTGAAAAATAACCGTCGTTTGCACCGAGATCAAGTACGCTGCGGGCCGTACTGCTGTTACAGTACTCACGAACGATCTTTTCTTTTTCCTGCAAATAGGCTTTGCTTAAAATAGTGTCTTCGTAATAATTGCTCCAGGTGGTTTTATATGTTCTGCCTTCGGGAAAATGTTTAATGATATTGGAGAGATGGCCGGTTAAGTCGAGCAATTTCTTTTTACTGAACTGTATGGCCTGTTTACCGGTTCTGTTATTGGGCGCTTTTGCACTGGCGGCTGCTGTTTGCTGCAGATATACGTGCAGCCATACTCCCAGGCTCAGGCGGCTTTTAAGAGGTAATAGTTTGGCGATAAAATCAACCGGAACGCCATCGAGATAGGTGCTTAGGATCTTTTGTATATCGGTTTTCAAATAGTGCTCCATGTACAGCGGAAACAGAAAGCACTGGCAAAACTGGCGATAGGCGATCCAGGGTTGTTGCGGGTTGTATTTGTCGAATGACAGGGTATCGATAAAAACGGCTTTCCCTTTATTGAACTGAATATTATAGGGAGTGGCATCTTTCAGGATCATGCCGAATTGTAAGGATGTACGCAGTACAGAAAGGGTAAGTAAGGCCGCATCTCTTAATTGTTCAAAACACCATTCGTAGGGGTAGGAGATATAGCTGACCGGTTCAGGGACCAGCGTGGTATACCACCCTGCCGTATTGGTGAGGTTTTCCGTCAGCTCCTGATGGGTGATTAACAGCTTATTATCTGTTAAATGTTTATACAGGCCCGAATCCATGAGCTGCCGGTATTCGGCCGCATAGTATTGATTTACCTGGCGGCAGATTTTACCACCAGATTCAAATACAAAGCCTGACGGGTCTTTAAATGATGAAGGATGTCGTGTAAAGGTTGTCATTTAGCAATGTCCTCTTCTTCGGCATCTTCTTTTTTAGATTTAAAGAAAAAGGCTTTGATCTTCCACCAAAGATTTTTAAAATAAAATAAAGCGCCCAGAATAGCGGCGATAATTACCTGAATCAGGTAACTGCCGCTGCCCGGATCAATATACAGGAGAATGCAGGAATGTATCACAGATAACTGAGATTTGTTTTCGGAGTTAAAGTTAATAAAGTCTCGTACATTAAACGGATTGTTTGTTCAATATCGTTTTTATGCAGCATTTCCACCGTAGTATGCATATAGCGTAACGGAATGGAAATCAGTACCGATGGGCAACCGTCGTTAGCATAGGCAAAAGAATCGGTATCAGTGCCTGTACTGCGCGATACGGTACGCATTTGTACTGGAATTTCGTTTTTTTCGGCCACGTCCTGCACCAGGCTCAGCAGTTTATTGTGTACTGCAGGGCCGAAAGCCAGCGAGGGGCCCTTTCCACAGGCAACATCTCCTTCGATTATTTTATTGATCATAGGAGTATGGGTATCGTGGGTAACATCGGTGATAATCGCCACATTGGGTTTTATACGGCGGGCGATCATTTCGGCGCCACGCAGCCCAACTTCTTCCTGTACGGCATTTACCACGTACAGTCCGTATGGCAGTTCTTTCTTATTTTCCTTTATCATGCGGGCCACTTCGGCGATCATAAATCCACCAACGCGGTTATCGAAAGCGCGGCCTATAAAGTGATCGTATCCCAGTTCATCGAATCCGTCCTGGTAGGTTACCACAGCGCCGATATGAATACCCAGCTCTTCCACCTCTTTTTTAGAGCGGGCGCCGCAGTCGAGGAACAGGTTCTCCACTTTGGGTTGAGGATCTTTGGCATCGGGATTATGCAGGCGGGTGTGTATGGCCGGCCAGCCGAAAACAGCTTTTACAGGCCCTTTTTTACCATGAACAAATACCCGCTGACCGGGAGCGATCTGGTGATCAACACCGCCATTGCGCTTCATATAGATCAGCCCTTCGGGCGTGATATAATTTACAAACCAGCTGATTTCATCGGCATGGGCTTCAATAACCACTTTAAACTCAGCTTTGGGATTTATAACGCCTACCGCTGTACCATATGGATCAACAAAGGTGGTATCTACAAGGGGAGTGATATAATCCAGCCACTTTTTTTGTCCGCTGCTTTCAAAGCCTACGGGTGAGGGGGTATTGATGTAATCTCTAAAAAAACTCATTGATTCGTCGGTAAGCATTGATGTTGTTTCTGGTGTCTTTTTCATGATATTGCTGTTAACCCGTAATTAGTTTATTCTATCGTTAAAATTATGGATTTACTTAATTGATTATATTTTTTATTTATTTGGCACGAATAACGTTAACAGTGACGAAAGCATCATCAGCCCGTCCAGTACAAAATAATACAGGTAGTCGGAAAAGTTCTTTTTTGACATCGGGTATATAACTGCCGTAATAACGCCGGGCACCAGCAACAGGGCCATGATCAAAGGGGTGAATCCGTAGAAATACAGACCTATGGTGCTCAGCACAAACATTGCCAGTGAACCGGCAAAAAGGTTATTGATGCCTGCTTCATTAAAATAGGTGATGAGGGTGCGTATGCCATCCCTTTTATCGTAATCACGGTCGCGGTAATCGAAAATGATGCAAATGCCATAGATAAGAAAGAAACGGCTGCCGCAAAATAAAAGCGAGGCCATATTCCAGTGGTTATTATCGATGGCAATGGGCAGAAACGTGGTTACATACATCCATACGAAGGAAAGGAATATGGTTTTCCCCACTGCTATATGTTTAAGCCATGAAAAAGGCCCGAAAGATAATTTAGGCGCTGAATACAGGAAGGTAAGCACTACGGCGCCGGCCAGCCAGAACCAGTGACTGATAAATGTAAAAAAATACCAGATGGCTCCTGCACCGCCTATGGCTGTTAAAACCACGTGCAGCATTTTATGGTGTTCGGTCCACTTAACGCGTACATTTTCGCTGGCGGCATCGGCGCTCAGGTACCAGTGAAAGTTATAACTACATAGGGTTGAAAAGAATACAAATACAAGGTAAGCCTGTTGATCATAATGCAAATGCAGCAAATCATTGGTTTGATAAGCCATCAGCAGGGCACAACCGGCAATAAACAAACTGGTAAACAGGAAAAGATCAAATAAATACTTTAACATCCTTCAGCACGTCTTCAATTTGAAAATGAGATAATTTGAAAATTTGAAAATGCAATCTGTGGCCTTTTAAATTATTTTCAAATTAACCCACTTTCAAATTTTCAAATTAATTATTGGCGTTCTACAACAACAACACCGGATTCGGTAGTATCGCTCCAATGCTTGCCCTTATCCATAATGGCTATTCTGAAAATCAGACTGTCGGGGGCCGCATTTGGTGGCGAACCGGGGTTATTGGCGGAAATAACATAGGTGTTATAGTCGAGGGTAAGGCGTATAGTGCCTTTGGTTTTATCAGGTACATCGCCCGGAAATCCCAGATAGAAACTATCACGAACTGTCGCCAGCTTTTTCTGGTTAACCCGGATCTTTTTAACATAAATGCTGTCGCCAATATCCCCTTCTTTATCAGTATAGTTCAAATCGATCGTTAAAGTACCATTCAGGGGCACCGGGTTCGGAGTAATAGATTTTATTTCAAGGGAAGGAGTCGTTTGATATTTATCTTTGCTGCAACCTGGAAATAGCAGCAAGAAAAGTAAGCTATATAAAGCCAGCTTTTGCATATTTATTAATTATCGTGTACAAATATAAAAGCCAAAGGTCTGCAATAAATATATGATTTGTGAACTCGAAGATAAAATTTTTACTGCTGAACGGTCTGATTTTGAACAACTGGCGCTGGAAATCTTCCAATTCCAGTACAATAATAATGCTATTTATCAGCAATACGTAAATGCCCTCTCAATAGTTGGGCCAAAGGTGCAGTCCATTGAGCAGATCCCGTTTTTGCCCATTCAGTTTTTTAAAACCCGCGAAATAAAGACCACGGAATTTGAACCGCAAACGGTTTTCGAAAGCAGCGGCACTACCCAAACCATCAACAGCCGGCATCTTGTGAAGGATGTAAACATCTACCGGCGTAGTTTTTCGAAGGCCTGGGAGTTGTTTTACGGGCCAATACAGGAATGGTGTGTTATCGGATTGTTACCCGCTTATCTTGAGCGGCAAAATTCGTCGCTGGTGGTGATGGTTGATGAAATGATCAAAGAAAGCGGCCACCCGAACAGCGGGTTTTATTTGTACGAACACGAAAAACTGGCGCACGTTTTACAGGAACTGGAAAAAAGCGGGCAAAAGACACTGTTAATCGGCGTTACATTCGGGCTGCTTGATTTTGCTGAGCAATACCCCATGCCATTGCAGCACACCATTGTAATGGAAACAGGTGGCATGAAGGGCCGGCGTAAAGAAATGACCCGCGAAGAAGTACACCAGCTGCTTAAAACCGCTTTTCAAACAAATGCTATACATTCTGAATATGGAATGACAGAACTGTTGTCGCAGGCATATTCAAAACGGGATGGAATTTTTAACTGTCCGCCCTGGATGAAAGTATTGGTACGGCAGGAAGATGATCCGCTCGATGTACGTGTAAGCGGCAGCGGCATTATTAATATTATAGATTTGGCCAATTTGTATTCGTGCTCCTTTATTGCAACCGATGATGTAGGAACTATAATGGCCGATGGCAGTTTTGAAGTGATGGGTCGTATAGACAACAGCGATATGCGCGGTTGTAATCTACTGATAGCAAAATAGTCTGAACCTCGATTTTAAACGATTTTTCTGATTCTTCTACTTCGCAATTCTGATTTCATTGGCGAAGCAGATGCATCTGCCTAATCGTATAAAATCCAGGTTCAGACGAAAGGGATGCAACGGAAATAGCTTCTTCATAGTCAATTGAAAAAAAGATATGAAGAAAATTCTTGCAGCTTCTCTGTTATTGCCATTTCTTGCTTTTAAATGCAAAAAATCGGGTCAGGATACTTTCCTTGAAGGACGAGTGGTTCGTATCACCTGCGCTGATTTTGTTGTGCAGGTACTGAACAATGATAATATTGGGGATGATAGTTGGAATGATGTGACGATAAATAATAATATTGCGATCGATAATGTATTTGTAGTTAGTAATGCATGTACGCTCTCTTCCGACATAAAAAAAGTCGGTAATATCGTTCGCTTCAAAATTGATCAGTCAGGCAAAAACAACTGCGTGGTTTGTATGATCTATGATGCTCCGCCTAAAACAGCGTATGATATAAAAGAAGTAAGTCTGGTACAGGGGAAGTAGGTCTGCTAAATGTTATAGTTTCTTGATCTTTGATTCTTGGTTCCTGTGCTTTAATTCGGTAACTTCAGGTAGTAAGCTCTTAATACTGCAGTTATGGAAACCAAAACTAATCATGGTTTTATGGTAGAAGCGGGGAAGGACCGCTTCCATGAAGAAGCTAATTTTCTGGGCAGTCATTTCAAATGCAAAGTGTCAACCAATGATAGCCGCGAAGGAATGTCTGTATTTGATCTGACCCTGATAGAAAAAGGCGGCCCGCCATATCACTTTCACTATACACAGGATGAATGGTGTTATATTCTGGAAGGAGAGATTGTTTTTAAAATAGGCGACGATATTTTTACTGCCAAACCAGGTGATTCAGTATTCGCGCCACGGCAAATCCCCCACACTTTCACTAAAACAAGCGAAAATCTTGCACGCATGTTGGTTATTTATCAGCCTGCAGGCACTATGGAAGAATTTTATTTTCAGGCTGACGAAGTTCCAAATGGAACCCTGCGCGATTTTGAAAAATTATATCGCCAGCACGGTATGGAAATAGTAGGCCCACCGCTGTAAAATGACAGATGAGAAATGAGGTTTTAATTTCACCTGTATTCAACCGGAATCAAACCGGTGCATTCCAGCGTGCATTGTTTCCGATGGCTTTCAAATGCCAGTTCTATCATTCGGATCGTATTGTATCCGTGTTCTATTCTTTCCTTTACTGGTGCTTTGTTCGCAATGGTTTCATACAGATTTTTATAGTACAAGGCATAATCACCCGCGCGTGAAGGATATCTTTCCCGTACAACTTTCCCGTTTATTACTGTATGGAGGATGCCATATATATCTTCGGGTTCTTTGCCCCAGTTTTCACCAACAGGCAACTGGCCTGCGCGGAGCAGGGCTTCCTGTGGGTCTTCTCCTGATTTTACAAAAGATCCCTGTGTGCCATGGACCAGATAACGCGGGCCCGGTTCACGCACCAGCATACCGGCCTGTAAAACCACTTTCAGAAAACCATAATCGAGACGAATGTCGAAGTAGTCGTCAACTTTTGCATGCGGGCGCTGCCGGCGAATATCAGCGGCAATGGTATTGGGCAAACCGAATAAATAGAAGATCTGGTCAATGAGGTGCGGACCGAGATCATATAATATTCCGCTGCCGGGCAAGTCGTGCTCGCGCCATGCACCTGGGCGCGCCTCAGCCCTGTAGCGGTCATAATGCCCTTCAAAGGTATGAACGTCGCCCAGTAATTTCTGATCGAGTATATCGCGAATGGTGAGAAAATCGCTCACATAGCGGCGGTTCTGATAAATACTTAACACTTTACCTGAGCGGGCAGCAATCTCTATCAGTTGTTTTGCTTCAGCAGATGTATTGGTGACCGGTTTTTCCAGTACCACATGTTTGCCGGCTTCCAGCGCCGCTTTGGCGTAAGGAAAATGGGTTTCATTAGGCGTGGTAATAACTACCAGATCGATATTATCATTCTGCAACAGTTCTTCAATACTTTTTACCACCTGCACAGAAGGAAACTTTTCTTTCGATTCCTGTTTATGCCGTTCTACCACACTAATCAGTTCATAATCGGGGTTAGTGGTTATAAAGGGAGCATGAAATACTTTAGCTGAAATACCAAAACCAACGAGTCCGACTTTAATCATGATTTCCAGTTTGTTGTTTGTGGTTTGTAGTTTGTGGTTCTCTAAATGATAATGTCTGAGTATTATTAAACCTGCAAAATTTACTTAGTTAATTGTAAAGCGCAATGGCAACGTCAAACGATAAACTTCAAACTACAAACTAATTTTTCTGTCGCGCGCCATGATCTTCCACTCTCCTGATACACGTCTGTTTTCAATGGTATACGCTCTTTCGTACAGGGCTACGGTAGGACAAACGTGTTGCGGTATGCCATATAAAACATCACCGGGTTTAAAGGAGTGACCGGCGCCCGCCTCCAGTACCAGATGTTCTTCGCTTTGCGAAACCGGTTTCAGTTCAGGCGCCTGCGGAAAGAATACGCGTTTAGCGAGTTCATTTTCTGCCGCCACTGATTTATGCCCAAGATCGATGCAGATCGTAGTAGCGGAGGGCAGCGAAACAACACGCGTTACCACTAAGGCTGCAATACCAAAGGGTTGTTCGGGGCATTGATCGCTGTATCCTTTATCCCAGAAAATAAATGTACCGGGGCTGCATTCCACTTCTTTTCTTTTGGCGTGAATGGGAAAGCTGGGTGAACCGCCGGCAACGATGGTTATATCGTTATATCCCATTATCTGCAGGCTTTGCTGCATCTTTTCCACGCGGGCAAATGCTTCATTAGAAGTGGCAGTTCTTTCTTCCAGCGTACCGCGCACATGGCCATCATATGCATGCAGTCCCGCAACAGATAAACCTGTTAACTGGGCGCAATAGTTATATAAGGCAATGGCTGTTTCGTCTGGTGCAATACCGGTACGGTTTTGCCCTACATTCAAATCAAGATATACCAGTGCAGTTGAGCCCGCGGCTGCAAAAGCAGCGGCTATCTCCCTGGCGCTGGCTGTATTATCAACCAAACAGGCAAAACGCGTTGAAGGGTATTGTTGTGTAAGATGTAAAAAGCGTTGCAATTTGGGGCCAACAGGCTGATAAGCCAGCAATACATCCGGTGCGCCGCTTAAACCAAGCATCTCTGCTTCGGCAATGGTGGCGCATTTGAATTTGGTAATACCGGCCTCCATCATCAGTTGTGTGGCCTCTTTAGTTTTATTGGTTTTGATATGAGGACGCAGCCGCTGTACATCATCCACCATGCTTACCAGCGCAGTAATGTTTTCTTTTACGCGTTGCGGATAAACTACCAGGGCCGGAGAATCAAGTTCATTAATGTTCTCAATGTTGTACCAGTTCGTTTCCATTTCTATTTATTTTTCGTCAAATCTAATCGGCAATCGGCAGTCGTCAATCGGCAATGTTGCTGAAATTTCTAATTAATAATTGAATCGGAACCGCTATTGCCGATTCACGATTGCCGATTGCCGATTCACGATTCACGATTCACGTAATTCAAACAGCGCTTCTATTTCAACGGTTGCATTAGCGGGCAGCGACGACATGCCTACTGCGCTGCGTACGCCGATGCCGTTTTCCTCACCCCATAGCTGTGCATATAATTCACTGCAGCCATTGATCACTACAGGATGTTTTTCAAATTCGGGTGTACAGTTCACCATGCCCAGCAGTTTGATCACTCTTTTAACGGCATCCAGTGAACCGGCATATTGCTTTACCGATGTGAGGATCGCTAGTCCCGCCTGACGGGCCGCTATTTTTCCTGCTTCAATGTCCATATCGTATCCCACTTTGCCGGTGATATAGCTACCGTCGGCGGCGATGGATACATGGCCTGAAACATACAGATACTGGCCCGTTTGCACACAACGCTTGTAAATGCCAGGTGTGCCAGGTAATATGGGCAGCGATAAGCCCATCGTGACCAGTTTTTGCTCAACGATGCTAGTATTCATACATGTGCAGTGAACCAAAGATAATTATTTAGCACTCAAATAAACATATCCATTATCAATACGCCGGCAAGGCCCATAACAGAGACGATGGTTTCCATCACCGACCACGAGCGGATCGTGTCGCGGATACTGAGGTTGAAGTATTCTTTAAACATCCAGAATCCGGAATCATTTACATGGGAGAACAACAGGCTGCCTGCACCAATGGATAATACCATCAGGTTGGGATTTACATGCATTTGCGGAATAACAGGAGCAATAATACCGGCGGCTGTTAGTCCGGCCACAGTAGCCGATCCTATACAAATACGGATCACACCGGCTATCAGCCATCCCAGTATTAAAGGATGAACATGCCAGCCCTGCACACTGTTGGCAATGGCAGTGCTTACGCCACTGTCGGTAAATACCTGTTTCAATACTCCGGCGCCCGCAACAATCAGTAAAATGAGCGCTACATCTTTCATGGCCTCACTGTAAATGTCCATGATGGTTTTCATGTTTTTACCGGTATGAACGCCCAGGGTGAAAGTGGCTGTTAATACTGAAATAAGCATTACAATAACCGGGTCGCCCAGAAACTGAATGGCCTGCTGCGCACCGCCCGATGGAGTGATAACAAATGGTAAAATAGTGGTAACCGCCAGCAGTATTACCGGCAGCAGGGACGTTAAAAAGCTGTTGGCTGCATGCGGCAACTGATTGTCGGGAATAGTTTTGGCCTGAAAGGTCTGTAAGGGAACACTGCGTATATTCTTTAGTGTTTTAGCGAATAATGGTCCGGCCACTATTATAGACGGAATGGCCAATGCCATGCCATATAGTAAAGTAAGCCCCATACTTGCATGCAGCTGTGCTACCAATGCCGTAGGCGAGGGGTGGGGTGGTAAAAAACCATGTGTTACCGATAAGGCGGCCAGCATGGGCAATCCTGTATATACAGCGGGTAATTTGTATTGATATACTACGGAAAAGATCAGTGGTACCAGCAATACAAATCCTACGTTATAAAACAGGGGGATGCCTACTATAAAACCGGTTATCATTAAGGCCCATTGCAGGTACTTTTTACCAAACGTGCGCATGAGCACCTGCGTAATTTTTTGCGCAGCGCCGGTTTCTGCCACCAGTTTTCCCAACATGGCGCCCAGGCCAATGATCACCACCAGCGAACCCAGCGTATCGCCAATGCC
>Ga0105239_10003705_pt1 | contig 18610 bp, 16 predicted proteins | sample KBSC44metaG_FD_92761 | JGI IMG/M metagenome (GOLD analysis project Ga0105239, IMG submission 92761) | Corn rhizosphere microbial communities from Kellogg Biological Station, Michigan, USA - KBS C4-4 metaG | ecosystem: Host-associated > Plants > Roots > Rhizosphere > Soil | place: Michigan, USA...
CAGCGCGTCCGCGATGGACGCACGCCACTTTTCTTGTATTCTTCTCTCAAGTGGGGAAGAACAAAAGTGTATACGCTTCGCGGGCTTGGGATTTCTTTGCTTGTTTTGATGCTGGGCGGCTGCACGACGGTGCAGCGGTGGTCGGATACTGACCCGTTGGAACCCTTCAATCGGAAGATGTTCTGGATCAATCAGAAGCTCGATCACAATGCGGCTTTACCTGCGGCGGTCTTCTATAGGTCGACCGTTCCGAGCGGCTTCCGCGATGGGGTGCACAATGTCCTGTCCAACGTCGGCATGCCGATTACCTTTGCCAATGACATCCTGCAAGGAGAGTTCACACGCGCGGGACACGCGGCGGAACGCTTTGGCGTCAACACGACCATGGGGATTCTCGGTATCCTGGACCCGGCGACCAAAATGGGCCTGCCGATGCAGCAGGAAGATTTCGGCCAAACCCTCGGCGTCTATGGAATCCCGGCAGGTCCTTATGTCGTTCTGCCGCTGCTCGGCGCATCGCTGCCGCGGGATGCGGTCGGGCGGATTTTCGTCGACCACTACTTCAGCCCGCTCAGCTATTTCGACTACAGCGGCCGCTACTATGTCTCGCTGGGCGCGCGGGTTTTCTCGACCGTGGACGGACGGGCCCGCGCAATCGAGCAAATTCGGGACATCGAGCGGAATTCCGTCGATCAATACACGGGCATGCGCGACGCCTACATCAAGCATCGTCAGGAGCAGGTCGACAACCTGACCCCGCAGGACACCGACCCCTTGGCGAATTGATCGCCGCGCGCGTTTCCTCTATCTGCAGCAGTCGCCCGGCGCGGAACAAAACATGGCTTTCATTGGCTCAATTGTGGACATGTGCTGCCGCCACGCGCGCGCGGTGGTTGCGATCTTCGTTCTCGCAGCCCTTGGGGCGGGTTTCTATACGAGCCAGCATTTTGGGATTGATACCAACAACGAAAAGCTGATTTCACCCGACCTCGAATGGCGCAAGCGCGAGGCCCGCTACGACACGCTCTTCCCGCAGCACAACAACCTGATCCTCGTCGTCATCGACGGGGCGACTCCCGAACTGGCGCAGCGCGGACAGGCGCTGCTCGCGGCACGCCTTAGCGCCCAGAAGAAGAACTTTCCGTCAGTGCGCGAGTCCGGCGGCGGTGCGTTCTTTCTGAAGAACGGATTGCTGTTTCTGCCGGAAGACGAGGTGAAATCGACGACACGCCAGCTGATTTCGGCGCAGCCGTTCCTCGGGGGTTTGGCCGCCGATCCGAGCCTGCGCGGCGTGATGGACAGTCTCGCGACCGCCTTGCAAGGAGTCACGCACGGACAGGCGAGCCTCGACCAGATCGATCGCCCGATGAAAGCGATTGGGGACACGCTGGGGGACGTCGCGCAGGGAAAGCAGGCGTTTCTCTCCTGGCAGACGCTGGTGAGCGGATCGAAGCGGGCGCCGCGGACGCGCAGTTTCCTCGAAGTTCAGCCGGCCCTCGATTTCAAGGCTCTGTCGCCTGGCGCGGCGGCGAGCGATGATATCCGCAAAGCCGCGCGTGACCTGCATCTGACGCCGGATCGCGGCGTTCGCGTCCGGCTCACGGGGCCCATTGCCCTGCAGGATGAAGAATACGCGACACTCGCAGAGCGCGCCGGATTGATGGGCGCGTTGATGATCGCTGCAGTCACGCTCACGCTTTGGCTCGCGGTTCAGTCCTTCCGGATCATCTTCTGTATCCTCGTGACGCTCTTCACCGGGCTCATATTGACGATGGGCTCCGGCCTTCTCGTCGTCGGGATGTTCAACATCATCTCGATTGCCTTCGTCGCGTTGTTTGTGGGCCTGGGCGTCGATTTCGGAATTCAGTTCAGCGTGCGGTATCGCGCGGAACGCCACAGCGGCGAAACGCTGGATGAGGCTCTTGTCTGCGCGGGACGAGGTGTCGGTAAGCCACTGGCGCTCGCCGCTGCTGCAACTGCGGCCGGCTTCTTTTCATTCCTGCCGACGTCCTATGCCGGTGTCGCCGAACTCGGCCTGATTGCCGGCATCGGCATGGTCATAGCCTTCGTTCTTGCGATCACGATGCTTCCGGCCCTGATCAAGCTTGTACATCCGCCGGGCGAACACGCGGAGATCGGGTTTTCGGCGCTCGCCGGCGTTGACCGGTTTCTTATTCGCAATCGCTGGCAAGTCATCATCGGGTTTGTCATCGCGGGTCTGCTTGCCCTGGCTTGCGTTCCGTTCGTGAGCTTCGATTTCGACCCGCTCGATTTGCGCAGCCACAAGGTCGAGTCCGTTTCGACGCTTCTGGATCTCGCAAAGGATCCGGAGACCTCACCCAATACCATCGATGTACTGGCACCGTCGGCGGCCGACGCGAACAAACTCGCCGACCGGCTGTCTGCGCTTCCCGAGGTTGGGCAGGTTTTGACACTCGACAGCTTCATTCCGAAGGACCAGGACGCGAAGCTCACCGTGATCCGCGACGCATCCTTCCTGATGGATGCGGCGCTCAACCCCTTCGTACAGAAGCCGCCACCGACGGACGCCGAGGTCGTGTCGAGTTTTCGGACCACGGCCAAAGCCCTGCGGGATGCGGCCGGCACGGCAACCACCGGCGCAGCGAAAGACGCGGTTCGGCTGGCGGGTGTTCTCGAAAAGCTCGCAAGCGCGGATCCCAAAGCCCGGGAGCGGGCCAACATCGCACTCGTTCCGGGCCTTCAGACCATGCTCGACGAGTTGCGGGATTCGATGCAGGCAGCCCCCGTAACGCTCAAGTCCATGCCGCCCGATCTTGTGCATGACTGGGTCGCGCCCGATGGGACGGTGCGCATACAGGTGTTCCCGAAGGACAACAGCAGCGGCAACGCGGCGATGAAGAAATTCAGTGCCGCCGTGCTTTCGGTGACGCCAGCCGCAGCCGGGGCACCGATTTCAATTCTGGAATCCGGCAACACCATCATGGGTGCGTTCGTGAAGGCCGGCATTCTGGCCTTCATCGTGATCACCCTCCTTCTGATCTTCGTGCTGCGCAGCCTGCGCGATGTGGCCCTCACGATTGCGCCGCTCGTGCTTGGCGCGCTTCTCACGCTCGCCACCTGCGTGCTGATCGGCATGCAGTTGAACTTCGCCAACGTCATCGCGTTGCCACTGCTGCTCGGGATCGGGGTGGCCTTCGATATCTATTTCGTCGAAGCGTGGCGCGGCGGAGCGCGCAATCTCCTGCAATCGAGCCTCACGCGCGCGGTTTTATTCAGCGCGCTCACCACGGCGAGTGGTTTCGGCTCGCTATGGGTGTCCAGTCATCCCGGCACGGCGAGCATGGGCGAGCTTCTGATGATTTCGCTCGCCTGGACACTGGTGACGACGCTGTTCTTCCTGCCGGCTTTGCTCGGTCCACCCAAGGGCGAGAAAAGCTGATCAGCCTTTCATCGCGTTGTCGGCCAGCTCGTTGATCTTTTTGACCAAGGCCTGGGCGCCACCCGAGGATAGCGTCGAACCAAAGTCCGAACGGCGCGTTGCGAGTTCGCTGACGAATCCGTTCAGATAGATGTCGATGACTTTCCACGTGCCGCCCGACTGGCGCATGCGATAGTTGAAGGGAATGGTCTGTCCGGACGTCACGAGCTTGCTCATCACGACCTTGTCGGTGCCGTGCACCTGCGCGTTCGGGTCGACAACGAACTTCTCGCCGCTGAAGGTGTCGAAATTCTTCGCGTAATTCGAGACCGTCATCCGTCCGAACGCGGCGATGAGCGCCTGTTGATCGGCCGGCGGGATGCTGGCCCAAGTCGGCCCTACGGCAAGGCTGGTCATCAGGGGCAGATCGAAAGTCTGGTCGATCACCGGCTTGAGCTTGTTGTAGCGGCCCGTGAGAGTCTCCTGTTTGCCGCGCTTCATGTTCTCCAGCAGAGCGTCGTAGAAGGTCTGTATCTGCTTGGCCGCCGGATCGCTCGCCGGCTCATCTGCTCGCGCCGGCAATGCCGGAACGGCCACCAAGAGCACCAACACGGTCGCTGCAAATCTCTGGATCCAGTGGTTTTTCATAAAAGCCTCTCGCCGACGAATCTGGGTTCCCATAATAAAACAAACGCAACGAAGTTTCGTTGCAGACGACAAATTACGAATCCCTGGCTAGAAGAAAGAGCGGTAGTTCGCGCAGGGCTTTGGCGGCGGCTCCATAGGATGACAGCGTTTCAACCGCCTTGCGCGCGAGTTTTTCGGCTTCCGCGCGCGCACCGTCCACGCCGTAAATGGATACGAGCGTCGCCTTGCCCTGATCCTGATCCTTGCCGACGGCCTTGCCGGTTTTCTCCGCCGTGCTCGTGACATCGAGCAGGTCGTCCGTGATCTGGAAGATCAACCCGAAGTCGCGCGCATAGTTGCGCATTCGCTCGCGGTCGGCCTCCGGGCGTTCGCCGAGAATCGCGCCGGCCTCACAGGAGAATTCGAACAACTGCCCAGTCTTCAGCCGCTGCAGCAACTTGATCTCGTCGGCGCCGAACTGGCTCTCGGGCGCTTGCATGTCGATCATCTGCCCGCCGATCATGCCGTTGCTTCCGGCCGCTTCCGCCAGACGGGCGATAAGCCAGCAGCGCACGTCGGCCGATGGATGGGTTTCGGGGCTCGCCAGAATCTCGAACGCAATGGTCAAAAGCGCATCGCCGGCAAGAACGGCCGTCGCTTCGTCGAAGGCGATGTGCGTCGTCGGTCGGCCCCGCCTCAGATCGTCGTCGTCCATGCAGGGCAGGTCGTCGTGCACAAGCGAATAGGTATGCAAAACTTCGATAGCCGCTGCGACGCGCAACGCGTGGCCCCGGTCGACGCCGAACAGGTTCGACGATTCCAAAACGAGGAAGGGCCTGAGCCGCTTGCCGCCCGCAAAGGTGGCATAGCGCATCGCTTCATGGACGCGGGCATGCAAGCCGCGAGGCTGTGGAAGGACTTCGCCAAGCGTAACCTCCACGGCCTTCACCGACTCGGTCATGGCCTCGGCCAGCGCGAATTGCGTGGCCGGCTTCTCAGATGCTGAAACGCTGTTCATGACATATCCAAATGACCGTTTCGAAAACCCGGTAATTTCCGCACAATTATCGAGGCCAAGGTGGAACGCAAAGGCCTCTGGGGGTGAACCTTTACTAATGTTTGCTGCGTTGCAATAAGGTCATTGCAGCACCAGCTTACTTTCTAGAAACTGGGGCGTTTTGAAAAGGTGGCCCACCAGCCGGGCTGTCAACCGATTTGCCGGGAGATTTGATGCGCGTTGTCCTTGCCCAGCCTCGCGGCTTCTGCGCAGGAGTGGTGCGAGCGATCGACATTGTCGAACGCGCGCTGGAGAAGTATGGCGAGCCCGTCTATGTCCGCCCCGAGATCGTTCACAACAAGCACGTCGTCGACACGTTGAAGAACAAAGGTGCGCGCTTCGTCGAGGAACTGGACGAAGTCCCCGACAACGCGGTGACGGTTTTCAGCGCACATGGTGTACCGCAGACGGTGATAAGCGAGGCCAAGGCGCGTGGCTTGCCGGTGCTGGATGCGACATGCCCGCTGGTTTCCAAAGTGCACAATCAGGGCAAGCGATACGTCACCCACGGCCGCAGGCTGATCCTTATCGGACATGCCGGCCATCCCGAAGTCGAGGGCACGATGGGGCAGGTCGGTGCGCCGGTTGACCTCGTGTCGTCGGAAGCCGATGTCGATGCGCTCGATATCCAAGTGGATACGCCGGTCGCCTACATCACCCAGACCACGCTTTCCATCGACGACACCAGAAGCATCATTGCCTCGCTGAAGCGCAAATTCACCGACATCGTCGGGCCTGAAACCACGGACATCTGCTACGCGACACAAAATCGCCAGACTGCCGTGCGAGAGCTCGCCAAGGTCGCCGACGTCATTCTGGTCGTGGGTGCGAAGAACAGTTCCAACTCCAACCGTCTCGTGGAGATCGGGCGGGAGGTGGGTGTGCCGAGCTATCTGATCGCGGACGGTAGCGAACTGGACCCTTCGTGGGTTTATGGCAAGTCCGCCGTCGGACTGACGGCTGGAGCCTCGGCGCCGGAAGCGCTGGTCGAGCATGTGATCGAAGCGCTCGGCCGCATCGCGCCGGTGGAAGTGACGCAGATGGACGGCAAGAAAGAACATATCGAATTTCGGCTGCCCGCCGAACTTAGGGATTGATCGCATGGGTATTCCGCTGAAGCAGGCCGCCAAGATCGGCTCTTACGTGGTGAAGCAGCACCTGACGGGCGTGAAGCGTTATCCGCTCGTGCTGATGCTGGAGCCGTTGTTCCGCTGCAATCTCGCTTGCGCTGGGTGCGGTAAGATCGATTATCCGGATGACATCTTGAACCAGCGTCTGTCCTACGACGAGTGCATGACCGCCATGGACGAATGCGGCGCGCCTGCGGTGTCCATCGCCGGCGGCGAACCGCTGCTGCACCGCGAGATGCCGAAGATCGTCGACGGCTTCCTCGCCAAGAACAAGTTCGTCATCCTCTGCACCAACGCGCTGCTGCTGTCGAAGAAGATCGACCAGTACAAGCCGCATCCGAATTTCACCTGGTCGATCCATCTCGACGGCGACAAGGCGATGCACGACCATTCGGTCTGCCTCGACGGCGTCTATGAGAAAGCCATCGACGCGATCAAACTTGCGAAGTCGAAGGGCTTCCGTACCCAGATCAACTGCACGCTGTTCTCCAATGCGATCCCGGAGCGCGTGGCCAAGTTCTTCGATCTGATGACGGAATTGGGGCTGGACGGCATCACCATCTCGCCCGGCTACGCCTATGAGCGCGCCCCGGATCAGGAGAGCTTCCTCAATCGCGAGCGCACCAAGCGTCTGTTCCGCGATATTCTCTCGCGCGGCAATGGCGGCAAGAACTGGGAGTTCACGCAGTCGGCGCTGTTCCTCGACTTCCTCGCAGGCAACCAGACTTATGAATGCACGCCGTGGTCGATGCCGCTGCGCTGCGTGTTCGGCTGGCAGAAGCCCTGTTATCTGCTCGGCGAAGGCTATGTGAAGACCTTCAAGGAGCTGATGGAAGATACCGACTGGGACAAATACGGCGTCGGCAAATATGAGAAGTGCCAGGACTGCATGGTCCATTGCGGCTTCGAAGGCACCGCGGTGATCGACTCCATCAAGCATCCGCAGAAGCTGATCCCGCTCGCCATGCGCGGCGTGAAGACCGACGGCCCATTCGCCAAGGACATCGATACGTCCAGGCAGCGCCCGGCCGAGTTCGTGTTCTCAAAGCATGTCGAGAACAAGCTAGCCGAGGTAAGGGCAGCCAAGGCCCGGCCCCAGCACCTCGACGCAGCGGAGTAGGGCGGCGAACGCTTTCTCCGACTCCCGGCCGGTTCGGATGAGGGCGGGGATCTGCAGCGGGTTCCGCAACACCGACGCCATCACGCGCCCGAGCGCGATAGAGCCATTTGGCTTAATCGCCACCATTGCTGCGGGGGGCAACGATTGTTCCACGGTGTCGGAGATCACGCGCAACGCAGCAAAGGGAACCCCACGTTCGGCTGCATCCTTCGCCGCGTAACCAGACTCCATATCAACGACGTTGGTTTCGCGACTCAGCCCAGCGACAATCTTTTGGGCGGCATTCATCGGTTCGTGCCAGGCCAGAATATGGGCCCGCTTCGCATCGGGAAGCAAACAACGAAGCTGGCCGGTCCAGGCAGAATCTGTCTCGAAGCGCGCAGAACCCATCGTGATGTGATCCGCGATCGTGCAGTCACCGACCTTCAAGGTTGGGCTCAATGCTCCCGCGATGCCTATGCTAATGACACCTATTATGTTCGATGAAATCGCCGCGCGTCCGAACCCAACCGTGACGGTAGCGCTCGCAACGATTCTCGCCTCTCGCTTAAGTCCGACGACGGCGAGAACCGATGTCACTTGAGGTCCGATTGATGGCGAGGAGAATCGGGATCGATCTTCACACACCACTTTGAACCCCTGCGGCACAACCAATCGGGGCTGGGTTCGACGGTTCCGATTGCGATCAGATCGTCGCGCTTGTCGCCCTCGTAGTCTTCTTCGAAAGCGGTAACGCGCATTCCTGCGTAGAGGAGGATCTCGTTGCCATTTTCATCCTTGCATGTGTCGCTATGCGAGAGACACAAGATGTCGCCAAACAGGCCGTTGAAATCGCCCTGTAGCCGGATCATCAGAGCCCGTGCGCCACGCTGCGAGAGTTTCCGCTCTTGAGATTGCGATAGCGCGCCACCGCCCAGAGCGGGAAGAACTTCGCATAGCCGTGGTAGCGCAAATAGAAAACGCGTGGGAAACCGCCGCCGGTGTAGGTGTCCTCGGGCCACAGCCCGTTCTCCTGCTGCGCGTCTTGCAGATAGCGGATGCCGCGGGCCGTGGCCGGATGATCGACTTCGCCGGCCGCCATCAATCCCATCAAGGCCCATGCGGTCTGCGACGCGCAGGAAGGCGCGCGCTCGTAACCCGAATAGTCGAGCTTGTAGCTGTCGCAGCTCTCCCCCCAGCCGCCGTCCTCGTTCTGGATGGCGATCAGCCAGTCCGCGGCGCGCTTGATCATCGGCTCATCAGGCAGAAGGCCAGCCGCGTTCAATCCCGCAAGCGCCGACCAGGTGCCGTAGATGTAGTTCACGCCCCAGCGGCCGAACCAGCTTCCGTCCTTGAGTTGCGAGTTGCGCAGGAAATCCACGCCCGTCTTCACATGCGGATCGTTGGCGGTCGCGCCCAACTGCATCAGCAATCCTATGCAGCGCCCCGTGACGTCGTCGGTCGGCGGATCGAGCAGCGCGCCATGATCGGCGAAGGGGATGTTGTTCAGGTAATAGTACACATTGTCGGCATCGAACGCGCCCCATCCGCCATTCCTGCTCTGCAGACCCTCGACCCATTCGCGGCCGCGCGCGATCGCCTCGCTGTAGCGCGCATGATCGAAACGGTGCAGCGCCATCGCCACCACGGCGGTGTCGTCAAGATCGGGGTAATAGTCGTTCCAGTACTGGAAGGCCCAGCCGCCGGGGCGCACATCCGGGCGCTCTTCGGCCCAATCGCCTTTGACATCCAGCACCTGCCGGCCCTTCAGCCATTCGAGCGCTTTTCCGATCTCAGCGTCGCAATCCTTCGCTTCCATCAGTGCGTGGCACATCAAAGCCGTGTCCCAGATCGGCGAGACGCAGGGCTGGCAATAGGCTTCGCTGTCTTTGACGACTAGCAGCTTCTCCACCGAGAGGCGCGCGATGGCGCGGTCGGGATGGTCCGGCGCATAGCCCATCGCGTCGTACATCATCACCGAGTTGGCCATCGCGGGATAGATCGCGCCGAGACCGTCCTCGCCATTCAGCCGCTCGGTCGTCCACGACACGCAACGCTCTATCGCGCGCTGGCGAAGAGCTTTGGGCCAATATGGCTCAACGCGCTTCAGCACCCAGTCGAGCGCGCCGAAGAACGCCGACCAGAACGCGCTCTGATGCGGCGCACGCTTCGAGGCCGCCGTGCCGCCGGGCACAAACAGTTCCCGCACATGCACGCCCCTCGGGTTGCGGGCGACGGGCTTCTTCGCGGCCAGCACCAGGAGCGGCACGATCACCGTGCGCGCCCAATAGGACATCTTGGAGAGATGGATCGGGAACCAGCGCGGCAGCAGGATCAATTCCACCGGCACCGTCGGTACGTTCATCCACGACGTCTCGCCATAGAGCGCGAGCAGGATGCGCTTGAAGACATTGGCCTTCAGCGCGCCGCCACGTGAAAGGATCGCTTCGCGCGCGCGCACCATGTGCGGCGCATCGATATCGTCGCCGATCATCTTGAGCGCGAAATAGGCCTTCACCGTTGCGCTGATGTCGAACGCACCGCCATGATACAGCGCCCAGCCGCCATGGCCGGCCTGGATGCGGCGCAGATAGACGCCGATCTTGCGTTCAAGCTCCAGGTTCGGCGTCTCGGCCAGATAGTGGACCAGCAGCACATATTCCGACGGGATCGTAGCGTCGGCTTCGAGTTCGAAGACCCAATGGCCATCCTCGCGCTGACGGTCGAGCAGCGCCCTGGTCGCGCCGCGGATCGTAGCTTCAACCGAGGCCCAGTTGTCCTCTTCGATGCTGATCTGGTTCATCGCCGCTATTATACGGCCTCGCGCGCAAGCGCCAACGCGGCCGCTTTGTGCCCGGACCTGACGGCGCCTTCGATGGTCGCGGGCAGGCCGGTCGCCGTCCAGTCGCCGGCGAGGAACAGGTTGGACCACGGCGTATTCGTGGGTGCGCGTTTGGCAGCCTGCTCGGGCGTCGCGGCGAAGGTTGCCCGGCGCTCCTTGACGATCTGCCATTCGGGCATCGGCTCGGTGATATTCAAAGCGCTCGCAATATCCTTCCAGATCAATGCAATAAGGGCGTCACGATCCATATCGACCAGACGGTCCGCGCCGCTGATCGTCGTGGAGATGCGGTCGGAGAAGGAGAAGATCCATTCCGCCGTGCCGCCGATCACGCCAAGTATCAGCGGCGCGCCGGCTGGCGCGGGCATCTTGAAATGCGCATTTACAATGGCGCGGAAATCGTCCGGCGCTGCGATCCTCGGCAGCAATTCTTTCGCCGCCCAGGCCGGAACGGCCAGCACCACCATATCGTCACGCGAAATGGGAATCGTCGCTTCGGAGAACTCCAGTGCCGTGACCTGGCCGTCCCCGAGCACGATCCTGCGCAGCCTGCGTCCGAAATGGATCTGAACCCCATTGCGGGCGAGGTAGCCCAGAGCAGGATCGATGAACGCAGCGCCGAGCGTGGGGTGGGCGATGCGCGGACGATAGGCATGGCCTCCCTTCGCCAGCGTTTCCCGAATCACGGCCCCGGCCAGCGCCGCAGACGCCGTTTCCGGTTCGGTGTTGAGCGCCGCCAGCAGAAAGGGCCGCATCAGACGCTCCCACAAGGCGCCATCGCAGGGGATCACCTCGCAGATGCGTTTGTCTTTACCCGCCCACATCAATCCTGCGAGGGCCGCGTAATCGGCGAAATTCGTATCGGGCACGCGATGACTCTTGGAGAGCGTCCACCACGGCAGCGGCCCCTCATTCGGCGCGAGCGTCCAGCGCTTGTTAGCGGCGAGATCGACGAAGTCGAAGCGCGCCTTCGCCGGGCCGGCAAGGGCGTCCTTTGCGCCGATGGTGCTGAGATAGGACATGATGGCGTGATTGCCGGACAGCACGAGATGATTGCCGTTGTCGATGATCTGGCCGAGCGTCGGGTCGAAGTAGGAGCGGCAACGTCCGCCCGCCTGCGGCGCGCCTTCGTAGAGCGTCACGCGTGCGCCTTTGCTCGCCAGCGCACAGGCGGCGGAAAGCCCGGCAAGACCCGCGCCCACGACGTGAAACATGCGATCCTTCATCCGCCGAGACCATGGCGAAGGAGGATCATCGCGAGCCGCGATTTGGGGAGGCTGACGCGATGCCGGGGCGGAGCCCAGCCCGCCGCCTCCATGCGGCGCAGGATCTCGGCATAAACCGCACCCATCAGGCGCGGCGTGCGGATACGGCCTCTGGGGCGCGAATCCATGATCTTCTCCGCTTGCCGGTAATGGGCATGGGCGAGAATGGCTGTGGCACGGCAGGCGGCGTCGATGCGCGGATCGTCGATGGCTACACCGAGATCCCGGCTTGTGATGCCTGCCGCTTCGAGATGCTCGCGCGCGAGATAGAGACGGCCGATGGAAGCGTCTTCATCGAGGTCGCGCAAGATGTTGGTGAGTTGGAGTGCACGGCCGAGGTGATGCGCCAGAGCGAATCCCGGAGTGTCATCCATCCCAAACACTTTGACGGAGAGACGGCCCACGGCACTCGCCACACGGTCGCAATAGAGATCGAGCGTGGCCAGGTCGGGTGCGCGAATGTCTTCGGCGACATCCATGTCCATGCCGTCGATGACGGCGAGGAAGTCCTCCTTGCGAAGCGCGTAGGTCAGGATGGCGTCTTTCAGAAACGCCCCGTGAAGTGGATTTCCTCCGGCGTAAAGTACGTCGAGGTCCATGCGCCAGCCATTCAGCGCGTCGTGCCGTTCGGCCTGGGTCCCAACACCGTCATCGGCGATATCGTCGACTGCGCGGCAGAACGCATAGATAGCGAACATCGCCTCGCGCTCGGCTTTCGGCATGAGACGCATGGCGGAATAGAACGAACTGCCGGAAGCCTTCTCTTGAACGGCCCGGATTTCCGGTGCGACGGCGATATCGGTGGCGGTCATGAGGATTGCTGTGCGGAACGCCGCGCAAAAAAGCGGACCAGCGCGCGCAGGGCAAGGGGGATGATCTCGCTTTTGCGGTGATGGACGCGCTCGGACAGGGGGTCGCGGCGAAGGAGGCGGGCGTTCAGATCTTCCGCGAATTTCTGAATGACGCTGACCTCCAGGGCCAGTCGGTGGGCGCGGATGTGGCCGGCAAACGGGCGCGCCTGGTCGAGCAATGCGTTCGTGCGCGCGGCGAGGGCGGCAATCACCCGGCGCAATTCGGGTGGCGATTGGGCACCGCCCAGCATGTCGATCTGCACGCCGTATTCGGTCATCGTGTCCCCGGGCAGATAGACACGGTTAAGCGCGCGATAATCCTTGGCGCAATCCTGAAGGTGGTTAATCACCTGGAGGGCGGCACAGAGCGCGTCCGATTGCGGCCAGATCGCGCGATCCTCGCCATGGACGTCGAGCACGAAACGGCCAACGGGCATCGCCGAATAGCGGCAATAATCCATCAGCTCTTCCCAGTTCGCGTAACGCAGCTTGGTCACGTCACGCCGGAACGCTTCGAGCAGGAGGAGGGCATGCTGTGGGCTTAGTTTGTGCTGCTCCAGCACCAGCCGAAGCGCATGAGCCTCCGGCGCGCTGTCGAGCTCGCCGGTCAATGTGCGGTCCATCTCTTCCAGCAGATGGAGTTTCTCATCTGGTGTTGCCGTCGGGTGGTCTGCGACGTCATCGGCCGTCCGCGCGAAACGGTAGAACGCCAGGATCGGCGCGCGATGCCGTTTCGCGATCAGCCACGACGCGACGGGAAAGTTCTCGTCGGTGTGGCCTTTGCCGGAGGAGAGGTCGGACGCGGTCACGCTTTGCCCATCGCCTGTGCACGGCCCTTCCACATGCCGCCGCGGCCGCGCCAATGCTGCACGGCGGAATCGAATGTGAATACGCCGTACAATGCGCCGATCAGGGGCATCGCAATACCCCGGAGCGGGGAAAGCCGGTAGAAACGCAGCATCGGTGCGAATGCGCTCACCATGATCGCCCATGCGGCAAGACCGGCCATTTGTGCCGGCCCGCGCGCGAACAGCGCCACGAACGGCGCGGCCACGTAGACGACCAGCATCCCGATCACGGTGCCTAACAGCTGCAGCGGCGAATAGGAAAGCTGCGCATAAGCGGACCGCGACACCATTTTTCTGATATCGGCGAAACTGTAGGGACGCAGGCTCACGGCGCGGTCGGTCAGACCGAGCCAGATCGCGCCCTGCTTTTTCATCATGCGGCCCATGGCGCAATCGTCGATAATTTCACTGCGAATAGCATCGATGCCGCCGGCCTTCTCCAGCGCCTCGCGCCGTACCAGCATACAGCCGCCAGCCGCGGCGGCGAGCGGATTGCGCGGATCGTTCACCCAGCCAAAGGGATAGAGCATGTCGAAAAAGAACACGAATGCGGGGATCAACAGCTTTTCGGCCACGTTCCCGCAATGCAGCTTTGCCATGAGCGACGTCAGCACAAAACCGCTCGCTTCCGCGCGCGCCACGAGCTTGGAAAGGTTGTTGGGACTGTGCGCGATATCTGCATCGGTCAGCCATAGGTAATCCACACTGCCCGCCTGAACGACGCCCTGCTTCACCGCCCAAAGCTTTCCGGTCCAGCCCGACGAACGCGGCACTCCAGAGAACACATCGAGTTTTCCCCCAAGCGCGCGCGCGACTTCTCCCGTTCCATCGTCGCTTTGATCGTCGACAAGGATGACACGAAAGGATCCGGGATAATCCTGCGCCAGAAGGCTCCCAACTGAACGCGCGATGACATCGGCTTCGTTGCGGGCAGGAACGACGGCCACAACCGAGGGCCAATGTTCCGGCGCCGACGCATCGCGGTCGTCGCGCTCGCGCGTCAGCCAGAAGAAACCGCGGCCGAAGAGGAGATAGAGCCACACCGCAAGCGGAAGGAACGCGACGAGCCAGATCATGCGAGATAGCCGGCGGTTCCGAACCACGCCAGCGAGTCGGCGATCGCTTCGCGATAGGGCCGTGCGCGATAGCCGAGGTCGCGCTCGGCCTTCGCGGACGTGAAGAACATGTGATGTTCGGACATCTTGAGCGCATCGACGGTCAGGAACGGTTCGCGGCCCGTGACCGATGCCCACGCTTCTGCTGCATAGGCCAGCGGGTAAAGCGGTGCGCGCGGCAGGTTCACGCGCGGTGGCTTGCGGTTCGACAGCGCGGCGATGATCGCCAGCATTTCCGCCAAGGTCGCGTCCTGTCCTCCCAGGATATAACGCTCACCGATCTTGCCCTTGCCGAGCGCAAGCAGATGGCCCTCCGCCACGTCGTCGACATGGGCGAGATTGAGTCCGGTATCGACATAGGCCGGCATCCGTCCTGTCGCGGCTTCTACCAGGATACGCCCCGTCGGCGTTGGCTTGACGTCGCGCGGGCCGATGGGCGTTGACGGGCTCACGATCGTGGCAGGCAGACTTTGTTGCACGATCATGTGTTCGACCACGCGCTCCGCCACGACCTTGCTGCGCTTGTAGGCACCGATGGCGCTCTGTGCGTCGTGACGCGAGGTTTCATCCGCGGCCTGGCCGGCGATGGGCTTCAGAGTGGCCACGCTGCTGGTATAGACGATTTTCTCGAGGCCCTCGGCGAGCGCCGCTTCCATGACGGTGCGTGTGCCGTCGCGATTGTTGCGTACGATCTCTTCGGGGTCGCGGGCCCATAGCCGGTAATCGGCCGCCACGTGGAAAAGATAGCGCGTGTCCTTCAGCGCGCGGCGCATGGAGCGGCCGTCCCGCATGTCGCCCTCGACCGGTTCAGCGTCGAAGCCTGCGAGGTTGGTCTTGGGACTCGTCGGACGCATCAGCACGCGCACATGATGCCCGCGCTCGGCCAGCTTGCGTGCAACGGCGGAGCCGACAAACCCCGACGCCCCAGTGACGAGAACGGTATCGCCCACGCTTACCGCTCCAGAAGCGGCGTACGGAGCGCGCGATGCCCCTCGATCCCCTGCCAGATCAGCAACACCGGCACGCCGAGCGCGACTTCCCGCGCGCGCTTGAGCAGAGACACGGCCAGCCCGATCTCTGCCGGCAGGCCGAACAGCGGCATCAACATGACGTATCCGGCTTCCTGCACGCCGAGCGCTCCGGGAACGACGAAGGAGGCGCTGCGCAGCGCCGACACTATGGCTTCGATTGCGACGGCGCCTGCGAATTCAAGGCGGCCGCCGACCAGCCGCACGGCCAGCCAGATTGCGAACGCACTTGCGATCCAGCCGATCAGATGGATGAGGGACGAAAGCGCCAGCCGCCGGGGATTCTTGTAGATCGCATCAACAGCAAGGCGGAAATTCTCGGCGCGCTTGGCAACCTCGGGGAGGAAGCGCTCGGCGAGGTTCTGGGCCAACCCCAGCCCGCGGCGTTGCAGCACGATGAAGGCGAGGCTGCCGGCGAACGCAAACACGACGACAGCGATCATCGCCGCAGGAAGAGGTCCGGCCTTGACGCCGATGGCGAGTGGCACGATGCCGATCAGGATGAAGACGATCTGCGCCATCATCTCGGACGTCACATCGACGATGCTGGAAGCAGCAGCTACGGGTGTGGCAATCCCGCGCAGCACCAGCACGCGCACGCCGATCAGGATTCCGCCGACCTGCGAGAACGGCAGAACCTCGCCTGCCGCATCGCGCACGATCCGTGCCCAGACGAAGTTCGCCATCTGGGAGGCCGGCAGCTCCGCCATCAACGCAAACCACGCCGCGCCCAGGATGGCGAACGTCAGAAAGGCGCAAAAGCATAGCAGCGCGAACCCACCCCAGCCCACGGACAGGATGGTGCTTGCAACGCCTGCGAGTCCGATGTGGAACACCAGCCAAGCAGCGACCGCGAGACCGGCGAAAGCGGCAGCAATGACCCCGAATTTCATGCGATTGTTCTGTTCTCTTGTGAGCCCAGCTTAGCCGGTCCCGCGCCCGGCGAAAAATCAGCGAACCCGCCGCAGCGATAGCCGGAAGATTTAATTTTCTCAATGACTTGTTTGTCCAGCAGGGCGGCGAGTTCCTCCGCGTAACGATATCCCGGCGCCGACCCGGGGTAGGGCCCGGTCGCCGGGTGCATGTAAATCTCGCTCAGGCCTTTCGGCAGGTTCGCGAGAATGGAGGCCACGCGGTCCGCCGTCATGGCGCCCGACCAACGGAGGCCATAGACGCGATCCGGTACGAGAATACCGTTCGCGCGGAACCGGCGCTTCTGCCACGACGCCACGAGGTTTCCGGTTTCGAACGGCACGCGGACCGCCTTCATTCCATACCGCTTCCCGGTCCTGACCATCTCAGACGCGATGGTCGGATGCAGATGAAAGTGCTTGTGCGTGTTCACATGATCGAGGGGAAGCCCTGTTGCGGCATAGGCCCTGAATTGCGCTTCGATTTCCGCGGCAAGCTGCCTGCGCACGCTTGGGAGAAAGAACATCGCGGCCCCGGTGCGCGCCATGTCGCTGCGGAAGAAGCCGTCTCTGTCCACGAGATCGGGAATCTGTGCGGCCGGAAGCGTGGGCCGGTCCTGAACGAGCGTCAGATGCAGACCGACGCGCAGACCGGGGTTTCTTTTCGCGACCGCGACTGCATCGGCGGCGGCAGGGCCCGCGACCATCACGCTCGCCGCGGTTAGGATCCCATTGCGATACGCAATCTCGACTGCTTCGTTGACTTCCCGCGCCGCCCCGAAATCGTCAGCCGTGACGACGAGTTGCTTCACCATTCACTCACCATGGCCGGGCTTGACCCGGCCACCCAGTGCGCCCGCACCTGCGAGCGCAAAGAGTCATTCGGCGCGCGGACGCGCGCCTGCTGGGTGGCCGCCTCGAGGGCGGCCATGGTGAAGGTAGAGAGACCCCGTCCAAAATTTACGCCGCGTGTTCGCGGCGCTCGCGCAGGAACTGGAAGAACTCGACGCCCTCGCGCAGGCGGCGCTTCATCATGTCGGTGGAACGCACCATTTCGCCCACGATGGATGCGATCTTGCTCGGGCGGAAGTAGAACTCCTTGTAGAAGCTCTCCAGCGAGGTGAAGATCTCTTTGTGAGAGAGATGCGGATAGTGCAGTGGCGCGATCTGGATGCCGCTGTCGTCCACCAGCTCCGCGTTCGCCGCGTCCAGCCAGCCGTTCTTCACCGCCTGATCGTAGAGGAATGTACCGGGGTAAGGCGCAGCCAGCGACACCTGGATCGTGTGCGGATTGATGCGCTTGGCGAACTCGACCGTCTCGCGGATTGTTTCGTGGGTTTCGCCGGGTAGGCCCAGAATGAACGTGCCGTGGATCGCGACGCCAAGCTTGTGGCAATCCTTGGTGAAGCGCTCGGCGACCTCGATACGCATGCCCTTCTTGATGTTGTGCAGGATCTGCTGGTTGCCGGATTCGTAACCGACGAGCAGAAGACGCAGACCGCCGTCCTTCAGCTTCTTAAGCGACTCGTAGGGCACATTGGCCTTGGCGTTGCACGACCAGGTGACGCCCAGCTTTCCCAATTCTTTCGCGATCGCTTCGGCGCGCGGAAGATTGTCGGTGAAGGTGTCGTCGTCGAAGAAGAATTCCTTGGTCTGCGGGAATGCCTTCATCGCCCATTTGATCTCTTCGATCACATGCTCCACGGAGCGGACGCGGTAATTGTGCCCGCCGACCGTCTGCGGCCACAGGCAGAAGGTGCAGCGCGATTTGCAGCCGCGGCCGGTATAGATCGAGATGTAGGGGTGCTTCAGATAGCCGATGAAGTAATTCTCCATCACGAGGTCGCGCTTATAGACCGGCGTCACCCAGGGGAGACTGTCCATGTCGTGCAGGATCGCCCGGTCCTCGTTATGCACGATGACGCCCTGATTGTTGCGGAACGACAGGCCTTTGATCGACGACCAGTCAGCGCCGTCGGCGACCTCCTTGACGGTGAAGTCGAACTCGTTGCGCGCGACGAAGTCGATGACCGGCCCGTCTTTCAGCGAGCCTTCGGCGTTCACCGCGACCTTGGCGCCGATGAGGCCGGCCTTGAGGTTCGGGTTCGCGGCCTTGAGCGCCTCGATCACCTTCACGTCGGACTTGAACGAGGGTACGGAGGTGTGTGCGACGACGAGGTCGAAATCCTTGGCCTGCGCGACGACCTCAGCGAGGCTGGTCTTGTGCGGGGGCGCGTCGATCAGCTTGGAATTCTCGACTAGGGCCGCAGGCTGGGCGAGCCAGGTCGGATACCAAAAGCTTTTGATCTCGCGTTTGGCCTGGTAGCGCGAGCCCGCGCCGCCATCGAAGCCGTCGAAGGAAGGTGCCTGAAGGAAAAGCGTACGCATGCGAATTCTATAACCTCACCAATGCGATAGGACGCCATCGGGCGCGACA
>Ga0105239_10003709_pt1 | contig 18599 bp, 15 predicted proteins | sample KBSC44metaG_FD_92761 | JGI IMG/M metagenome (GOLD analysis project Ga0105239, IMG submission 92761) | Corn rhizosphere microbial communities from Kellogg Biological Station, Michigan, USA - KBS C4-4 metaG | ecosystem: Host-associated > Plants > Roots > Rhizosphere > Soil | place: Michigan, USA...
GATATTGAAAAAACTATTGAAGCTGTTATTGCAAATGGTTGCAAGATTGTTCAGCCTTTAGGTATGGATCCCGGCGAAAAAACAGCACGTTTTGCGGACCCTGCAGGCAATGTGTTGGGCATATACCAGGAACCAGGTTAAGCGTTGCTTGTAATCTTATTTGTAGGGAATAAAGTCAAACCTGTTAATAGCTCCTCCAGGTTGTATGTTAATGTTTAAGCGGCCCTCTGATACGCCATTGTTGACGATATAATCATAAATTACTTTTGCTCTTTGCTCATTTTTCAGCTTAACCTTTTTATTAGATTGGCTATAATATCCGTTGATTTTTACGTTGCAAACAGGGTTGCTATTCATTTCACTTGCGATACTATCTAATAAAGTTTTTGAATCTTTACTCAGTACTTTATCCATCTCTTTAAACTTAATGGAAGGAAGTTTTTCAATTGGACAACCAAAATAATCAGCAGTATTTCTATCTCTCGCTTCAGCACAACATGGCGGTTCCGGGCATTTACCTACACCAAAAGAATCAACAGGAAAACATTGCTGAGATGTAAGAATTTCTTTATCCCTGCAATCGGGAACCCCATCTCCATCTGTATCAAGACTTACGCCGTGTGTATCAACCGGGCACGGTTGTTTTTTCTTACTTATCGAAGTTTTCATTATGCTGCTATCCTTCTGTTGCGCCGGTAAACAGAGATTTAATAACAACCCGCAAAAAATCAGTATAAAATATTTTGAAACAATCATTCTTAAAGTTAATAAATGTAGCGGTTGTTTCACGTATGCAGTTTTGTTGCCTCTCTCCTTAAAAAATACTAACCTTGCGTTTCATTTAGCATTATGCTTTCCACGCACCACCTTGTATTTATAGAAGTTGCACGGGAGAAAAGTTTTTCCAAGGCGAGTAAGTCATTGTTTATTTCACAGCCGGCAGTAAGCAAGCATATAAAATATTTAGAGGATTATTATAAAGCAAAACTATTTGAGCGAAATGGATTGCAGATTGATTTAACAGAAGCCGGAAAATTATTGTTGGAAAGGTTGCTTCGTGTAAAAAATATTCAGCAGGAAACAGAATTTGAGATCTCCACGATTAGGGATCAATCTCAGGCAAAAGGAGTATTAAAACTTGGCGCGAGCACTACGGTTGCTTTGTATATTTTACCAAAAGTATTGTCTGTATTTCAACAGGATTATCCTCAACTTGAAATAACACTGCTCAATAGGAACTCTGAAATTGTGTTGGAAGCCTTACTAAGCCAGGAAATTAACCTTGGTATAATTGAAGGACGAGGCAAACTAAGTAATGTAGTTTATCAACCTTTTATCAATGATCGTGTTATTCCCGTTTGCAGTAAGAAAAGTCCTATTGCAAAAAGGAAAAATTATGCACTTAAAGATGTACTTCAAATGCCTGTCGCTTTAAGAGAGCGGGGAAGCGGTACACTTGAAGCATTAAAGTTTGCTTTGCAAAAGCATAAGATGGGTATTAATGAACTGAATGTAAAAGTGCGCCTGGGCGGTACAGAGGCGCTTAAGAATTTTCTTATTGAATCAGGGTGTCTTGGTTTTTTACCGCAACGTTCTGTTTTGAAGGAGTTGAAGTATGCTGAGTTAACAGAAATAAATTTTGAAGGACTGCATATTGAAAGAAGCTTTTATTTTATACAACGCAAAGGAGAAACAAGTGAGCTCAACAAAAAATTAATACGTTACGCACGAAACGTGTATAACAAATAGTTATGGGTTATAACTTATCGGTATCTGTTTGGTTATAATTGCTAAGTACTTTTACTTCATGGCAATTGCAACAGAAAGCACGTCTTTAGCTACCTATCTTGAATGTCCATCCTGTGGCCGGCAGTATAATATACATCAACAGCAGACATATGCAACGTGCTGTAACCAACCCCTCGTTACACGTTATCATTATCATCTCACTAAAGAAATACTACACCACCGAAAGCATACGCTTTGGCGTTATGTTGAACTGTTGCCTGTTTTTAATAAAAGCAATATAGTTAGCCTTGGAGAAGGTTTTACGCCATTGCTTAACCTGTTTACTTTGAGTCGCCGCACAGGAGTAAACGTATTACTCAAGGATGAAAGCATGAACCCTACAGGCTCTTTTAAAGCAAGAGGCATAAGTGTAGCTGTCTCCAAAGCGAAAGAACTTGGCGTTACACATGTTATAATGCCCACAGCAGGCAATGCAGGTGGCGCTTTAAGTGCCTATTGTGCAAAGGCAGGTATAAAAGCAACTGTAATAATGCCTGCACATACGCCTTCAACTTTAAAAGAAGAATGCAACATGTTTGGTGCTGAGTTGATATTGGTAAATGGTTTATTGGATGACTGTGCAAAACTTGCGAAGCAATTGGTTGAAAAAAGCGGCGGCTTCGACATGTCCACACTTAAAGAACCATACAGGCTGGAAGGTAAAAAGACTATCGGTTATGAAATTGCGGAACAACTAAACTGGCGCCTCCCGGATGTGATTATTTACCCAACAGGCGGAGGTACAGGTTTAATCGGCATGTGGAAGGCCTTCCTGGAAATGCAGCGCCTGGGATGGATTGGTATGAAGCTGCCACGTATGGTAATTATTCAAACTAAAAATTGTGCACCAATGATACAATTATTTGAAAACGGAACTGTCACGGAAAACATTGTTACAAAGCCTTCAAGTGCTTATGGGCTTGTTGTTCCAAAGCCTTTCGCAAAAGATTTGATGCTTGATGTATTGCAGCAAAGCAAGGGAACAGCTCTCGCTGTTACAGAAGAGGAAATAGACGCCTGTATGCATGAAGTTGCCCTGGCAGAGGGGTTATTGTTATCACCGGAAGGAAGCGCCACTTATATGGGGCTTAAGAAATTGGTGGAACAAAAATGGATAAAAGAAAATGAAGAAGTTTTGTTGTTTAACACCTGCTCATGGTACAAGTACAGGTAGCTTCTTTAGTAATACAAATACTATATATAATAACGCTCAATAACAAGCTGCTTTTGCAGGCTCATTATTGAGCGTAAAATATTAATGAATTCCTTTGAATAATCTTTCCCATCTCGGTTTCAGGCTGCCGTTATCATGGCTAAACCATATAAAAGAAGCTTTGCCAACGATGGACGTTTCCGGAACGAAACCCCAGAAGCGGCTATCCTGGCTGTTATGACGATTATCACCCATCATCCAGTAATAGTTGTATTTGAATGTATAAGTGGTGGCAGGCTTACCATCAATCATAAAAGTATTTCCTGTTTGTTCAAGCTTGTGTCCTTCATACACAGAAATTGCTCTTCGGTATATTTCAATATTGTCCTGTGTTAATGTAATAGATGCTCCTTTCTTTGGAATGAGAAGAGGACCATAATTATCCTGGTTCCACGGGTGTATAACCGGTTGGAATGGAAAGGTTCTTGGGTTGGCTTCTTTCTCTGTAAATGGTTTTATACTTTTTACAAAAGATAGTTTTTGCACCTTCTCTTTATTAGCGTGTGTAAGATTCATGATAACGCTGTTAGGGCCAGCTTTGATAAAATCATTGCTTTGTTCAAAGCTGTCTTCTGTGTCCGCACCGCTGTTTAATTCCATTCCTAATTCTTCCTGCAAATAATCTTCACTAAAATTTTGTCCATTTGTTTCTACCAGGTATTGCATTTGTATGCCCTCTGGTATTGGTGCTTCTTTACCGTTTATATAAACTACTCCTTCTTTTATTTCAACCACATCGCCACCAACACCTATACAGCGTTTTATATAATTGTCTGTTTTGTCCGCCGGGTGTACAAGTATGGGGTAGTCAGCCATTAAAGCGTCACGGTTGCCATGATACTTCTCCCGTAAAATATCGTAATACGGTAATTTGGAACCAAAGCCAGGCAGGTTAATAATTGTATCACCATAAGGGAAATTAAATACTACTACATCATTGCGCTGAACGCTTGTAAAAGCAGGCAGGCGTTTATAAGGTAGCTGTACAAGTTTTGTATAAGAAGGTACAGTTTCAGAACCAGGCATATAGTTATGTACAAAAGGAAAGTTGATAGGTGTTTGTGGTATGCGTGGCCCGTAACTCATTTTATTAACGAATAAAAAATCGTTTACCAGTAATGTTCTTTCCATACTTCCGCTGGGAATGGCATAGGCCTCGAAAAAGAAAGTGCGTATAAGTGTTGCCGCTACTATAGCAAAAACTGCGGCATCTATCCATTCTCTTGCGGTTGATTTTTTATAACGTTTTACTACCTCTTCTCCGGCAAAAGATGTTTGCGATGAGTAACCTAAATAAGGAAAATATGCAAATGGGACAAGCACGCACAGTGTATGGCTAATGAGAGATAATTTGCCAAAGTGCATTACAAATATGATGGTGAGCCAGATAGTAATAAACTGGCCCGCAATAGGTATCAACTGCAGCCAGAACCATATTTTTTTAAGATTGCATTTTTCAACAATGCACCATGTATTGTAAAATGGAATCAGCGCCTTCCACGGTGTTATTCCGGCCTTTTTAAACATGCCGTATAAACCAATGTGCCATCCAAGAATTGCAAGTGTAAATATCATCCATCCCATAAAATTTGTTTTGAGATTTTGAATAAGGCCTTTTTGAGGTGTTATAAAAATATCACTCATTCGGCGTCCTTTCCCCGCAGAATGGATTATTCACTTTTTTTTATCAAAACACCTGGTTATTAAATGCCACAGAGCCCCGGCAACAGGGCTCTGTGTATTGGTGAAGGTTAGCGTAAAGATTGTATCCACAATTACATGGTAACAGCTACTTTGGCGTCTGCAATGTTATAAGTTTTTAATACAGGTCTGCGCCGGTACATGTCCTTTATTTTGTCAACCAACTGCCTGTAGGTGCCACTTGTTTCATAAGCATCTGCATCAGCAGCAGAAAGCCATTCTGTTAGTGAAATATAATCATCGTTCTGGTCAGTTGGCTCCAGTAACCAAATGCCAAGATTACCCCTTTGAGCTTTTACTACAGGAACAATTTCATCATTAAAAATTCTCCTGAGTTCTTCCGTTTTGTCAGAATGGACACTGATGGAAGTGAGTCTGGCAAACATAAAAACCTCCTTTATTTTGAGTGAAAAGATTATTAAGGAAGTAAATGATTTTCCTGTCGGGGACGATTAGCCTGTTAACTGGTTAAAAATGTAGGACGATAAAGGTACATTTAAGAAATACCATTTGCAAAGCTTTTGAGAGATTTATTATCATGAAATATAAATGGCTGAAAAGCAACTGTTGCAAGGAAAAAAAGTGGTTGGATGTAAAGCCATCTCTAATTAAATGTAATTATCCGGGGGCGGTTCTTTAAAGATATTTATACACCTGTTTTTTATAATCTTCAAGCGCCTGCTCTGTACTTATTTCATCAAAACGATATGCTTTGCCATTGGCTGGCTTTCTCATTAATGCAATGGTTCCGCCTCCGATGACAACGCTTCTTGCCCGTGAAAAAATTTTATCAAGCTCGTGGGTATTATGTGTCATTTGCAGTTCTTCAATTTCCGTTACATTAATGAAAAAATCTTTCATAAAGGTTATAATCAAACAGCAATATTAGCCGTAAATCATCAGCAATAAAAATGACAGCTAAACGAATTATTTCCTTTGAATTAAATTTATTCTCCTGCTTTACCTGCGAGTGCAGCCACTGCATCACGATATCCATCACCAACAGGTAGCTCAAGACTATCAATAAAAATGCTGTTCTTTCTTATGGCAGTGATGAAATCTTTTGAAACAATGTATGATTTTTGAATACGTATAAACATGTTTGATGGAAGCTGTTCCTCCATCGCCTTCATACTCATTCGCGCTACGATTGGTTTGGTTGAACTCTTCAAATGAATTTTGATATAATCTTTCAATCCCTCAATCCAGATAATATCAGCAAATACTACTTTAACAAGACTGTAATCAACATTAATAAAAAAGTAAGTGCTGGTTGCTGTGTTGTCACTTTCTTTTGCCTTGTTTTTTAATACAAATAATTCTCTTGCTTTATTTGCTGCCTTAATAAACCTGTCGAGTGCAACAGGTTTAACAAGGTAATCCACCACATCAAGGTTGTAGCCTTCCAGTGCATATTTTTCATATGCCGTGATTAGAATGAACATCGGCTTGACAGTAAGGCTCTGTATAAACTGAAGTCCTGTAAGGCCTGGCATTTGTATGTCAAGGAAAATGAGATCCACCTGTTGTTCCTGTAGAACTTTCATGGCTTCTATAGGATTGCTGCAACTGGCAACCAATTGCAGAAAAGGAACTTTACTGATATTGTCTACCAGCAGTTCCAGCGCCAGGTCTTCATCGTCAATAGCTAAGCAACGTAACATTATTAATGCAGATTAATTTGGAGAGATACAATAAACCATCCATTGTCTTTGGTTATCTGTATATGATGGTTATTACCGTACAATAAATTTAAGCGTCTTTTTACATTCGCTAATCCAATTCCGGAAGTTTTATCCTTTGGTTCTTCCGTTATATTATTGAATTTATTTTTTACAGAGAATTGTAAAAGGTTGTTTTTCGCCGTCAGTTCAATATCTATCTGTGCGTTTTCCACCATGCCCGTTCCATGCTTAAAAGCATTTTCAACAAATGGTATAAGCAGCATGGGCTCTATTTCATATTGCTTGTCTATGTCTGAGAGGTAGGTGTTAACGGCTACTTTTTTACCAAAACGTTGCTGCTGAAGATCGATATAGCTCTGGAGATATTCTGTTTCTCTTTCAAGCAATACTTTTTGTTCATCTGTTTCATAAAGCATGTACCGCATGAGTGAGGAAAGCTTTATAAGTGAAGGTTCCAGTTGCTCTGAATGTTTTCTTGAAAGCGCCACCATGTTATTCAACACATTAAACATAAAATGCGGGCTAACCTGGGAACGTAAGAAGGAGAGTTCGGTTTTAAGGTTTTCATTTTCTTTTTCGCTGGCTACCTTGTCGGCTTTAATTCTGTCTTTAATCATTTGATACGCCGTGCTGCAGGCCAGTATAAAAAGAAAAGGAAAGATATTAAACAACAGTGCATTCCTGAACCTGTAATGTTCCATGTCCCAGAAAAGCTTTATGCATAAGACATCAAGCAATAAAACAACTGCAATTAACGGCAATTGTATGAAGAAATACTGCCAGTATTTTTTCCTGTGTATAAATCGGGGAATCAGCACAAGTGCATTAAAATAAAACAATGCCATCCATGTTGCAATATGGCAGAAATACATGTAGGTATGTGCTGCTTCGTCATTTTTTTGTGGCCTGTTGCTTTCGTAAGATGGTTTCAATAAATATGGCAGCGAAAAAAGTAATGCCCAGCATAAAATATGAAAGAATGCCTGTGTCCATTTACGGCTATACCATTGCTGTTTCATTACATCAAAGTAACAATTAAAGAATTAATGATAAATGCGGCAAAAAAAACATTGCGACATAAATACAAAGATTTGCTACAAAAGTGAACGACAAATGTTATTTAAGGATGCCAGCAGTCATAATAATTATGTGCTGAAGATAAAGTATAGCGAAGCGTAAGAAAAAATGTGAGGTAAGAATCAGTCCGGTTGCCATGGCTGTCTGCCCTGTCTACACCCGGTCTTACTTTCCATGGTGTTTTAGAACGGGAATATAAATTTTTGGCAAGTGCAGCCTGCGTTGGTGAAAGGTATTTGTTGAATAAAGTGGGATCAATATACTTTGAGCTAACATCGTCAATATTGTCTGTATTTGTAATTCTTAGCAGCATTCCGCCAAGCAGGTTAAAGTTTTGGTTAATGGTGTACTTCAATCCGAATGTTATCGGTACATAAACCTGCATAAGGTTGTATGGTTTGCTGTAAGGATATTCAGCAAAGCCTTCTCCCTCAAGCCTCAATGGTTTTAGTTCTACCCACTGCCCGTTGTATTTCGTCTTCGGATTGAAATGAAAAAAACCAATGCCTATGGCTGCATAAGGAGTAAGACGCTTAAGAACAAAGTCTGGTCTTATTGCATATAAAGGATAAACTTCAGCAGAAATAAAACCTTCTACAATTGCGGATTTAAAGCTAAGGTTCCTGTTATAGCGCCATTTTTCCAGCCCGCCTTCATTTTTAATAAGGCTGTCTGCTCCTGTAACGCCTGTAAAATTTATACCTGTATTAATATTAAGCCATCGCAAAGGGTAATAGTTGAGAGATAAGCCTATCAATGGCCTTACTGTTTTAAAATTATAGTCTTTTAAAAAGTCTCTTCCTTTGCCAAGATTACCGCCAAGATCTCCAAGGAAATTATTGGCACCTATGGTAACTCCAACTTCAATATTGTTTTGAGGTGTTTTATTTAAATCATTGTAAGAATATTCCTGGCTAAAAACTTTACCTGTAGCAGTTGTACCTATTAATAATAACAATAGCAATAAATGCGTGTTTTTCATGGATGATTATTAGCGACGTATTATATGTTAAAGATATATCACATTTAAACAGCTAATTTCATTGGCCCCATATTATAATTTTGTTTTAAGGTTGTTATGAGGTTGATTTATAAATAAATGTTGTTGCTTCAATATATTGCAATGGTTTTTGCTGTTTAAGGGCGAAAATATTTAGTAGCGGTATTTCGCTTTGGGTACAACTACTTTAAAAAGACATTAGAAAACATGTTTATTGCACAATAGATTTTATAAAAGTTCGTTTGGCCAATTAAAATCCGGTAATGCCTATGCTGCGACCATTAACTAATTTGTATCTATATCAAATCTTATAGTATTTTAACGGTATAAATTAAGCATAACGTTACGGTTATGTGGAAATAGCTGGGCCAAAATGATCCAAAAAAATGATGAAATACCAAAAGCTACTGCTGTTACTAGGTATATTGTGTTGCCTGCAAGGCTTTGGGCAATTCAGGACTTATTCCAACGACTTTTTAAATATAGGCGCAGGGGCACGTGGACTTGGTATGGGAGGGGCACAGGTTGCTTCTTCTGAAGATGCTACAGCCGGCTACTGGAACCCTGCCGGCCTGGTGTATGCATGGGAGCACCCATCTGTATCTGCCATGCATGCCGAATATTTTGCGGGTATTGGCAAATATGATCATGTATCTGCCGCCATACCCATGCGTAATGGTTATCGTTCTTTCGGAATTTCTGCACTTCGCTTTGCTGTAGATGATATCCCAAATACTTTGTACCTCGTGCAGCCTGATGGCTCTGTCAATTATAATAACATAGAAACATTCTCCTCAGCCGACTATGCCTTTCTGTTATCTTATTCCCAACTGCTTACTGAAGACGATGATAAGCAGGTAAGCTTTGGTGCCAATACTAAAATTATTTACCGCAAAGTGGGAAGCTTTGCACACGCCTGGGGTTTTGGGTTTGATGCCGGTTTAATGTACAAAACAAACCGCTTTAGATTGGGGGTAACTGCAAGAGACATCACTACCACGTTTAATGCGTGGAGCTTTAATTTTACTGACAGGGAAAAGCAGGTATTGTATCTGACTAACAATGATATTCCCGTTAAGTCAACGGAGCTTACTGCACCACGTGTAATTTTAGGCGGCGCATATAATCTTGATTTCAGCGAGAAGTTTAATGTGCTTGTTGAAGGAAACCTTGATTTTACTTTTGATGGTAAGCGTAACACTGTTGTAAGCGGTAATCCTGTCAGCATAGATCCACGGTTAGGTGTGGAAGCCAACATCAGTAATGTGTTCTTTGTGAGAGCGGGCATATCTAACTTTCAGAAAGCATTGGCAGATGGAGATACCCTTAATCAAAAGAAAGTATGGATATACCAGCCAAGCCTTGGCGCCGGTTTTAAAATAGGAAATGTGGGGATTGATTATGCATTCACCAATCTTGCCAACCAGGGCAACCCGTTATACACGCATGTATTTTCTTTGCGGATTGATCTTACCTCTAAAAAGGATGACGGTGAAGGCGGTAAGAAAAAATACTATTTCCCTGAGTTGCCCAAAGCCGAAAAACCCAAAAAACAAAAAATCTACTATCCTACGTTATGAAGAAGCTGTTGATGATATTGACTTTGCTGGTATTGTGTGTATCACTTCATGCACAGCTATACAATAATGAATGGATAGACTACAGTAAACCGTACTATAAATTCAAAGTAGGGGAGACCGGGCTTTATAGAATTAGCCAACCTGTACTTGCAGCAGCAGGATTAGCAGTAACACCTGCGGAGCAATTTCAATTATGGCGCAATGGCAAAGAGGTTGCTATTTATACAAGTACTTCAACCGGTGCACTTCCTGCTGATGGTTATATTGAATTTTGGGGTGAAAGAAATGACGGCATACCAGACAAGGCTTTATACAAAAATCCTTCTTTCCAGTTATCTGATCAGTTAAGCCTTCAAACAGATACGGCTGCATACTTTTTAACGATAAACAATACGGGTAATAATCTTCGGGTAAGAGATGCTGCTAACAATGTAGCAGGAAATACACTTTCGCCGGAGCCTTATTTCATTCACACTTATCGCAGAAATTACCGGGATTATGCCTTTCCGGGTAAAGCCGTTTATTATGGAGAAAATGTTTATTCGTCTACTTACGATGTAGGCGAGGGGCTAACAAGTATTGAAATATATCCTACCAATAATCTTACAGAAACAGCCTCTTCTTTGTATGTGGCTCAGGGCGGACCTGCAGCTATATTGAACGTTGGTATTGCAGGAAGCTCCATTTTTGGCGGAAGCAGAACTGTAGGCGTAAGCATTAATAATGCGCAATATATCAGTCAGCCGTTGGCGCCGTTTGATGCAAAAGTATTTTCAAACAACTCAGTACCATTGTCTGCATTAAGCAGTAACACCGCAACATTTACTGTAAAGAACACAAATGGTAATGTTAATGACAGAATTGTTACATCATTTATAGAGCTTAAGTACCCGAGGCTGTTTAATTTTAATAATGCGGTACAATTTCCATTTGTATTACCCGCGACCGCACAAGGCAATTATCTTGAAATAAGCAATTTTAACTGGGGCAATGGAGCAAAGCCGATGCTTTATGATTTAAGCAATAATGCAAGGTATGAGGCAAACACTTCATCAGCAGGTGTTTTAAAGTTTGCATTGCCTGCAAGTTCCATTGATAGAAAGCTTGTTTTAGTGAGTGAAGCCTCAGTAAACATTAAATTAGTAAGCGGGTTAACACAACGTAATTTCATCAATTTTTCTTCCACAGCTAACCAGGGAAATTACCTGATTATTTCCAATAAGATTTTGTTTGCCGGAACTAATGTAGTTGAGCAGTATCGCCAATACAGATCAAGTGCTGCAGGTGGTGGCTATACCGCAAAAATTTATGATGTGGATGAACTTGTGGATCAGTTTGCTTATGGTATAAAAAAACATCCACTGAGTATTAAAAATTTTTTGAATTATGCAAGAACCAAATTTGCTGTAGCGCCAAAGTTTGTTTTTTTAATTGGTAAGGCAGTTACTTATGATGAGTATAGAATGAATGAATCGTCGCGCCATGCAGACGGTTTAAACCTTGTGCCTACTTTCGGCTGGCCGGCAAGCGATGATATTCTTGCTTCCACTGATTACAATCCGGTTGCTGCAATACCAATAGGAAGGCTTGCTGCAATAACGCAGGATGAAATAAAGATTTATCTCGATAAGGTAAAACTCTACGAGCAACAGCAACAAAACACCACGCAAACAATAGACAACAAGGCGTGGATGAAAAATATCGTACATGTTGTTGGCGCCAATGATGCATCGCTTGATGCTACCTTGACGGCTCATTTCAAAAGTTATGAAAGCATTATAACTGATACACTTTTCGGTGGCACTGTTTATAATTTCAATAAAACATCATCCGGTCCTGCAACACCTATTGTAAGTGCATTGATGGAGAAATTATTTGCAACCGGTATAAGCCTGCTTAATTATTTCGGGCATTCATCTGCAACCGTGCTGGATTATAATTTGAATGATCCATCCACTTATAATAACTACGGCAAGTATCCGGTGTTTATGATTAATGGTTGTAATGCAGGTAACTTTTATTCATTTGATACGGCACGGGAATCAGTGATTTCATCAATAGCCGAAAAATTTGTTTTTGCAAAAGATAAAGGTGCTATTGCCTTTATTGGAAGCACACATTTTGGCGTGGAAAATTATCTTGATGTTTACAATTACGGCTTCTATACATCACTCGATAAATCAGGTTATGGAAAACCCGTTTCAACGAATATAACAGACGCAGTTCGTTATCTTACAAGTACAACCTATCTTGATTCTACGACGCGTTACCTGCATTGTGAAGAAACTGTTCTGCACGGCGATCCGGCGCTAAGCATTAACTCACATGCGAAGCCAGACTTTGTAGTTGAGGACCCGCAGGTGCAAATTAATCCAACATTTATCTCCGTCGCTGATAACAGCTTTAACATCAAAGCCTATTTTTATAACATAGGAAAAGCTGTCGGTGATTCTGTTGATATCAGTATTAAGCGCCAATATCCAGATGGTACAATTACTACACTTGTTTCAAAGAAAATAAAATCTGTTCGTTATATTGATTCTGTGTCCCTGACTGTCCCTATCGTTGCAAGCAGGGACAAAGGAGAAAATAAATTAATCGTTGCCATTGACCAGTTAAACAAGTATGATGAGCTAAGCGAAACAAACAACTCTGTCACAAAGTCTTTCTTTATTTATGAAGATGAGCTGAAGACAGTCTATCCATATAATTTCAGTATTGTAAATAAGCAAAACATAAAACTGGTGGCTTCTACTGCTAACCCCATCACGCCACAAAGGCAATATGCACTGGAAGTAGATACAACTGAATTGTTCAATTCATCAGCCAAAATAAATAAAACGGTAACTGCTGGTGGCGGTATTATAGAATTTGATCCGGGAATAAGTTTCAGAGATAGTACTGTTTATTACTGGCGTGTTGCACCCGTTCCATCCAGTGGCAGCTATCATTGGAACACAAGTAGTTTTGTTTACCTGGCGAATAGTAGCTATGGGTATAGTCAATCGCACCTTTATCAGCATTTAAAATCTACGACTGACAGAATATATATTGATAGCACTTCCCGTACCTGGAATTATAAAGACGTAAAATCTGTTTTCCAGATTGCCAACTCCATCTATCCTGTAAGTGGTACAAATGATATAGATTTTTCTGTGCAGATTAACGGACTTACAGTTACAGCCTCCGCATGTCTTGGTCACTCTGTAATTTTTAATGTGTTTGATCCTGTCTCATTAAAACTTTTATATAACCAGGCAGTGCCATCAACACAACCTTCCGGTGTGTATGGAAAGTTCATGGGAAGCGCCGCTATGTGCGATACCAGGCACATAGGTGTTGAACACAATTTTGAATTTAGTTACATGGATACCACAGGCAGAAGAAAGATGCGTGATTTTATGGACTGGATTCCCAATGGCTATCTTGTTTCTGTTAGATTAATTTTTGATAAGCCTTATGATCAAAATCCTTTTGTTGATACCTGGCGCAAAGATGAACAGGTATATGGTACAGGTAACAGCGCTTACAGCAGGTTAAAGAACGCCGGATTTACTTATATTGATTCGTTCAGTTATCCCAGAACCTGGATATTTCTTTACAAGAAAAAAGAAGCTTCATTTGTTCCGTCTCAACAATTGTCGCAAGGATTGTATGATAGAATTTTCTTTACAAGAGATATTACTTCTCCTGACAGTTTGGGTTATATCAGCTCGCCTGTTTTTGGCCCGGCAAAAGCGTGGAAGCAGATTAAATGGCGCGGAAAAAACGTTGATGCTACAGCAGGAGATAAAGTGAATATAAGCGTTGTTGGTATTAATAATTCAGGTGCACAGAGTGTTCTATATACGTTGAATGATACGCAGCAGGACTTTGATATATCATCTGTAAACGCGGCTACTTATCCATATATACAATTGGTAATGCGGAATGCAGATAGTATTCATCTTACACCTTACCAGTTGCGGTATTGGAGGTTGTTGTATGATCCCGTACCTGAAGGCGCACTGGCACCAAATATTTTGTATAAGTTTAAAGATACACTTGGTCTTGGTGAAACACTTAATGCAGCCATCGCATTTAAAAACGTTAGCGATGTGGCTTTTGCAGACAGTATTAAAGTGAAGATGATTGCTTATGACAACAACAATAATGCAACTGTTATACCTATCGCAAGGCTTAAAAAATTAAACCCGGGTGATACAGCTACCATTTCATACAACCTTGGCACAACATCTTACAGTGGCAATAACACGTTATATATAGATGTTAATCCAGATAATGATCAGCCGGAGCAATATCATTTCAACAACTTCCTTTACAAATCTTTTAATGTAAGCGCTGATAATATAAAGCCCGTACTGGATGTTACATTTGACGGCGTGCATATTTTGAATAATGATATTGTTTCAGCAAAACCCAATGTGCTTATTAAGCTAAAAGATGAGTCTAAATTTCTTTTGTTGAATGACACCTCACTGGTTACTGTTCAATTGCAATATCCAGATGGGAGTTTAAAGCGTTTTAATTTTAATAATGACACACTGCGCTTTATACCCGCAACATCAGGCTCTGCTGAAAACGTTGCCAGCGTTGAGTTTAATCCATACCTGTTACAGGATGGTCAATATACGTTGTTTGTTAGTGGTAAAGACAAAAGCGGCAACCCTGCAGGCAGTATTCAATACAGTGTAAGCTTCCAGGTGTACAATAAACCAATGATTTCAAACCTGTTTAATTATCCTAATCCGTTTACCACTTCAACTGCGTTTGTATTTACGGTAACTGGTAGCCAGGTGCCTCAAAACATCCGTATTCAGATTTTAAGCATTACTGGTAAGATAGTAAAAGAGATTACCAAGGATGAGTTAGGCCCATTGCATATCGGCAGAAATATCACCGACTATAAATGGGACGGCACTGATATGTATGGTCAAAAGCTGGGCAATGGCGTTTACATCTACAGGGTAATTACCAATCTAAACGGTAAATCACTTGATAAATTCACTCCACAGGATGCATTAGGCAACTCCATCGACACAGATAAATATTTTAATAAAGGCTATGGAAAGATGTATTTAATGCGATGATTAATGGCAAGGAAAAAACTTAACACGAAAAAAAGTATTTATCAACTTTCCTACATCTTTGCAGCATGAAAAGAGTTGGTATAGGAACAAGGGTTTTAAATTTTATCATTGACACTGTGCTTGTATTTATCATTGGATTTTTTGCGCATAAGGTAAACTATTTCTACGCTTATTATTATCACAGCCTTTACCTGCAGTTTTATATTTGGTTTTACATTGCCCTCGTAGTGTATTATACTTTATTTGAAGCACTTTTTAAACGCACGCCGGGCAAGTGGGTTTCTTTTAGCAAGGTGGTAAAGAATAAAGGCGGCAAACCGTCTTTTCTGCAGATACTGATAAGAAGCCTGGTGAGGCTGACGATTATAGATTGCTTCTTTATTCCTTTTTTAGATAAAACGTTGCACGATTATTTGAGCAAGACAGAAGTTGTTGAAGCGTAAAATATAATTCATTTATCCAGCGCGCTTATTAAGTGATGTTTGCCTTTAAGCATAAACTCTTTGCTTTGCTCAATCGCATTCATCACCTGTTCCAGTATTTCTTCTATAGGTTGTGAATAATCTATGCGCATGGGTTCTTTAAACCTTATGGAAAGTGTTGATCCCATTTTTTTAAAGGTTAATCCACGCTTTGTAAACGCACGCCAAAAACCGTTGATAACAACAGGCACAACAATCGGCTGAAGATTTTTGATAATATAAGCGGTGCCTTTGCGCCCCGGTGCAAACGGTTTTGTAGTGCCCTGCGGAAAAGTAATTACCCAGCTTGACTTTAATGCATCCGTTATTTTTCTTGTGTCTGAAGCGTCGAGCCCTCTGCGTATTTCGGCGCCTTCTGCACGCCAGGTACGCTTTACAGTCAGTGCGCCGGCAAGTTTAAAAAACCTGCTTACAAAACTACCATTCATGGTTTCTTCTGCAGCTACAAAATAAAGTCTTGTAAAAGGGTTTAAAAGATAGTAGGGCAGTCCCAGCCTGTTTTTCTTGCGCCATTTAACTGCGCAAAAAATATGTATAAATGTAATTACGTCTGCAAAATAGGTCTGGTGATTGCTTACAAAAAGCACATTCTTTTTAGGGAGTTTTTTCAGGTTTTCGGTGCCTTCAATCTTAAGCCTGTTCACGATTACAAGCCCGGGGTAGGTGATAATTCCAACAATGCCATAAACAAGCGCACGTACAAATTTTATATGCTTTAACCGGTTGATAAACTTTCTCATTCTTTAAACCTTATAACTAAAAACACTGCAAAATAGGTGCTGTAAATATAATGTTAAGATAAGTGAATAAAATTATTATGCCTGTGTAATCGCAATCTTTGCTACATCCTTTATTTAAACAGATAATTATGAAAAAGGTTTTATTAAGTTTTTTAACAGGTGTAATGATGTTAACAGCGATGGCACAAGACAACAATTCAGCCGTAAAACAGCGAACAGTTAATGTAACAGGTGTGGCCGAAATGGAAATAGTTCCTGATGAAATTTATGTACAGGTGACTTTAAAAGAGTATGATAAAAAAGGCGCCGGTAAAATAGACATTGAGACTATTAAGAATAAATTTCTTGAGGCTTGTAAGAGCATCGGCCTTACTGAAAAGGAGATTAGCGTGCAGGGATATTCCGGGTTTGATAATAACTACTGGCTTACAAGAAAGAATAAAAAGAACCCTGATTTAAAAGCAAGTATTACTTATTCTATCAAATTAAATTCAACAGGTAAGATGGATGAATTGGTAGATAAGATGGATGATGAAGCAACACAAAGTTTTTCTATTGCAAAAGTTTCTCACAGTAAGCTGGATGAATTTAAGAAGGAGCTTAAGATTAAGGCCATCAAAGCCGCTAAAGAAAAGGCATCTTACCTGGCAGAAGCAATTGACGAACATATTGGCGGCGCAATTACTATTAATGATGCTAATGAGGTGAATACTGATTATCCCCGCCCGATGATGTATGCAAATGCTATGATGAAAAGTGCTGACGCCGGCGAATCTGCGCCAATGGATGTGGATTTCAAAAAAATAAAGCTTCAGTTTGAAGTAAACGTAGTGTTTGCTTTAAAATAAATTAATAGTTGAATAAGGTGAATGGGTTGACAAAGTGAGTGACCGTTTACCTTATTCAACCAATATATGCTCTTTTAATTATACTCTCCTGCCATATCTGTTATTCTTCTTTGCGCCCCTATCTTTGCACCTCCAATAAAAGAAGCAATGCAACTGAACACGGTTATTTTTGATATGGATGGTTTGCTTATTGATAGTGAACCTTTATGGGGAGAAGCGGCTGATGAAGTTTTTAAAATGTACGGCGTAAATCTTTCTGAAGAGCAATATAAAACAACCACGGGCCTTCGTACAAAAGAGTTTGTGCAATGGTGGTTTCATTATTTTAATATTGGTGAGGATGAGTTGTCACGGGCTGAAAACCTTATTACAAATCTTGTTGGAGAAAAAATTCAACATCGAGGCAATATAATGCCCGGCGTTGAATACATCTTTGATTTCTTTACCAGGCGTGGATTTAAAATAGGGATAGCTTCATCCTCTCACAGCTCTTTAATAGAAATGGTGATGGATATTTGCGGCATCAGAAAATATATCCGTAATACTTCTTCCGCAGAATTTTTGCCCTATGGTAAGCCTCATCCGCAAGTCTATCTTGAATGTGCAAAAGCACTACAATCCAATCCTACAGAATGCATTGCTTTTGAAGATTCTTTTAATGGTATGATTGCCGTTAAGGCAGCCAGGATGAAATGTGTTGTTGTACCTCATCACAGCCAGCAGAAAGATGAACGCTGGGGTGCTGCTGACTTAAAATTGTCTTCCCTGCAAAACTTTGGCGCACTGCATTTAAACCTGTTGCATTAGGCATCCACTCAATCAGTATCGCTTTTATTAATACTTCCCGGTAATTGGATAAATTCAATCACTGCTTTTCTATATAAACAGAAAAATTTCTTTTTCCGTAACCAACTGCTACACTTATATTTAATCAGCCTTCAATTTTTCTAATCTGTGTAAATAACCAACATGCCTGATATGGATGCCAATCAAATAACCATTGGAGTAGTAGGGCTGGGATTGATGGGATGCAGTATAACAACATGTCTTTTAATGGCCGGTCATAATGTGGTGGCTGTGGCACCCGTAAGCAATGATTTGCTGCATGCAGAAAGCAGGATCAAGGAACATTTATCACGTTCTCAAAAAGAAGGACTAACGTCAAAATCACCACAGGAGTTTTACCCACGTCTGATCATCACAGAAGATTACGGACTGCTTAAAAACTGTGTACTTGTAATTGAATGCACATTGGAGAATCTTGCAATAAAAAAATCTGTTTACGAAAAAATCGAAGTGGTAATACCTGTTGATGCTTTGTTGGCGAGTAACACTTCAGCCATACCCATAAGCATCTTGCAGCAGCAAACAATGCATCCTGAACGATTTTTCGGA
>Ga0105239_10003711_pt1 | contig 18594 bp, 17 predicted proteins | sample KBSC44metaG_FD_92761 | JGI IMG/M metagenome (GOLD analysis project Ga0105239, IMG submission 92761) | Corn rhizosphere microbial communities from Kellogg Biological Station, Michigan, USA - KBS C4-4 metaG | ecosystem: Host-associated > Plants > Roots > Rhizosphere > Soil | place: Michigan, USA...
CCCAGCTGAGGTCGCTCAAGTCGATCGGGGTGTGGTTTGAATCGAGAACTGGCTTTCACTGTGATACGTGCGACGGGGAGCATGAGAGTGCTGAGTTGATTACGTTCCCTATGAATACGGTGGGGTTGTATCACCAGTGGCAGACGCAGGGCTAGCGAGCGAGTGGGATGTGGGACGGATCGCGGGTTGAGACCGTTGGGAGCAGGAGGTTGAATTGTTCAACGGCATAGTGATGGAAAGCACGGACGTGAATCGCCTAGCAAATGTACACTGTAACGACAGCTCAAGGCTGTTGATTGAGTTCATGATGTTTTTGTCCCCGTATATAAATTCTGATAATTTAGATACCGGGTCCTTGGTAGACACGTGCACGTTACATGTCAATTCCATCTATGGTTCCCTTTCCAAATCATCTTAAATCTGCATCGCAACGCATCTTCTCGTTAGCTATCTTAGATGCACCGAGGTCAACGTGAATTGCGTTTGTTCATGGTCTATGAGCTTCCCAAGAATCCCTGGCTCTCCAGCAACAACACAATTTGATGGACGATACTCCTGACAGTCTGCTTCTCGACATCGACGGTCAAATCTGCGTCATCGGGGACTTCATAGGGATCGTTAACACCAGTGAAGTTCTTAACCGACCCACTGCGGGCACGGGCATACACGCCACGTCTGTCTGTCTTCTCCGAGTAGGCCAAGCTGGTTGCAACATGGACCAGGAAGAAGCTTCCGAATTGCTCAATTGTCTTTCTAGCCTCCTTGCGAGCATCATCAAATGGTGCAATTGGAGCCGCGATAACAGCTGCTCCGGCTTTGGTGAGCTCTGCAGCTACAAAGGCGATGCGGGCAATGTTAATGTCACGATCTTCCTTGGTGAAGCCGAGTTCTGAAGACAACTCATGTCGGACCACCTCTCCAAGCAGGAGAGAGACAGGGCGGCCGCCCTGCTCATTGAACGTAGTCTGCAAAGCACGAGCCACCGCATCTTTTCCAGAATTGGTGAATCCGGTCAAGAAGATGGTGAAGCCTTGGGTATTGCGAGGGGGGTTAGATTCTCGGAGGACTTTAACGACTTCTGGGTATGAGAACCATTCTGGGATTGGAGCGCCAACTCGGAGGCGTCTGCGAAGTTCAGTTCCAGAAATATCAAGGGTTCTGATTCCAGCAGGTACTTCGTCTTTGGGTTTGTACTCGTCACTGTCTGGCAGATAAGTCATCATCTGGAACTCGACGACCTCAATACCCAATTCATCTTTGTATTTCTCCACTGCATGCTGCGCATCATATGGCCCGTAGAAGTCAACACCTTTGCTGTTCTTTCCTGGGCCGGCGTGATCACGACCAATGATGAAATGGGTGGCACCATGATTCTTGCGAATGATTGAATGCCAGATAGCTTCACGAGGACCGCCCATTCTCATGGCCAGACCAAGAAGGCCGAGGACGGCCATACCGTTGGGATACCTAGGCAAGATAGCCTGGTAGACACGGACACGAGTGAAATGGTCGATATCACCGGGCTTGGTCAAGCCAACAACGGGATGGATGAGGACATTTGCTTGACGAGCACGGGCACCTCGGACGGTCAACTCACGATGAGCTCTGTGCATGGGGTTTCGTGTCTGGAAGGCAACAACACGGGTCCAACCGAGCTTGTCAAAGTGTGTGCGCAGCTCGGCGGGGGTATATCTGAGACCAACATAGTCGTAGTGGTTCAAGCGGTTGACAGCCTCGATCTTGCCACCAATGTAGTACTCTTTGGTGCTGTTATTCAAATATCTGATTGCAGGGTGTTCTGGGTCCCCACCGAAGACCTCTTTGGCTTCCTTCGCCTTGTCTGGTTTGTAGACATCATCGACGGTAAGAATGGCCAGGTTTCGGTCGTCTCGGAAATCTCGTAGGGTAAGGCGGGCACCAGGCTTGACGCCGAGTCTGTCAATGTCCTTCTTGGCAGCGTCCAATGTGATGGGAATGCTGAAGAGACTGCCATCGGCGAGTCTGAGGTTCTCAACAACTCCGTCATAATCCTCCTCGTTCATGAAACCCTCCAGGGGGGAGAAGCCACCATTGAGAATAAGCTCCAGATCACACAACTGGCGTTCATTAAGCACAATAGCCTTGAGCTTCTCAGCCTCAGCAGAAAGCTCGGCATGGCGGGGAGCATCTCGAGCAAGCAAGTCCTTCAGGACTCCTCCATGAGGTGTGTTGGCCATTGTGCAGAGGTTGTTGGTGAGGGGTGATACAATTTCCAAGCAAAAAAATAAAAATGAGGAGAGGGGAAATATTTGGTGTTGGAGGAGGAGTGGTGGGACGGTGGCTGCGGAGGGGTTTTTGGGGAAACCGCCAAAAGTGGCAGGCTGACAGGCGGCAGGAACGACCAGGTACTCCGTACAGGGTAGACTGGCACGGGACGCACACACAAACAACACAGAGTCACACAGCCAAAAATATCGAAACAAGAGTGTCTCGGTACGGAGTACAGCTGGTGGGTATATATAATTCCTGGGAAAGGCCCGAGAAGAAATTAAAATCAGAGGAGGCTTTGCAAACGCGCAGGTGCAAACACAGGGACATCGATAGGTGTCGGTCTTGGTACAAAACATCAATATTAATGATCGACCACACCCAATGGAACCATCGCGTAATGTCGCAATCCTTGCCAATCAACGCCTCCGTCGTGGCATCACAAAGTTTTCATGCTCAAGGACAGTGAATGGTCCGTGAGCAACTCAGGATTTCCGGAGCCAGTCAGAGAATGTCAGCAGTTGGAAGAACCTCGAGAAAGAAGGTTCGTCAATCAGTGGTGGCACTGGCGGGATGTGTAACAGCGTGTAATGTGAATCCTTGCATCCCGACTCGCAGTCAGCCCGATGTGCCCTCAATTTCATTCCCCTTGGGCGCCCCTCGTTCAAAGGTGTTGATGGGGAGGACGGGAGGATTGGGGGCTTAAAAGGCGCTCTGGTGGTGCATCGCTAAGGCTCCTTAGCGATCTCAAACCCCCGGCGCTTGTGATTAAGTAGGTACATATCTCGCCATGCCTATTCAAACCATTACCATCCCGAGGGCGCCCAGGCGGAGCACCGTCAAGCCTACGGCCCTGGGGCTTTGGTGAAGGTAAAGAGGGGACATCAAGAGGGGCAACACGAGCAGTTGTGCAGGGAGAGAAATAATGTCGACGATCTCAGCAGCCTCACAGATTCGTCTCTCTATCTCAGCCCTAGCAGCAATATCAATATTCATCTGGGCTACGGAATCCATCACGAGTCGCTTCTACTCGGTGCTCCGTATTCCGTATCCGCACAGTGTCCAGAAATTGAGGCCGCCGATAAGTGCGACTTCGTCAAGTCCGGCAATCCATGAGACCCCTTGGAGGCGTAGGGCATGCGAAACTATTGAGAGTAGCTCTTATTTCTGCATTTAATTCTTGTTCTATCTCGGCCAGCATCCTTGTCATGGCGCTGGTCGTCAATTCTGTTTTGCCTGTCCCTTCACCGTGCCTGTCTGTGCATGCACAAGGCCTGATGCAAATGCACCTCCCTATGCAGGTCTTTCCTGTCCCATCGCTGATGATATCTCCCGAACGCCGGCGCTATGCTTAAAACACACCACTCCCCCGACCTCTCTCATCATCATGTTAAGATCGTCGTCAATTGTCCCCAGAGGTTGACAGTCATGACTGGAGGCTGACCTTTTGCAGTGCCTGATTCAGGGCTTCCAGCTCGCGTTTCTTCTCCATCTCCATCAAATACTGTGCATATTTGGAACGAGGGTTGTGGATACCGCACTCTGTCTTCTGTTGACCCTTCCACCGACCAGCTCTTTCATCCTCACCCTCCTTCACCGGTTGTGTCGAGTGCCAGTCTCCAACACTTTTGTATCCTCGATCCAGAAGTGCGTTATAGGGGACGTCGTTCTCCTTGGCGTATTCTTGGATTTGTTTAAATGACCAATTGGCCATGGGGTTGATCTTGATCAGGCCAGCCTCGTCCACCTCAATGATGTCGAGGTCACCACGTTGACCGCCTTGGCTTCGTCGTCGACCAGTCAAAACCGCAAACGCATTCAGCTCTCGGTACGCTCGTTGGGTAGGCTCAACCTTGGCCAAGTAATCATATCTCTCATCATCGACCTCCCATAGCTTATCACCATATTTATCTGCGAAGTCTTGCGCCGTCTCAATTCCATCTGGCTTGTACACGTGGACGTTGATAAGGGGATACTTCTCCCGCACCTTGTCAACAAGATCCAACGTCTCGCTGAAGTGGTGTAGTGTGTCGATGAACACCAGGTCAACCATCTGAGGGCGAGGTATCTTGAGCTTAGACAGCATGTCCAAGGTTACAAGACCAGTAAGGCCGAACGCTGTTGTCTGGAAAAGATGTGGAAGGGAGGTGATGCACCATCTGAGAATGTCCTGGGGCTCGAGGAACTGAAGCTGCCTGTTGAGGAACTTGAGGTGATGTTTGGTGAAGTACACCTCAGGCAATCCGATTTCACTGTTGTCACCACTTGAGTAACCTGAGTCGGCCCCTTTCAGTGAGGGGCTATCCGAACCCGGCGAGCCACTTCTGGCAGGGGAAGAGATTCTGGAAGCCATGGTACAAGAATGATATTCAAGCGAGATCACGGGGTATCTGGGGTATATGCTGTCCAACGTGCAAGAACGTATGGGAAATAAGAAAGAAAAGATGGCGAAAAGCTGGCGTAAGGACATCAAGGCATAGGGAGAGACAAAAAGGAGCTCAAACGCCCACCTTTACAAATCGACTCTGGACATGACAATATCATCGTTGAGCACGCAATTCAGCTGTGGAGCACGCTAGAACTCGTCGAGGGCCGTCGAGGCTTCGTTGTCTGGAGCAAGAGAAGAAAAAAATTGCCTTACGCCATGGTCACGTGTAATCACGCCATCGATGGCGAGGCTTTCTTGACGGGACTGATTGGAGGGCGATGGCTCCGGCTCGCGTGAACCCGATGCCATTCGTAGTATTTCTCGCGCCGCAAGATGACAGTTCATGGTATCTTCTCGACTGATTTAGTCAGATACGCGGTGTTTCCGACCGGGCTGGAGTTCGTTGCCCCAAAGGCCCCATGGGAAACCACCTCCTCAGTGAGTATTTTGGGACGACGCCTCAAATCTGCCGAAACTCCACGCCCGGACCTACCGATGAGCACATCATTCGTGCCAATGTTGACATAATCCAGCCCACGGATCCGAAAGGCGATTTGATGATGATCCGAATGCTAGTGATACATAATATTGTAGATAAAGGTGTGTGCGGACGAAGGATGTACTCCGTACCTTACTCTTGGAAGCGAGAAAATGACGCACCTTCACTTAGGTAATCAATCCTATGAACACGTGCCCGACAAGCTCAGTCCTATCAAAGTAAGTTTGCCGATGAGAAACGTGACCTTGGAGTCACGTGGGGAACCTCCCACGTGTCTACCCATATGACGTTACTAATCCCCTGACTTGCAAAGCGGGCGGGCACCGAGAGCGGCTTTAGACTGAAATTGTAATGCGAGGTTTCGAGCATGAAATTTATCGGCCCAATTGCCTCCCACTGCTGCCCTCGTTTGTCGAAAATACCTGTACTCATGCTCGTCTTGTGCGCTCCCTCCAAAAATATCGAAGCACCGAAACTGGAAATGATCCAACACCGCACTAGCTTTTGGAAGAATTGATCGCCAATCTTTACTACTTACTCACAGCCCCTTCGACCATGATTGATGCAATGAGGACTGTTCCTGCATTGGCCGTCCAGCTATGACGTAGACTTGCAGTCGCTCTATCTTCATCGCACGACGTCTATTCTGACTTTCCTGGGAAGATCTCGTATCTCGATCTCAAAAAGACTATCGACGGAGGTGAAAACGAGCAAACTTTCGGTGGCCGGGCAGATCGAGTAGCAATAATGGCATCCCATGAATCTTCAGGTTCAGGTCGGCGTCGAACACTCAGTCTGGCGAAGGACACCTTGCCAGGGAGCACATATCTGGACGACCACCTGGAGTACCGATCGCACCAAAGCGGTCCAGCGACCAGCATCGACGGGGTCCTCGATGGCCACCAGCCACAGATCCGAGTGCCTCGAACCACTCTGTCGAGCACGTCTCTCTCCTCTCGCAGGTCTATCAGTGCCATGATCCCGCCGTCCCCCAGCATTGCTCAGGAGAGTTCAACCGTCCACACCATCTCGCACACAAACTGTGTTCCGGAACACGACGATCCCATGAGACTCGTCGCGACCATCTACTACAATTCGGCCTCTCCGCGACACCCTCACATCCACCCAGACCAGTCACCGCAAGCACGGCCGTCAGACCCAATCCCAGTTCCAGAGATTGCAGAAGGCTCTGCCCCAACCACCAGCCTCGCCGACTACCCTCTCGAGCCACCAGCCCCAGAGCCCGAGCCGCTTGACCACCTCTACGGAGCCTACATCTCTCAAATGTGCTTGACCCACTTCCTGTCAACGCTCGACAGCCTCCTCATCCACAACAAGCCCGACGAGCGCCGCCTGACCTCCTCGCACCGATGCCTAGCTCCCGACCCATTCAAGCCCCGCGTCATGGAACTAACCTTCTCGCCCCCTCCCAACCCGGAATACCTACCCTTCGAGCTAATCCATAAACACGAATCGATCTACAAATTCGAGCGCGAATGGAACTGCGAGATCATCCTGCAGCCCTCGAACGTGTTCCGGCGGCACAGGCGGCTCTGCGTCTTCGACATGGACTCGACGCTGATCCAGCAGGAAGTCATCGATGAGATCGCGGCCTTCATCGGCGTCAAGGACCAGGTCGCGGCCATCACCGAGCGCGCAATGAACGGCGAGCTCGACTTCGCAGCCAGCCTGAAGGCGCGCGTCGCGCTCCTCAAGGGTGTCCCCGCCGACGTCTTCGAGCGCCTCAAGCCCACAATCGTCATCACGCCCGGCGCGAAGGAGCTCTGCAAGGTCCTCAAGCGGCTGGGCTGTCACCTCGCCGTGCTCTCCGGCGGCTTCCAGCCCCTGGCGGACTGGCTGGCGGGCGAGCTAGGGCTAGACCACGCGTTCGCAAACCACCTGATCGCCGACCCATCGTCACAGACGCTGACGGGCGAGCTGAACCCGGAGTTCTCGATCGTCGACTCCGAGCACAAGCGCAACCTGCTCCTCAGCCTCGCGGCCACCAAGCACATCCCGCTCTCCCAGACCATGGCGGTCGGCGACGGCGCAAACGACATCCCCATGCTGAAGGCCGCCGGGCTCGGCGTCGCGTGGCGCGCGAAGAGCAAGGTCCAGATGGAGGCCCCCGCGCGCCTGAACATCGGCGAGAGCATGCTCGACATCGCGTATCTGCTGGGCTTGACCAAGGCTGAGATTGACGATCTGCTGCGCGATTAGAGAGAGTGTAGTACATTCCATCTGAAAGGCAAGACTCAAGAGTCGCATGAAGAGGACAACTGTCACATGAAGGGCGGCGGGGCGGGTGGGTAGGGTAGATGTGGGCTGGGCCGGGCTAGTATCAGGTTTTCCAACGAGCGTCAGAGCGTCCAGTTAGTTAGTAGTGGCATACATATACATTAGCGAACGTCTCAAGAATGCCCCAGATTGGCCGGCGGAGCGTAAGCATCAATGAAGCATGAATGAGTATGACACAGAAATCACGACCTTGGTAAAATATGTCATCCAGAAATCATCGATCTCGTTTCCTTTTTGCTGTAGCTTTCACAGCGTTCTTCTTCATTCAAGTGCTGGAAACCAACTGGGAGGGCGCGCGCGACTTTTCACTGCTGACAGGTTGATCAATGTAGGAACAGCATAGTCTAGAGTTCAGCACCCGGTAATTGAAGATTGTAAAAGATTTTGTATTCAATTCAATATCAGCCAAAGTCTCCCAGGGGTGTATGTTGTGGATTTTCTCTCTCCTACTCCTTTTCTATATAGTAGTGTGGAAGGATAGACAAGGCCGAGTTGTGCCATGTTTCAAGTAGACACAGCCAGCAAGCCCAACCGCTTAAAAGTTAGAAGTAACGACAAGTAAGAGTAATGTATGATCCATCCCAGCTGAGGACTTTCCCCCCCGGCTTTGTTTTTTCCGGCTATGCACAAGCAAGCCTAGATATGATCGTAGCGAGAAGGGTAGGTAGTATGATGATGATGATGATGATGTACACGTGTGAAGACAATTGTAAGTAGGAGCGGCCCCTAGGCTAAAATTCCAAGACCGAAAAATGGGTATCGTAACATGTGCATCCAAACCCCCGTACACCATCACACCATAAAGTTTTGAAGTCCATGCTTCGTTCTGCACGAGGCAATGCATATCCGTCCCAACGCGCTTGCATATGCAACTGATACGCTCGATCGCGATGGGACGCGTTAAATTTGCAAGCCGCTGAGCAATGCAAGACAATGTAATTATGCTTTCCAACGCTCCTAAAAAAGATCGAGTCGCTCAGTTGCCCCCACCAACGGGATTTATGGTGAAGTTACCGAAGCTCACGATTAGTTGGGTGTCTCCAGATCCGACCTCGACTGTGTTATTGCGGGAATTGCTGCTCTCTCGATCCAACTGAGAGAAGAAAACCTCGATCTGCTGTTGTGTATTGACAGCTAGGCTAACGGTACGTGACTCCTGCAAGACAAACAGTACGACAACTTGAGCAAATTCGATCTCCTCATCAGTCATTTTCGATGACGTGCCGTTATTTCCACTCGCAGAGGTGGTTGGGCTTGATGATTCTGATGTTGATTCAGGGGCAGCAGAATCAGTGGTGCTAGACAATGGAGTTTGCGTTCTAGTGGGTACGCTCGATGACGTTTCAGTTGATGTGGTTGCCTGAAAAACGATACCATTAGATGTACCGACAGTGACGCCATCCTGGCGGCGTTCGAGGCGAACATCACCAGTGCATGTTGCATGATTCGTGATCTGAGGTACAGGGGCAACTGCGTGAATGACAGGAGGCTGAACAGTTGAATCTGGAGATTCAAACTCTGGCAGGATGATGAAGCGTTTTCGGAGGTTTCCTGAGTTCAAGGCACTCGAGTTAAAGTCCACCAAGGAATTCTCGCTTGAACAGGAGAGATTGCTTGAGGAGAATACGGCTAGAATTGTTGAGACATTAAGGGGTACATCAAAACGGTTCTGGGGCGAGAGAACAGGCATAACAGATCTGCCAATGGTTGCGTTGACATATTTGTTGGTGCCCTCTGTGATGGTCATGGATACGCAGTCTTTGGAATTTCCGGGTACAGTGCATTGGCTTCCAGTGAAGCCATCAGAACAGATGCACACGCATTTGTCGCCACTGACAACACTAGTGCCACCGTTTTGGCAGGCAAAATCTGCAGCACAGTTTGCTAAAGGATTATTGTTGTTCCGGTTTTGTTTTGGTACAAGAATTAGGAAGATGGGGATTAGTACGGCGGCGGCAATAAGGACCACCACAATAATAAGGACAGCGAAGAAGACTGGGAGGGATAATCCACAGACTTTCCGCCGCTGTCTCTTTGGGTTGGTCTTTGAGAGCTCTGTCGTCGAGGCGTACGGGTCGACCTTCTCACCCAAGGGCCAGTTGGCATCTCGACGGGTTGTGGGTGTACCACCAATTGCTGGAGCAGGAAAGGCTGAAATCATGTCAGACATGGTGGAGTGACGATTGCCTCCAGCAAGCTTCTCCTGGCTCCCAAACATATCCAGCATTCCCAGGCGGCTGGCTGTTTTACCTCTGTCTAGATTGGCAGCTAATTTGGTTGCTCTCTTGATGAGATCAGCAAGACTTGTTGTGCTGCCTCGAGCTTCGGCTTCCCTAACTGCGTCTATGTCTAGTTTCGGAGGTCTCTTGCTCTCAGGGATTTTGCTGCTCATTGCAGAGGGTTGATCGATGCCCAGACCCAGTAGTGGGTTTGTAGACTTGCGAGAGTGAGTGAGACTTGGCATAGAATCACCATGGCTCGCTGCTTGTGAGAGAATGTGGCCAGATGCAAAGGTGGTGGCGGATTTAGGGGTGCGTAAGAATTCTCGATCCTGGGATGGAGAGGGTGGAGGAGAGCCATCGAAAGGCATCCTCACTGGTGTGTAGCTTCTGGATTCAGGGGCGCTATCGTTGAAATCAATGGGCTTCGATCCAGTGCCCGCTGCGATGGCGGCGCTCAAGGCGGCCATAGCTGCATTTTTGCTAGCTGGAGTACGAATTGAAGCTTCTTCAGGGATGTCTGACTCGAGATGGCTTGTCCGAGTTTTGATGGTGGTGACAGCCGGCTTTGCGCGCTTCCCAACACTGGCTTGACGAACGATCTGGGGAGAGTCATCGGGAGAACTTGGTCTCGTGATTTCGGGGCTGTATCTGCTCTGTTGATATCGCTCGTCCATCCCCAGTGCCTCGCTCTCGGCATACACAGACCCTGAATACCGGCCGCGAGGAGTGGGGAAGCCACGAGATCGGGAGCCAGGTGTGGTACCGGGGGTAAAGTCGTCCAACACCGAAGACATATATGATTCGTGCATGTTGTGGCGTCCGGGAGTCGGCTGGGCCCCCTGTTCTTGCCTGCCTCTTGATGTTGGGGGTGCTGGTGGGAATCTGAAGTCTTGGATCAACACTCCAGAGTTATCAGGTCGTGGTTGTTGGCGGTCTTGTGGCCTTACGGGCGGTGGAGCCACTCCAACACCTAGAGGAACTTGTCGAGCACTGAGTTTGGCCCCAGGCGGCGGTCTGACCGAAGGGTGTGGAGGGAACGTCGAGTACTGTGATGGCTGGGCATATGGGGAGCTTTCAGGTCGTTCCTGCGACTGCTGTTGGGGTGAATTTCGATATTGTGGATAGTGAAATCGGGCATCCTGAGGGTTGGAGGGCGCCCGCCCAGCCTGGGCTCTTGAGGGATTCATTGGGAATGTGAATCTGATGGGTGAGTTTGGTGATAGCGTTATGACATAGTAGGCATGTTCCTGACACGCAGTTCTGTGGATAGAAGAGATTGCTTGAACTCTTCAGGTGAATGGGTTAGTACTTGATTGCCTTCTCGACAGGAGTGAATGTGAACGTGAACGTGAAGGCGCATACCTCGATGATCAAAGAACCAGCTTTTGGAATCACCTCTCGGCGACGAACCAGATCTTGCTGGTTTCGATCGACCGGAAGATGAATGTGTTGGAAGACTGGGGAAGGGCCGGCAAAGCTAGTTCGCGCAGTAAGGTGATGTAGGGAACAGAGGTGAAGGTGATCAGGCTGAGGATTCGGAAGTGGGCGTAGAAGTTGAACTCAGAAACAACTGTTAGGAGGGTGAAAGAGCGACTGGAGGTGAATTGCACGGCAATGGGCTGGAGGATGGTATCCTATCCAGCGTGAAGGGCAGAGCCAGGACCTGGACCTGGACCAAGAAGATGAAGACGAAGAGAAATGAGAAGGAGTGAAAAGCCGACCAAAGAGCGGCGCAGGCAGGGAGAATGCGAGGATCGGGGGAGGAGATGGGAGAGTGAGAAGAGTGAGTGTGAAGTGAGAGTCCGAGAGTGTGAGAGAGATGGAGGCCCGGCCAGCATCGATCCAGCATTGGTGTAACAAAAGTCGAAATGTCAGGAGTCAAGCCAATAGCCTTCCCTGGCTTTGGCCTTATTCTTCGGCACGTTTGTCGAGGCGGGTGAAGGGCAGATAACGAGGCAGCAGCACCCAGAACCCCCCCGGGAAGCCCCCAAGAGGACTCGAGAGAACTCGACAGGACCCTGGCTAGGCTGCTCCCTAGGCTCTTTGCGGCCTCTGGCTTCTCTAGGGTCTGGGGGCGGCCGTGGACTGCCGTGGGCGTGGGTTTTAGCCATGTTCCCTGCTATTCCGGGTCCAGGCACAGGCTTCTTATTGGCGAGGGCTGGGCATGACGGGGCCTCGTCGACCTTGACACACTCGCCTGTGGCCTTAGTCGGTTCGTCAAATTCACTAAACTCGGCTAGCCAGACACCTGCAAGGGCCAGCCAGGGCCCGCCAGGATTAGCCCTCAAAGTCTGAAACACGAGGACCCTCGTTTCTCGTTCCTTTGTTTCCGCCCAGACGGAGGACAGGCTGAGTGCAGCATTGCCATTGCTCACCTTGTCACAGATTCACACACTGCCGACACACGCGCAATTTAACAATGATGCTATAGTAGAACCGCCTTGACGCTCTGGAGCTCGTTACGACCTCTCGAGGCACGAGGGACTCACCAGTCCGTCTGGTGCGTGAGCATGACGACATCATCCATGATGCTGTCAGGAATTGTGATTTCCTCCGTACCCCAGGTGCTCGGATCTCCTGAAGGCTTGAGTCAATCATGGCTGATCACCATATGATGGGTCTCAGATGTCTGTACCAGTCAGTATCTGAGGCACGGTTGAATGCACGGCCGCTATGTTCATTGTGCGCAAAACCTTAGAACAACCGTCAATTACCACTCCAGTCGTTTCTCGGACGTAGATTATTGCCATATTCTGATAAGCATTGTACTCCGTAGAACCTCAGCATGCATGTACCTCCATCAGCTAGAAAAGCCAATGCATGTCATGTCCCTGCTAGCGGCCATCTACCGTGAACTGGTAACACGCGTCGTTCACCCCAGCCCCCATCCGAATACCAAGATGAAGCGCGCCCTGGTTGTCTGACCAGCAGAATTTCCCCCACGCGGTCCCCTCTTTATATAGATATTCCCTTCCGTCAGACGATCTTTTCGCCAAGGGTTCCTCACCGACAAGCCCCAAGTGGCGCCATCAACTTCCACTCTTCCACTTCCATTTCCACTTCCACCTCCACTGCAGCCCTGGCCTCCACTAGATCAAGATGATCTCATTTCTTTCATGTTCGTCCATCGTACGATCCTAACTCAATGTCACACGATCTGAGATTGCCCGTACGATGCACTCCAAGCACTGGCACTGGTACCTTGTAAATCATGCCAGGAATGACTTGCAGTTGGTATACGGGTACTATAGCCACATCCATCTGACCAGGAGGACCAGGAGGACCAGGAGGACCTAGGTTCATATCTACTCCGAGTTACGCCGACGATATGTGAGTATCCAGAAGTCGCCTGGCCGTCCAAAGACCCCGGCCTGAGGCATCCTCCAGGTGGGCGATTGCAAACTCCAATGAGAATATGCCATCTACACTTCTGCTTTCAGAAGAGCTCCCATCGATGCGAATATGGAATTGATCATGGCTCCGTCCTCGACCTGGTTTGTCGCAGGACACATGCAGTTGGTTCATCTTCCTATGTATCGACCATGTCCTTCTAGAGATGCTGCTTGCTCTCGCCATCGATGACAATGGCTGCTTCTTCGAGCCTGCCTCGAACACGAAATGTTGGTATCCATGGAAGGTGCTCTGCAACCATCTCCATCGCTTCCTCTTTCCAAACATCTCCTCAGGTCCAATACTTCCTTGCCTTCTACTATCTTGCAAAGTCTCTCGTTTCATTTGGTCTGCGCAATGGTCGCGGTCGCGGATGTCCACTCCTTTCCCTGGATGATCAACAGGATAAGCTAAATGGAATCACACTATATTTCTTTTCTCACGCCGCGGAAGTGAAAGTATGGAAAATACCGCTAGGTCAATCCCCTCCACTGATTCATCCTCCAAGGCCTCGCAGTCTGGTTATCTACCAGGTACTCCAAAACGTAAGTGTTGAATCAGCAATCTGATGAGGTAGCCAACCCGGAATTCCATCACTTACTGATCATTCAAATTACCCAGCACCCATGGACCCTCCACGAAGACGCTCCTCACTATTCTTCCAGAGGGTCTTGCAGCATACCCATTCTCCCAAGACACCAGGCGCGAGTTCATCAGAGAGTAAGGACAGCGACGTTTCTGATGCCCGTACTTCCTCTTCAAACCCCGATCAAAAGGGGAACCCGTCCCCTATAACAAGGTCTATCGCCATGCCTGGTCATGTTGCACAAATGCACAAGTTGTTCCAAACGGCCAAGGCCTCCTTCAGACTAGATGTGCGATTTGCTGCTTCTCCAGTTGGTTCAATTGACTCAAGACTTCCTGGAAGTGGCGAGGATTGCAGCAACGGAAGACAATCAGCTTCAACACCATTCACAGAATCACGATCGCAGACTTCCAAGTCTCCTCCCAAGGACTGGAGATATTCAACAGCTCCTAGATTCCTAGCGGAATTTGAGATGGACGTCAGAGAACCCTTTCCAGATGGTTCTCCACAGCTACCAGACCTATCTACCGTCAGTAGGGGTCAAACCAACACTACGATGGCGGAACCATTGAGTAGCGGCTTTACAACTCCTGTGACCGAGGGAACTTTTGGTTCACCGCCAACAGAATCCAGAAGCTCTCCCCCTTGTGATGACGAGACGACATCGAATCTAGTCAAGGACGATTCCCTCGATATTGTGCTAGAAGATGCCGCGGCTTCAGAAGTGCTAACCACTGCGGATCTTCACCAGCCGCTCAAAAACTTGAGCATGAACAGCGATCACGAGATTAGGGAAGATATAATGGACGATTCCCCAATTGCCATACACCTGAAAAAACGGCCTGCCATTGTTGAAAAGCCATTTCCAATCCCACAGCCCGACTCGACCGACACAATCAGCTTGTCAGAATCTGCACATGCTGCCGCAGCCTCAGCCAAGATCAAGCGTAGAATGTTGACCGATCTCTTCCTTAAGTCCCCAACCAACAAGCCCAGCCCGGAATCAACAACCTCTCTCTTGAGTGGTGCGTCAGCTTCACACTACTCAAAGGCTGTGCACAGCAACTGTCCAGACCCATCACTGCATCAACGCGGACCTGCAGTTTTATGTCCAGACCCAACGCTACATTTCAAGGCCCCCAGATCCGACTATCATGACTCGGGGAGTCCAAGCCACCATCACCATATGCCACAACCATTCATAAGAGGACCAGCGGGGCTCCACAATCGTGCAACAGATACAGGAAGCCCGATGCCTCTACTCAAGGTCAGAGCTTCAACAGACTCACCCAGAGACTTGAGGCGCCAGTCCCATGAAACAATGAGAACTACGCCCCACATGCACCATCCTCGGGCGTATCATCAACAGCCTGATCCAATGAACCGACCACGTCCACCTACAGTAGATGAGCATTTCCAACCAGGTTGGTATTATGCCAATGGGACCTCTCAAGCACAGACAGGGCATGGGCCAATGCTGTATTCGTTTTCAACAGCCGCTGCGAAAGTGATTGGTCATGATCCTGCCCCTGATTCGCGGATTCGAGATTCGTACAGAACGGATACGTTGACGCCACTTGCGAAGCCACCAAGTCGATTCAGGAAGAACGGCATTCTTGCTCTTGCTAATTCACGAGGAGTGGGAAAATATTATGGAGGTCAAGTATACCACCCAAGGACCCACAATCGGCATATGCATTTCAATGAGACACGCTCACCTGATGATGTGAGATTTAGAAGCAGCCCGCCTCGTTCATTCAATGATTCGGTCGGTACTGTGCAAACCCGAAAGCGGGCTAGAGACACTGACACACGTCGGATGGAAATCTTTGACGATCAAGCGATTAGAGAAGAGGACGAATTTGAAATTGATCCGAAACTGAAGTTGGAAGAAGGTGAAGAAGTCATTGAGGTAGATGAAGAAACCAGAGCGGCAGTCAGAATGAGTCTGTACGGAACACCATCAGCTGGTTCGAGCATGAAGGAGCTGAGTCCCAATGTGATGGCGTGGAGAACAGGAACCAAACCTTCAGCCTTGGGATCTCGCAAGAAGCGAAGACCCAGTTATTGGGATGATAATCTGGATGAGATCGTGAGAAGCCCAGCCGCTCGACATGTGGTCAGTTCACCAGTCAAGAAGGAACTTGATCTGAGATCACAACAAGCTGAGGTGGAATATGATGATGAGGACTTTGGAGGGCAACGACATGTAAGCGAAGATGAGCTGGAAGGCATCTCCAGGATTGCAGAGGGTCCCACAGTACTACTGGAGGATGTCCAGATGGAAGATTGATCGTGCACAGTGCAGAACCAGCCCCTCTTTTGGTGGACTATCAGCATGAATATTTTATTACCTACCTACAGCCCCTACGGAGTATAGGTGGCTTGGTCACAGGCCCGATTTTCTGGAGGGAGGGATTCAGAGTCACAGACACACATGGTTGGAATTGCGACATGATCAATCTCATTATATTGTACTTGGGTTGCCAGTATATATGTTACACTCTCAGTAAATGAAAATACTGATTATTTATATCTGCGCTAAGACTCAATTATGAACTAAATACCCCCTTGGTAAGTAGTAAGTAGCTGAATTTGCTGGTGACTTAGTCAATCCGAACCCGGGGGCGAATATTATATTCAGTTGCTGTCGCTCCCCCCCTCACGCACGAGTTGCACCCACAATTCCACGACCAAAAAGCATTGCCAAAGGCCCAAAGCTACACAGAGAAACTTCAAAAGTCCTAATATACATAGGTAGATACAAGTAGGGATCAGGATATTCATCGCGAATTGTATAGCACAGCGGCACAGCTGAATCCTCGCGCATTCAGTGCAGATATGCTGTACGGAATAGTTCAGTACAAGAGTGGCCCTGTGAGCGTGGGCTCACTCCGCTTTTACAATTTTACGTCCTATCTAGGTTGGTAGCAAGCATTGTATACATGTATATGTGTGTGGGGGGTGGCTTCGACCATGTTCACTGGCATCGTATATCCAGCAGCTCATAGCGGTACTCGTACTAGCCTCCACAGCCAGTCATCGGTACATGGCTTGTGACCTCCGGGCCCTAGACAGTGAATGCCAATGCATGGGATACAATGTGATGCACCTGATGGCAGTGGTAATGACAATGAGGTCATTCATTCAAGTTTCAGGACGCGCGATCTCGGCTCTGATGCAACCTGAGCTCTCACTGGCATGGATAAGCCTGACGCTGTTCCCGAGCCCCCTACTCCTGCGGATGATGGTAGTGGTGGTGTGGATTTCGTCTTGCCCTTGAAGGCCTTGGCCGAAGGGGCGCGCTTCTGCTCGTGTCTCCGATCAGATGTCGGAATTCCTTCTGGAGACATCGCGGGTGCAGCCTGGGTTTGGACTGTGAAGTTGAACTTGTCTACAAGTCTATCTTGGGCAGGAGCACCTTGGAGAGGGGATTGGGATGGATGTGGGGTGTCAGACTCTGGGTAATCATCCATGATTCCTAGCTGACGACGAAGCTCCCAGATGGATTCTTCATGACTAGCAAGGGAGGACGCCATGGATAGTAGATCGGGGATCGTAGAGGTGATGCTGTTGGTGAAGTGGGCTTGACATTGGCGTAGAGCCGGAGGGGTGAGGATGCCGTACCATTTCAAGGGGTCTCGAGGTCGGGACTGAGACTTCGCTGATGGGCCTGTGTCTGTGTCGTCGGCAGTGGGTGCATAAGCTGAAGTGATGGTGTAGCTGTAGCTGGGAGAGGGTGCGGAGCCTGAGGCAGAAGCAGAAGCACAGGTAGCAGCCGAAGCGGGATGATGAGACGGAAGATGTGTGGGAGATGACGCAGGGCCTGTTTGATGTTGCAGGCCAGAGTACTCTCGGTCCTGCCGCGTCTGTGTGTTCTCGATCGTGTCGGTGGTCTGCTCCGCGTCTTCTACAGGTTTGGACACGAGGTTGTGATTGTTCTCGTGGGCTTGTCTATCCTCAGACCCTTGGTCAATGGGGACCACTGGAGAAAGTCCGTGCAGGGAACCCTTTCCATGTGCCTCCGCATCCAACTCGCTCTTGAAGCCAATCCGAACCCTTTTGAAAGCCTTCATCCTCTCGTCGAAGCCTTCCTCGCCATATCTTCGTCCAGGACCCAGGGTGGATGTGCGGTTTGCCTGTGCCAGTGCAAGGAAGCCTGAGGAGAAGGCTTTGGACAGTTGTGCACGGAGAGTGGTATAGGTGTCAAGCAGCCCAAGGTAGGATTCTAGCAGAGCATCCAAGCGAGCGGATAAGGTATCATTATTTTCTGATGCTCCCTCGGCCGAAATGGACGGCGTATGTTCTGTGGATGCATCTATTCCTGTTGCGGGGGATGGGGAGGCGGGTGGTGATGGATAAGAGGCCGCAGATGGGGACATTGTGCAGGTCGGTTCAGTTCATAGGGAATATTCGTAATAAATCAATTGAGGGATGGTGGGATGGGTGTTATTGAGAAGGGGAGGCTTTGAAATGTTGGTTGCCTGTGAAGTTGAATTCGGTGGAGGATGGTGAGCCTGCATGTGGTTGACACGGTTGACTCGGTCGTATCGGCGGTGGTGGGAGGAAGGTTCGTCTGCAATTGACGTAGCAACAGTCGCACTTGCCAAAATCATCACCGCCGCCATGATGTTTCTTCCTCCTCTTCCACTTCTTCTACCACTGGCACCTGTTAATACCTTTGGTAATTGAAGCTGTAGCATTTTCTGTTTGGTTTCATTGTCGGATACCCACTACGGGATACATCTCTGGGGCTACGCCGCGCAGATAAATATCCCTCGGTCTACTCGCTCAGGTGTTTTTTGCGTCTTCCTTGCATGATCCATCACATCACCTGCATCAATCAATCCCATCACGCCACTTGGTGCGCATTCAATACCATTTGAATCCCACATTACGCACCACTCCACGATTGACTTCCTGA
>Ga0105239_10003712_pt1 | contig 18590 bp, 14 predicted proteins | sample KBSC44metaG_FD_92761 | JGI IMG/M metagenome (GOLD analysis project Ga0105239, IMG submission 92761) | Corn rhizosphere microbial communities from Kellogg Biological Station, Michigan, USA - KBS C4-4 metaG | ecosystem: Host-associated > Plants > Roots > Rhizosphere > Soil | place: Michigan, USA...
CGAGAGTGCGGGCATGGTCAAAACATTCGGGATTTTTGCGTCGGCATGTTTTTTCCATTGCAATTGGTCGAGCACACCATCGGTAACGCCATCGGGTACCATGCGGTGGATGTAATCGTGGTTGCGCCAAACGGCAATATTATGCTCCTTTAACAAGTTGGCTTTGTATTTATAAACCCCATCGTTTTCGAGCCATTTGGTATCGTCGGCGTGATTGTAAAAAGTTGGTTCGTGAGCGATAATAAAGTTAGCCCCCAGGTCAATCGCCTTCCTGATTACTTCAATCGTTGCAAACATGGCGGTAACTATACCGGTAACTTTTATATCGCGATCCCCTGACTTTAGCGTATCCACAGTGGTGGTTAATGCCCCGCCCGGCACCTGTTTTATAAACATATCCATTACCTGGCCCACTGTGTAGCTTTCATCAACAGCGATAAAATTTGATGCCTTATTAATCAGCGGTGCCAGCAATAATATGCCCGTGGTTTTAACGGTATTTACAAAAAACTTACGCCTTTTAATGGACGGGTAACTTAACGTGGCAGGTTTGTTATTCATGGTCGATTTTTTATTTTAAATGTAAAACATTATTCATTAATTATTCAGGCTGATGAAAATTGGTCTTTGTGCAGAGACATAATACTTGCGCCTCTTGCCGGCAAGTAACAAACATTGGTAGTAGTAAAGTAGTGTGCCGATAATGGGCATGCATCCTTAATACCGGTTAGATTTGCAGGCGACGACAAACACCTTTGTAACAATTACCATAAACAACAAAATGATAATTACGCAGGTGTTACATTTAACCGATAAACCTGCATCGAACCAATGAAAATGAAGAAGAATATTTTAATAGCGGCGCTTGTCCTGTTAGTGCAGGCCGTTTGTTTCGGGCAGTCGACCGCGGATGCCGGCAGATCCATCTTCCAGGCCCGGCTAAATGATCCTGACGCAGTTTATTTTACGCCCGAAAATTTCAGCATTAAAGCAGATGGAAAAACGGATGTGTCAGATGCGCTGCAACAAGCTATAACGGATGTTAAAACCAAATACAACTTCGGTATAGTTTTTATCCCTGAAGGGAAATACCTGGTTTCAAAAACCATCTACATCCCGACAGCTGTGCGGCTGATAGGTTATGGAAAAAACCGACCGCAAATTATCCTCGCCAAAAATTCGCCCGGGTTTCAAACCGCAGATTCAACCGATAAAGGTAAAGCGAAATACATGTTCTGGTTTGTGAGCAACCTCTCGAAGTCCGGCGAAGGGGTGCATGATGCTGGTGCATCAACCTTTTACAGCGCTATAAATAACATCAACCTAAAAATTGAAGACGGTAACCCGGTGGCAGTAGCCATGCGCGCTCATTTTGCACAGCATAGCTTTGTGGGAAATGTTGACGTAAATATTGGCAGTGCCAAAGCGGGTATGTTTGATGCGGGTAATGCCATGAACAATGTGCGGTTTTTTGGCGGTCAATATGGTATTTACACCACTAAACCCTCTCCCGGCTGGCAGTTTATGATGGTGGATACTTACTTTGAGGGACAACGTGAGGCGGCTATAAAAACGCAGGAAGGCGGGCTAACTATCGTGAGGCTGCAGGCTAAAAACGTGCCTACGGTTATCAGCATTAATCCCAATTACCACGAGAAACTGTTTATGGAAAATTGCCGCTTTGATAAGGTAAGTGGTCCGGCAATAATTATTGCAAATGAGGATAATGCTTTTAACCAGATCAGCCTGAAAAATATTGACTGCCGCGATGTGCCGGTATTCGCCAGCTATCGCCGCAGCGGCAAGCAGACGCCGGGCACTGGTGGGATGTATAAGGTGAAAAGGTTTATTGATGGGCTCCAGATGGATAGCCTTACCGCCGATCCTGTTTACAAAACGATAAATGAAACTGAGCCTTTAACCGTTTTCCCGGAGCCAGCCAAAAAAGATATCCCCGAATTGCCGGCCATTAATACCTGGGTAAACCTTAAAACCCTGGGTGCAAAAGGCGACGGAACTACTGACGATACCCAAATTATACAGGATGCCATTGATAAGTACGCAACCATCTATGTTCCACAGGGCTGGTACCGCGTGAGCGAAACGATAAAATTGAAGCCCAATACGGCGTTGATTGGATTAAACCCCATTGCTACCCAATTTATTATTGCCGATAATACCCCGGCATTCGGTGGCTTTGGAGGGCCGAAGGCTTTGCTGGAAAGCGCCAAAGGCGGGGCCAATATTTTAACAGGGATTGGCCTTTCAACCAGTGCGGATAACCCGCGGGCGGTCGCTTGTAAATGGATGTCGGGCGAAAAATCCTATTTAAACGATGTGAAATTTATTGGCGGGCATGGCGGTTTGGAGCGCCCCGCCAAACCTGGCGAACCTAAAAAAGAGCGCACCGGCATTTACGCAAAAGGCTATAACGGCGCCGATCCATCCTGGGATACGCAATACTGGAGCCTTTGGGTAACAGATGGCGGCGGGGGTACATTTATGAATATCTGGACGGCCAACACGTATGCCACCAACGGTGCTTATTTTAGCAATACAGCTACGCTAAGCCATGTTTATGCCTTGTCGGTTGAGCACCATGTTCGTAACGAGGTGAGATTTAATAATGTAAGTAACTTTAATGTGTACGCCCTGCAACTGGAGGAAGAAAGCCGCGAAAGTACCGAATGTCAGCCGCTTGAAGTGGAGAATTGCAGCAACATGGTGTTTGCTAATCTTTACACCTTCCGGGTTATCCGGGTTAATAAGCCAGCGCCTTATGCCATACGTGAATGGGGCGGAAAAAACGTAGAGTTTTTAAATGTGCATAATTACAGCCAGATAAAATATACCACTACCAACCCGCTGTACGATATCAACAATGATACCGAGGTGAGGCCCTGGGAGTTTACAAGGCTTGTAATAAATGATGCCAACCCCAAGCCGTCTGCCGAAAGAATTACCCGGCTGGCAACCGGTTTCGAGTTTGCCAGCGCGGCTTGTACCGACAGTAAGGGCAATGTTTATTTTAGTGAGCAACGGATGAAACGGATTTACAAATGGTCGGCAGCTACGCGCACCACAAGTTTACTGGCTGATTACCCATGGGAACCATTATCATTAGCATGCGATAAAAACGATAACCTGCTGGTAGTATTTAAATATACTCCGAAGCCCGGCTACCTGGTAAACGGCAAGCCCGAAGAGTTTAAAAATCCGCCCGATGCTTCGGGTACTTCGTTCAGTGGCTGGGGTAACTCGGGTTTTGCCTCGCTCGTTTATTCCATCGATCCAAATAACCCGGATGAAACTATCCAACTGCTAAAAAAAGCACCAATGGGCAGCATTAACCCGGTTTATAAGGCGCTTTACCCGGCGCACAGGTGGCGGGATTATCATGATTTTAATACCATATCAGTAGCCAGGCCGGAAGAATGTTTTGTAGCGCCGGACGGGGTAACCATCATCCCGGTAGTTTATGATTTGGCCCGTTCGACCGCATTGGCGCAGGCGTTCCCCGGCAAAACTTTGTACACAACTGACGAGTATGACAAACGTACGTTGAGTTTAAATGTAGATCCGCAAGGTTATGTGTCAGATTTGAAATACTTTGTTGAACGCGGCGAGTTTACCAATGCAACTGATGGCAAAGGCAACGTGTACATAGCTGACGGGCAGATTTATGTTTATGATAATACCGGCAAACAAATCAGCGTAATAAAAGTGCCGGAACGACCAACATCGGTGACATTTGGAAAGGGTAATACGCTTTATGTAACCAGCCATAATTCGTTGTTTGAGGTGAAGGTGGAGTGATTATTGGTTATTCTTGTTTTTTCACCGCGCGACCACGCGAAACTAAACGCTTTGCTTTTGAATATCGAAATATTTTTCCAATTGGAGGCATGTCTTCCATTCCTTCGAAAGCTCCTTTTGGATAGCTCGGCCTAACGTAAAATTGACCGGTAATAATAATGCCTGTCTTCCAGGCAATGGAATCATTATCTGGATTCCAGATTGAACTGTTTGCCGGTTCGATATAGATACAGTAATTAAGAACATTTTCTTTGCTTTGATCTTTCAATCTAACCCATTCTGGACATGCACACCCCACACTTACAAATCGTAATCTTAAAGTCTGAACTTTGTTTTCCAAAATATTTGTGGAATCCCATAACGATTTGGGAATTATATTTTTTTTTATTGCAGCTTTTTTAGGTGGATAATCGGATTTCTTTTTGTTTTGACAACACGTAAACATTATTACGAATGCGAGCAATAATGTAATTGATTTTAATCTCATCAACAAATATTTTTGAAGCCTTTTTATTCTTTCTCGCCTTTGGCTCGCACTAAAGTTTTAACCGATATCATAGGCTGTGTAATATCTTGGTCTGACATACTACTAAATTACCATTTTTCGCTTAAAGGTCAAAACATGACCTATTTGGTCTATGAGAATGTTTTTTAGTTGTTTGTCTATTTATAACATTCCATTTACCCCTTAAACCTATATTTTTTCAATTTCTCATACATATATCCACGCCGTTTTGCCGCGTCGCCAATAGAAGTATCCGCAGAAACATTGCCATCAAATACCTTTGGTACGGCTATTCGCTGTGAACTGTAAATACCCGAATTTCCGCTGAAAAAATAAGCTGTAAAACAAGCCACAGCAAACAGCAATGCATGCTCGCCGCCAAATAGCTCAATTCCCATAAAGGTACAGGCCAACGGGGTATTAGTCGCCCCGGCGAAAACAGCAATAAAGCCCAACGCGGCGAACAAGCCTGCGGGGGCGTTCAACAAATCAGCCAACGTGTTACCTAAAGTTGCTCCGATGTAAAATAAGGGCGTTACCTCGCCGCCTTTAAAGCCGGTGCCGAGCGTTACTGTGGTATAAATGGTCTTCCAAAGCCAGCTCCAGGTATCTGCCCCGCCGGCGTGAAATGCAGAGAGGATAGTAACCGCACCGGGATGTTCAGGATCAACTCCCAGGCTTAAATAATCAGGCTTGCCGTTGATAAAGGTAAGGCCGATGATAATTAACCCGCCCAATACCGGCATCATCCATTTATGCTTAAACAGTTTAAGGCACACATTTTTAATTTCGTGCACCATGCCGGCAAACAAAAAACTGGTCAGCCCAAACAATGCCGAAGCAATGATCACCTTGCCTAACAAAGTCAAATCAAAATGCAGGTAACTGTTTATTAATCCGGTGGTTTGGGGTAAAATATCAATGTGGTATTGCGTATGCGTAACATGCCAGGCGCTGACCGTTAAGTCACCAACCACAGCGGCAATTAAGGAAGGCAACAAAGCATCATATTTAATGCGGCCAATTGCCAAAACTTCCAATGCAAAAATGGCCCCGGTAACCGGCGTGCCGAATACTGCGCCAAAGCCTGCGGCCATCCCGGCAGTTAGCAGCAGGCGCATATCGGCCCTGTTTAGTTTGAACCATTTGCCAAACATGGCTGCAATACTGCCCCCGATTTGTACTGCCGTACCCTCTCGCCCGGCCGAGCCTCCAAACAGGTGCGTAATTATAGTGGTGGCCAGGATAACCGGCGCCATTCTTTTAGGGACTGCGCCACCTTCCTCGTGTATCTGCTCCATTATTAAATTATTCCCCTTTTCGGATGATTTGCCGACAGTTTGGTAAATAAAATGAATGAGCACACCGGCCGCCGGCAACAGGAACAATAACCAGGGATGACTGAAACGGAAATGAATAGCAGTGGTAAGCAGCCACAGGAAAAACGCAACTACGCTGCCAACTACTATGGCAACAGGCACTGCCATCAGCGTCCAGCGGATAAGGTGTTTTATGATTGCGAAATGTTCCTTAAAGAGGATGGGTTTGTTTTCAGTCATGCAAGACGGGGTTAAGGTTGATGAAAAGAAAAGCAACAGCTTTGTGCGGGCGTTTTACCCGGACGATGGTTTTGTAAAATATGATATTTAAATTTTCCACCCACAAACAAATATATCAATAAGCTTTATTGCTATTGATTGATTGCAGGCGTCATCAGCGAATGCGGTTTTTGAAAGGAAGACACCATTTCCTAGGTGCAAGGTATAGAATATTTTTTAAATGCGAAATATTTGCACGTTCAATTTACCACTGCGCGGCGGCCTGTGCCGTGTTCCATTTTGCAGGAAGGGAACGTTTTATCTGCATATGCAAAAAATGAAACACTTGATAATCAACATGTTTCACAGCGTTCCGGGTGTTCCGCGTAGAAAAATGGAACGCTTTACTGTGTGTCTCGTCCTGAAAAAGTTTATCATGTTGATGGTTCATCCTGTTGTAGGTTTACACTTTCCCGGGGCTTTTTCTAATTCCCGCTGCGATTGTTGATAAGTTAAAACATTGCGTTAATGATTTCATAACGTAAATACTATTTTTGCCAATGGACAAGTTTGCTTTGTGCTGAACTGTCCGCCTTTTCCCTTAATTTAATATTGATAAGATATAAATGGCTGAAGCTGTAAATTATAGTGATGATAGTATCCGTTCGCTGGATTGGAAAGAGCATATCCGCTTACGGCCCGGGATGTATATTGGTAAACTTGGCGACGGTTCGGCGTACGACGATGGCGTTTATGTTTTGCTGAAGGAAATTGTAGATAACTCAATAGACGAGTTTGTGATGGGCGCCGGCAGAACCATCGAAATAAATATGAGCGACCATAAAGTGTCGGTTCGCGATTACGGCCGTGGTATACCGTTGGGTAAAGTTATTGATTGCGTATCGAAAATAAATACCGGGGGTAAATACGACAGCAAGGCGTTCCAAAAATCGGTTGGTTTGAATGGTGTGGGTACGAAAGCCGTGAACGCTTTGTCAAACTCATTTATTGTTCAATCATACCGCGATGGCCGCACCAAACTGGCCGAATTTGCCAAAGGCGAGCTAATACGCGACGAGCCTGAAAAGGAAACTACGCAACGCAACGGTACAGCTATAAACTTTTTGCCCGACGACACCATCTTCCGCCACTACCGCTTTATCCCGGAGTTTGTTGACAGCATGATTTGGAACTACGTGTTCCTTAACTCGGGCCTTACCATCAATTTTAACAACCAAAAATATTTTTCGGAACGCGGGCTTTACGATCTACTGGTACGCAACAGCGATGCCGAAAATATACGCTATCCAATCATCCACCTGAAAGGTGAGGATATTGAAATAGCCATGACCCATGGCCAGCAATACGGCGAGGAATACTACTCGTTTGTAAACGGCCAGAACACTACCCAGGGTGGTACCCACCAGGCGGCTTTCCGCGAGGCAGTGGTAAAAACCATCCGCGAGTTTTATAAAAAGGAATTTGATGCTTCCGATGTGCGCGCATCTATTGTAGCTGCCATCGCCATAAAAGTGCAGGAGCCGGTGTTTGAGTCGCAGACCAAAACGAAGCTGGGCTCGCAAAACATTGGACCCGAAGGGCCTTCGGTTCGCGGGTTTATCGGGGATTTTGTTAAACGCGAGTTAGATAATTACCTGCATAAAAATCCTGCCACCGCCGATGCATTGCTAAAGCGCATTATGCAAAGCGAACGTGAGCGCAAGGATATTGCCGGTATTAAAAAACTGGCCAACGAACGCGCCAAAAAAGCGTCGCTCCATAACCGCAAACTGCGCGACTGTAAAGTGCATTTTGATGAAACCCACGAACGCAAGCAGGAAACTACCTTATTTATTACGGAAGGTGACTCGGCCAGCGGGTCGATAACCAAATCGCGCGATGTGATGACGCAGGCGGTATTCAGTTTGAAGGGTAAGCCGTTAAACTGTTTCGGCCTCACAAAAAAAGTAGTTTACGAAAACGAAGAATTTAACCTTTTACAACACGCGCTGAATATTGAAGACGGCATTGGCGATCTGCGCTACAACAACATAGTAATAGCTACCGATGCTGATGTCGACGGTATGCACATCCGCCTGCTGCTGATGACCTTCTTTTTGCAGTTTTTTCCTGATTTGGTGAAAGCCGGGCACGTGTCAATCCTGCAGACGCCGTTGTTCCGCGTACGCAACAAAAAGGAAACCGTTTATTGCTACAGCGACGAAGAGCGCCGTAACGCCATAGCGCGGCTGGGAGTTAAACCGGAAATAACCCGTTTTAAAGGGCTTGGTGAAATATCGCCTGATGAATTCGGTCTGTTTATAGGTAAAGATATCCGTCTCGACCCTGTTATACTAAAGGATGCCAATATTAAAGCATTGCTTGAATATTTTATGGGTAAAAACACGCCAACCCGCCAAATGCATATTATCAATAACCTGAGGGTTGAGAAGGATGATGAGAGCATTAATCCGCTGGTGGCTGAGGATTTGGATAGCGTGGAGTTGCCCGTGGCTTCATAACACGATTTAAGGATTTTTAAGATTTTCAGGATTTTTACGGCATTAGATTTGACAACTCTCAAAGAGTTGTCAAATCTCCTTTGTTCCTCGCAAGGACAATATTTGCAAAATAATCATTACCTTGTATCCCCCGTATTTTCAGGGGATATTAAAAATGACAGAACACCAAATAGAAATAAGCTTTAAAGAATATAATTCCTTAAACGAACTGGATAAAGCCAGCCACGCGCTTTGCCTTGAAGCGGTTAAAGCAATGGAGAGTTCACACTCGCCTTATTCAAAATTCAGGGTGGGGGCGGCGCTGAGGCTGCAAAGCGGTAAAATTATTTATGGCAGCAACCAGGAGAATGTAGCTTATCCATCAGGTCTTTGCGCTGAGCGGGTGGCTTTATTTACCTGGGGCGCCAACCATGCTGACGATCCAATTGAAGCTATGGCGGTAACGGCTGCTACTGATGAATTTGAGCTTTTACAACCTGTTACCAGTTGTGGCGCCTGCCTGCAGGTACTCGCCGAATTTGAGAAAAAACAAAACAAGCCGATTGAGATTATCTTATTTTGTAACAATAGCCCGGTTTGGGTAATGAACGGCGTGAATAGCTTTTTGCCTTTTTTGTTTTTTGAGAACAGATTGAATGCGGAAGTGAAAGGCGATAAGTAAAAGGCATGTGACAAAACTTACCAAGTAACTATAAACTGGTAAGTTTGAAGATATCCAGTTATGAAAGCAAAACTAATCTTACTATTCTTAACCATTTGCATCGGCACGCACCTGCATGCGCAAACCGGTTTCCCGTTTGATAACGAGATACGTGACTTTAAACACCAGGATAGCCTGAAATTTCCGCCAAAAAATGGCATCTTGTTTATCGGCAGTTCATCCATCCGCAAATGGACAGACCTTGAGCAGCGCTTTTCTAATGAGCCAATCATCAGGCGTGGGATTGGCGGCTGCGAACTTTGGCAGATAGTTGACTATTATACCCCATACATATTGTTCCCCTACCAGCCTCGTAAAATTTTTATTTACGCCGGCGAAAACGACATCGCCGCAGGCAAAACCGGCAAATTTGTTTTTGATGAATTTCAGAAACTTTGGGAAATGATAAACAAAAAACTGCCTAAAGCTACAATCTGTTTTATGTCAGTAAAACCGAGCCCGAGCAGGGCAAAGTTTATAGGCGAAGTGAATATTGCCAACGGACTGATAAGGGATTATCTTAAAAATAAGAAAAACAGCATCTTTATTGATGTAAGCACAGTGTTGTATACCCCCGGAAGCACCACGGTAGATAGCTCGTTATTTGAAACCGATTTGCTGCACCTGAACAGCAAGGGGTATGATAAATGGCAGAAGGTTTTGGAGCCGTTTGTGAAATGACGGTTCATTGAATGTAAAATGTCGAATGATGAGGCGAAAATCTTCGATGTTCAGCGTTCAAAATTCATTATCGGATATTATTTTCCTGAACTCTTTTACACTGTTATTTGTAATCTTAAAGCGCAATCAATGAGGCATGCAGATGTATAATATAATACTTGGTGCCCGTTTTACGAAATATAAACGTGCGACGACTCAAAGCTTCTGGATCATTCAGTTCAAAGGTTACTATAGCAATATTGCCGTACAGCTTTATAGATAAATTTTTAGGTGATATATCAAGATATGGCGGCCCAAGTTTCGAGGCCCTTACCTTCTCAAAAAAGCTTTTAAAAACATCTATAATTTTTTCCTTACCATTAACACGTGCAGGGGCCTTCGCTGACGGCGGAAAAAATACTGTTACGTCATCAGCAAAGAATGATGAAAAATAAGGCATATCAAGATTTTTAAAGGCAGTAACAAACTCTGTGAGCGTAGCAACTACTTTTAGGGAGTCGGCTGTATCATTTTTAGATTGCGCCAAACAATTCAGACTAAATGTCAGCGCTAAAAAACAAATGGTTAATAACTTTCTCATAGGCTAATTTGATAACCCTAATTTACAAAGTCGCAATTAAAAAAAAAGGCCCCAACCACAGGGCCTTTTTACTAACAAACTATTTAACTAAACCTAAAACTAAATTCTTATTTAAAAACGCTGTACACGTTGGTGATCTTCCAGCCGTTGCCGGTGTTGGCAATGGTTACATAGTTATTGCGTACAAAACTGTCGTATTTCATAGAGACTTTTACGATGGTAACGCTTGCGGTGCTTTCAACAATTGATGTGCTTGTGGTGCAGCTTTGCTCTATGTTTTTGTTTTCTTTAAAAAAAGCAAGCATATCATTTTTGCCAAAGCTCAGCATTGTTTTTCCGCGCAGCATATTAAACTCTGCTGTTTTATCCAAGACGCCATCAAGCCCTGCTAATTTGCCGCGGGTCATGGCATCAACAAAAGTATTAATTGCATAATTTGGAGTTGTTTTTTCGTCGATAGTGTTTGCTTTTGCAACACCGCATATAACTAGTAGCGCCAGGCCCAGTACGATTGATTTTAAGGTTTTCATAATGTTGTAATTTATTTGTGATTATGTATTTGATAATAAGACAACGCTAGTTTTCCAATAGTTACAAGGATTTTTATTTTTAACAAACATTTAACAATTAGGCACATTAACAACATTAAATGCCATAAAATGTGCCTTATCTTTATCCGAAAATCGGCCTTAAGGGTTTATAATTGCAGTATTTTTAAAATACATGGTTACGTTTAACACAATCATTTTACAATTTGACGCGCAGGGCGAAAAAACCGGCTGGAGTTATATTGCCATCCCGGCCGATTTGGCGCAGGAGCTAAAGCCGGGCAACAAAAAATCGTTCCGCGTCAGGGGCATGTTGGATGGCCTTGCGGTAAACGGTATGGCGCTGATGCCGATGGGCGAGGGTGATTTCATTATGGCACTAAAGGCCGAAGTACGAAAAGCGTTGCGCAAAAACAGTGGCGCCATGCTTACGGCGAGCCTGGAGGAAGACGTAGACTATAGGGTAGATTTACCGGATGATTTAAAAGAATGTTTTGACTTTGAGCCCGAGGCAATGGATTTTTTTAACAGCCTGGCAAAATCGCACCGCGAGTATTTTATAAAATGGATAAACGGGGCCAAAACCAGCGAAACTCGAAACAAACGGATTGTAAATACTGTAAACGCCATGCTGCGCAGGTGGGATTATGGTAAAATGATGAGGGAGATGAAGAAGGAAATTTGACGTAGAGTTGCTGTTGCGTACCGCCACAAGATGGACGGTAATAATAGGTAACGCCTGGATTATTTAACTGAAACCAAACCGGCAAACAATTCAGCATTATCAATATTCATTAAAATGGTGTCGAACGATTTGCTCGCCCCATAAAGTCTTTCAATCAGTACAGGTTCGTTAAATGTAATAAGCACGTTACCGCTTTTGTTGGTTATGCCGCCTTTAAAATAGGTTACGGTTGAATGATAGTCATATCGTATCTTCTCCACTGAACTAATATTACTGATTGTGGTAACGGCACGCCAGCGTAAGCCGGTGCGCAATATCAATTGGTTATCATTTACCAATATTTTTCTTTTCAGTATTGCAGACAGATCGGCAATGAATAAAATAAAGCTGTAACAGGAAAGTACGGTTACAATTATCGCGGCCATGTTGCTCCATTTTCGCAGCAGAAAATGAAAGGCGACAATTTCGACCATCATGGCAAATATAAATATGCACCACAGCGCTATGTAGCCAAACTCCCGGTGCGTGGTGAAATAATTATTATTGTTTTCAACGGACTGTTCCTTTTTCCAGAATAACAGTCCGTACCTTAATACAGCCAGTTCGGATGCTATTATTTTTACACCAAACGATTCGCCCATAACGTTAGCCATTGCGCTGCGCAAATTAAAAACAGGATCGGCAAAAATGGCCTTTTGGGCCAGGTATGCTCTTCTTAATTTGTTGAATTTAGTTACCGCATAAATAATAAACACCATCTCGGCAACGGCGGTCAACTTGCGAACCTGCAAAATGTACTCCCGTTGATGTTGCGGTAATACCAGGTAGGCTACGCCACAGCTCAGGCTTATAACAAGCAGAAGTTTTTTAGCTGATATTTTTAACGGACGGATAACGATAAAGTAATAGAGCGCGGGGAATGTAATTATAAAATCGGCCAGCAGGCCATCTGCAATTTTGTCTTTAGCGGGTACAGGAACGACGTGAAGCATTAGCATTCCGCCGAAAAAAATAAACACCGCTATAATAGTTATGGCTACGATATTCCGGGTGGGTTTGGCTAAGGCGGCTGTCATTATTTGAAATTTTATAAAGGTAAGTAATGTTTAATGAAAGGAATGAGGTTAGAAAGAAATCATGTCAATTGATGACAATAAACTATCTTTATAGACCAACACAATCACAATGATTAAAAAAACACTCGCCATCGCATTTCTTGCTTTTGCAATAAATGTTACTGTATATGGTCAAAATGTCAACAAAGCAAAATTGGATAGCTTTTTTAATGTATTGGGAGCCAATAATAAGCAAATGGGCAGTATTGCAATTTCGACCGGCGGGAAGCTGGTTTATCAGAACGCAATAGGTTACAGTACTATTAACGGCGACAATAAAACGCCGGCAACCATCAAGACAAAATACCGCATCGGTTCGGTAACAAAAATGTTTACCGGCACCATGATATTTCAACTGTTTGAAGAGAAAAAATTAACCCTTGAAACCCCATTATCAACATGGTTCCCGCAGATTCCCAATGCGTCAAAGATTACCATAGGAGAAATGCTGAGCCACCGCAGCGGATTACACAACTTTACCGACGATCCGCAATACAAAACGTACATGGCAAAGCCGCAAACCGAAGCAGCTATGCTGGCAATTATTCAAAACAGTAAACCCGACTTTGAGCCAGATTTGAAAGCCAGCTATAGCAATACCAACTTTGTGCTGCTGGGCTATATCATCGAAAAAATTACCGGTCACCCCTATGCTGATGAATTAAAGACGCGTATCGTTTCAAAAATTGGCCTGACTGATACCTACTACGGCGGCAAAACAAATTCCGCTGATAACGAGGCATACTCCTTTGTTAATAATGGGAACTGGCAGCAGCAACCGGAAACGGACATGAGCGTCCCCGGCGGAGCAGGTGCAATAGTTTCTACACCAACCGACCTGGTTAAATTTATTGAAGCCTTGTTCGGTGGAAAACTGGTGAGCCAAAGCAGTCTTGACAAAATGCAAACCATACGAGAGAATTATGGCATGGCTATGCTTACCATACCGTTTAACGATAAAACATCATACGGACACGGCGGCAGCATTGATAGCTTTTTGTCGATGGTGTCCTATTTTCCCGAAGATAAAATGGCCGTGTCTTACATATCAAACGGGGCGGTATATGCGCCCAATGATGTGATGATAGGCGTTTTAAGTATTTACTTTAACGAGCCTTTCGTGATACCGTCTTTTAACACCGCCACCCTGAAAACGCAAGACCTGGACAAATACCTTGGTGAGTATTCAAGCACCCAATTGCCGTTAAAAATTACGGTGAGCAAAAATGGTAACACCCTGCTGGCGCAGGCTACCGGCCAGTCGCAAATTTCGCTGTCGGCTGCCGATACCGATAAGTTTGTTTTTACACCGGCTGGTATAACAATGATTTTCAACCCCGCAAAAGGTGAGTTTACGTTATTGCAGGGAGGGCAAAACTATTTGTTTACGAAAATAAAGTGAAGAGGACATCGAATATTTTAACCACAGAGGCGCGGAGGATTCGCAGAGAGCACAAAGAATTAAAATGGAAATTGAAAACGAATTAGCTACACAAGTTATTGGAGCTTGTATAGCTGTACACAGGACATTGGGTCCTGGTCTACTCGAATCAGCTTATAAAGAATGTCTGTTTTATGAATTATTTAAAAGAGGTTTATTTGTTGAAAAAGAAAAACCATTGCCGCTCGTTTATGAAGAAATAAGAATGGATTGCGGATACAGGCTTGATATTGTAGTTGAAAATAAATTAATACTTGAGATAAAGGCAGTTGAGGCTTTAAATGATGTCCATATGGCACAAGTGCTAACCTATTTAAAAGTTTCGGGCTGCAAATTAGGCCTACTGATAAATTTCAATGTATTGATGGTGAAGGACGGCATCCGCCGCGTCATCAACACCAAACTTTAATTCTCTCTGTGTCCTCTGTGTGTCCTCTGCGTCTTTGTGGTTAAAAAACAACGAAAAAAATGTTAACACTTACTAAAGTGTTTAAAAATCCCAGCCCTCAAAATCCACACATCCGCACAATATATTTATCTTTACCCATCCATATTTTTTGTAGCTAATAATGAGTGAAGAATTAACACCGGAAGAGATACCTGCTAATAACGAAGAAAAATTACATACTATTACCTCACTCGACGGGCTGTACGAAAACTGGTTCCTTGATTATGCCTCGTATGTAATCCTCGACCGTGCGGTTCCGCATATAAATGATGGTTTAAAACCTGTTCAGCGCCGCATATTGCACTCGTTGAAAGAGATGGACGACGGGCGCTTTAACAAAGCTGCCAACGTTATCGGTAACACCATGAAGTACCACCCGCATGGTGATGCTTCCATTGGTGACGCCATGGTGCAGATAGGCCAGAAAAATTTGCTGATTGACTGCCAGGGCAACTGGGGTGACCCGGTAACCGGCGACTCGGCCGCAGCGCCACGTTATATTGAGGCGCGCCTGTCGAAATTTGCGCTCGAAGTTGTTTTTAATCCTGATACTACAGATTGGCAAGCCAGCTATGACGGCCGTAACCGCGAGCCTATTACGCTGCCGGTTAAATTTCCCCTATTGCTTGCACAGGGTGCCGATGGTATTGCCGTGGGTTTGGCTACCAAGATAATGCCCCATAATTTTAATGAGCTGATTGATGCCTCGATAGAGGTATTGAAGGGCAACCTGCCAAACCTGATGCCGGATTTCCCGACAGGGGGGATGGCGGATGCTTCTGCTTACAATGATGGTCAACGGGGAGGCAAGGTAAGAATACGCGCTAAAATAGAAGAGCGCGATAAAAAAACGCTGGCAATTACCGAAATTCCATTCAGCACCACCACTGGCGGGTTGATGGAGAGCATTGTTGCCGCTAATGAAAAGGGCAAGATCAAAATAAAGAAGATAGAGGACAATACATCGAGCAGTGTGGAGATTGTGGTGCACCTGGCGCCTGGTATTTCGCCTGATGTGACGATTGATGCCCTGTATGCTTTTACCGATTGTGAAGTTTCGATATCACCAAATACCTGCGTAATTCAGCATGATAAGCCACGCTTTATGAGCGTGAACGACATGCTTACCGAGAGCACTCACTACACCCGACAGCTACTGAAAATGGAGCTCGAGATACGCCTGAAAGAACTGATGGAAAAGATATTTTTTAGCTCGCTGCTGAAGATATTTATCCAGGAGGGTATGTATAAGCATCCGGATTACGAAACCTCATCAAACTTTGAAATGGTGCTGGAGGTTTTGAATCGTTTGTTCGAACCTTTCTTCCCGCAATTTTACCGGGCTATTTTACCGGAGGATTATAAGAAGCTTATTGATAAACCGATGAGCAGCATTACCCGCTTTGACGTTAAGAAAACGGATGAGCAGATAAAGGGGCTGGAGGCTGAAATTAAAGAGGTAAAACATCACCTTAAGCACTTAACCGATTATACGATTGCCTGGTTCCAAAAACTAAAGGATAAGTACGGCAAAAGCCGGGAGCGCAAAACCGAACTACGCACGTTCGATAGAGTTGAGGCTGCCCAGGTGGCTTTGGCCAATGCTAAGCTATATGTTAACCGCGTGGATGGTTTTATCGGCACCGGTTTAAAGAAGGATGAGTTTGTGACCGATTGTTCGGATATAGATGAGATAATTGTGTTCCGCGAGGATGGGCGTTGCCTGATCACAAAGGTGCAGGACAAAGTTTTTGTGGGTAAAGAGATTATACACGTAGCCGTATTTAAAAAGAACGACGAGCGCACGGTGTATAATATGATTTATAAAGACGGGCAAAGCGGGGTGAGCTATATCAAGCGTTTCTCGGTAGTGGGCGTTACCCGCGATAAGGAATACGATTTAACCAAAGGCACCAAAGGCACAAGGGTATTGTACTTCTCGGCTAATCCAAACGGCGAGGCGGAGATTGTTAATGTGCAGCTGAAACCGCACAGCAAGCTTAAAAAACTACAGTTTGATGAAGACTTTGCAGCGCTGGCTATAAAAGGCCGCGGTTCGATGGGTAATATTATTACCAAATACCCGGTTAAGAAAATCATCCTGAAAAGTAAGGGTGTATCCACACTGGCGGGCCGTAAAATTTGGTACGATGCTATATTAAAACGGTTGAATGCGGATGGTAGAGGTAAATACCTGGGCGAATTTGACGGTGACGATAAAATATTGACCATATTGAGTACTGGTTTATATGAACTAACCAGCTTTGACTTGAACAATCACTTTGATGATAAAATGATTGTGATTGAAAAGTACGACCCGGCAAAGGTTTATTCAGCTATTCATATCGACGGTAAATCGAAAAACTATATGGTGAAAAGGTTTGTGTTTGATAACCTGGCCATAGGCAAGCAAACCAGTATCATCAGCGACGAGAATGGTTCGAAACTGGTGCTGATATCTGGCGCTGCACAGCCTGTTGTAAACGTGGTGCAGCTGAAAGGAAAGGAACAAACACCGGAAACCATAGAGGTTGATTTATCGGCAGTGATTGATGTTAAAGGGATGAAGGCGATGGGTAATAGGTTATCGCAGCACCCTGTAAAATCGGTTGAGTTGATGGCTGAAATTGAACCGTCGGAAGAGGAGATAATTATAGATGCAGAGGATGAAGAAGCAGTTGAAAGTGCCGAAGGGGAAACCATCGCTGATGTAAAAACGGATGACGATGATGACACAGATGGTGATGTAGAAGCCAGAAATGATGAACCGGATGACAAGCCTATTCCACCCGCGCCGACGCAATCGGTGGAATCACCAATTGAAGAACAGGTGAAACAGCAGCCTAAAAAAATAGATTTTGAAATAACTAATCCCGACGATATAGATATTGACGATAAGGGGCAGCTGGGGTTATTTTAATCGACTATATTATTATAGCGATGGGTTTCAAGCCCATCGCTATTTTTAAATCCGGTCGATTTGTTATAAAAATAAAATTCATTCAACAAAAAACATACCATGCGTCATTTACCAAAACCTTTCCGCCTGATTGCTGCTATTGCACTTTCAATCTGCTTTTTTACAGCTGGCGCCCAACCAAAAAAACATGTAGTTATTGGCTACGTGGGCGGTTACCGCGGTTTAATTGATACCAGCATGGTGAATGCCAAAAAACTCACCCATATTAATTACGCGTTTGTAAACGTAAAAGATAACCGCGCCTGGCTTGCCAATATTAAAACCGACACTACAAATTTTAAAAGCCTGCTTAAACTGAAAAAAGTAAACCCCGATCTGAAAATTCTGATTTCAATTGGCGGATGGGCATGGAGTAAAAATTTTTCGGATGCGGTGTTAACAGATACTGCACGAAACGCATTTGCCGCCAGTGCGGTTGAGATCATAAGACAATACAAGCTTGATGGAGTTGATATAGATTGGGAATATCCTAATGACATTGGCGATGGCAATGTATTCCGGCCCGTGGACAAACAGAATTTTACACTGATGTTTAAGGCGCTCAGGATGGAGCTAAATAAACTGGAAAAGGAAACCGGCAAAAAACTTTTCCTTACTGCGGCAATAGGTGGCTTTAAACGGTTTACACAGAATACCGAAATGGATAAGGTGGCCAAATACTTAAACTATGTAAACCTGATGACGTATGATTATTTCCAGGATAGTTTAGGCGTTGCAGTGCACCATACCAACCTGTATGCATCAAAAAAATACAACCCGGCGTATGACAACGCCGACAAAGCCGTTAAGGATTTTATGGCAGCGGGTGTTCCTGCCAATAAATTGGTGATGGGTATGGCTTTTTACGGTCGGTCGACAAGAGTTGTTGATACGCTGGCAAACGGCCTCGGTACCAAAACCGATGGTAAAATGCGCGCGGGTGGTTTCACGTTTTTAAAAGACAGCCTGGTTACCAATACTACGAAAGGTTTTAAATATTACCGCGATAATGACGCCGTTGCACCCTACCTGTTTAACCCCGCAACCCGGCA
>Ga0105239_10003714_pt1 | contig 18588 bp, 14 predicted proteins | sample KBSC44metaG_FD_92761 | JGI IMG/M metagenome (GOLD analysis project Ga0105239, IMG submission 92761) | Corn rhizosphere microbial communities from Kellogg Biological Station, Michigan, USA - KBS C4-4 metaG | ecosystem: Host-associated > Plants > Roots > Rhizosphere > Soil | place: Michigan, USA...
AAACCCGAGGCCAGTCTGCTCATCCACGCCATCAACTACCAGGGGCAGCAGATGCCGCCCTCCGGCAAGATGTCGGCCGATAAGATCGCGATCCTGACGAAATGGGTCCAGATGGGCCTGCCCTGGACGCCGGGAGCCGGAGCTGCCGCCAAAGCGCCGACCGGTATCGTTCCGCCTCAGGTCAACGCCGAGACCATGAAGTTCTGGGCCTTTCAGCCGGTGAAGCGCTCGAAAGTCCCGACGGTGAAGAACAACAGTTGGGTGCGCAATCCTATCGACGCTTTTATCCTCGCCAGGCTGGAAGGGAAGGGCCTGAAGCCCGCTCCGAGTGCGACGCGCACCGTCCTCATTCGCCGCGCCTACTACGATCTCACCGGGCTGCCGCCGAGCCCCGCCGAGGTGCAGGCTTTCCTTGCCGACAAATCTCCGGATGCCTGGGAGAAGGTCGTTGATCGGCTGTTGGCCTCCCCACACTATGGTGAACGCTGGGGGCGGCACTGGCTCGATCTGGTCCGATACGCGGAGACCAACTCCTTCGAGCGCGACGGCGATAAGCCGTTCGTCTGGCGATACCGCGACTATGTGATCAACGCCTTCAACGTGGACAAACCCTACGATCAGTTTATCAAAGAGCAGTTGGCCGGGGACGAACTACCCAATCCCACGCCCGAGGCGCTGATCGCCACCGGCTACTATCGCCTGGGACAGTGGGACGATGAGCCCGCCGACCCGGAGCAGGCACGCTACGACGAACTCGACGACATCGTGGCGACGACCGGGCAGACCTTCCTGGGCCTGACCGTCAACTGCGCCCGCTGCCACGACCACAAATTGGACCCTATTCCCCAGAAAGACTACTACAGTCTGGTCTCCTTCTTTCAGGGCACCACCCGTTACGGAAATCCGGTTCCTGAGAACTCCCTGCGCGTCATCGCGCCGGAAGCCGACCGTATCAAATATGCCGCCGAAGACCGCGCTTACCGCCAAAAACTGACAGGCATTCAGACGCAGATCGACACCATTGTAAAGCCGATCCTGGCCGATTTCGCGCCGGTCGAGAAGGAAGAGTGGAAGAACGAGGCGCGACGGCCCGCGCTGTTAAGCAAGCGCATCCCGGCGAAACTGAGTCAGGCCCAGTACGATACCTACATCACGTTGGCGAAACAGCGCGAGGATTTGGCGAAGTCGCCGCCGCCCGCGCTGGCGCAGGCGCTGGTCGTGACCGAAACCGGGCACGACGCGCCGCCGACCCACATCATGCTGCGCGGCAACCCGCATGTGCCGGGGGAGGAGGTGCAGCCCGCCTTCCTCCAGGTGCTTGCGCCCCCGAAACCGATTATCACGGTTCCCGCGACAAGCAACTCCACCGGGCGCCGCCTGGCGCTCGCCAACTGGATCGCCAGCAAGGACAACCAGTTGACGGCGCGTGTCATGATGAACCGGATCTGGCAGTTCAACTTCGGGCGCGGCATCGTGCGCTCCAGCAGCAACTTCGGCAAACTCGGCGACCGTCCGACCCATCCGGAACTGCTGGACTGGCTGGCCTCGACCTTCGTCGATCAGGGCTGGTCGCTGAAGAAGATGCACAAACTGATGCTGATGTCCAACACCTGGAAGATGTCGTCGCAGTCCGATCCGAAGGCGCTGGCACAGGATCCGGAGAACAATCTGATGTGGCGCTTCGATATGCGCCGCCTCGAAGCCGAAGAGGTGCGTGACTCCATCCTGGCGGTCAACGGCACGCTCAATCTGAAGATGTTCGGTCCCAGTATCTACCCGACGATGCCGCGCGAGGTGCTGGCCGGGCAGTCGGTGCCGGGTGCGGGGTGGACCAAGTCCACGCCCGAAGAGATGGCCCGCCGAAGCGTCTATATCCACATCAAGCGGTCGCTCGCGCTGCCGATCCTGGCCAGTTTCGACGCCGCCGATACCGACACGACCTGCCCGGTGCGCTTCGCGACCACGCAGCCTACCCAGGCGCTGGGCATGATCAACAGCACCTTCACCAACGAGCAGGCGCATCTCTTCGCCGAACTGGTACAGAAGAGTGCGGGGTCAGATCCGGCGGCACAGGTGAAGTTTACGCTCTGGCGTGTCCTCCAGCGTGAACCGACCGCCAAAGAGATCGCCCGCGGAGTCGACTTTATAAACAAAGCCGAGGCAAAGCAGCATCTGAGCCCCGCGGAGGCGTTGAAGTACTTCTGCGTCGTCGCATTGAACCTGAATGAGTTCCTGTATCTGGACTAGGTTTCACGGCAATGAATTGCCGCGCTGATACGGGAAGTCCGCCTTCGCGGACTCGATGCATTGGAGTCCACGAAGGTGGACTTGCCATTTCAGAACGGGATTTCAATCCCGGTGATACGGTTTGCCAGGAGAGTAAGTATGTCTAATCCATTCCGAAAATCCGATACGGCTGCGAGCGGCGGCTTCTGTGGGCGTACGCGGCGTGAGTTCCTGTGGGAGGCCGGGGGAGGTTTTACCTCGGTGGCGTTGGCCTCGATGCTGGCGGGCGAGGGCTTTCTCGATACGCAGGCGGTGCGTGCCGACGGCGTGACGCCCTACCAGAACCCGCTCGCGCCGAAGAAGCCGATGATCGCGCAGAAGGCGAAATCGGTCATCTTCCTCTATATGTATGGCGGGCCGAGTCAGATCGACACCTTCGACTACAAGCCGACGATGTACGGGATGGACGGCAAGACGATCAATGTCGCCACTTTCGGGCGCGGCGGGCATAAGAATCAGGGTCGCGTCGTGGAGCCGAAGTGGAAGTTCAAGCAGTATGGGCAGTGCGGCAAGTGGGTCTCCGATCTCTTCCCGAACCTGGGAACCTGCGTGGACGACATCGCGTTTCTCCACTCCATGACCGCCGATTCGCCGATTCACGGCTCCGCGATGCTGCAGATGAACAGCGGCAAGATCCTGAGCGGCAGCCCCTGTATCGGTTCGTGGGTGAACTACGGCCTCGGCACCGTCAACCAGAACCTGCCGGGTTTTGTGGTGATGCTCGATCCGCGCGGCGGCCCCATCAGCGGCCCCAAGAACTGGAGCAGCGGCTATATGCCCGCCACCTATCAGGCGACGGTCATCAACGCGGGCGAGACGCCCATTCTCGATCTGAAACGTCCGGCGGAGGTGAGCGACAGCCTCCAACGCCAGATGCTCGACACGATGAAAGCGTACAACTCCGAACACGAGGCGATGCGCAGCGACAACTCCAACCTCTCCGCGCGAATCGCCAGCTATGAGCTGGCCTATCGGATGCAGTCCAACGCCCCCGAAGCCACCGACCTGAGCAGCGAGCCGGAGCATATCAAGGAGTTGTACGGTCTGAACGACAAACGTACCGAGGTGTTTGGACGCCAGTGTCTGATGGCGCGGCGACTCGTCGAGCGCGGGGTCCGATTCATTCAGCTCTACAGCGGCGGCGCGCACACCGAGACGACCTGGGACGCCCACAACGACATTACCGAGAACCACGGCCTGCACGCCGGAGAGACCGACAAGCCGATCGCCGGGCTGCTGAAGGACCTGAAACAACGTGGCCTGCTCGACAGCACCCTGATCGTCTGGGGCGGTGAGTTCGGGCGACAGCCGACCGCCGAGTATGCGGTCGGTACGGGCCGCGACCACAACTCCTTTGGATTTACGATGTGGATGGCGGGCGGCGGCATCAAGGGCGGCGTCAGTGTGGGGCAGACCGATGAGATCGGCAGCAAGGCGGTGGAAGATCCGTTCAAGGTGAAACATCTTCACGCGACGATCCTGCATCAGATGGGGATCGATCCGAACAAGCTGACCTATTTCTATGGCGGCCTCAACCAGAAACTCGTCGGCGTCGAGGGCGCCGATCCGATCAAACAGATCATCGCATAAAGGACAACTACCCAATGAAGCGTATTGTGATCGCCTCTCTGCTGGCCGTCGCCGGTCTCTCCGGGCTCGTCGTGGCGCGCGCCGACAAACCTGTCGCACCCCGTGAAACTGCTGTTTCGCACCGTGTAATCGTGCAGGACAAGGGCCGCACGCTCATTCTCGGTAAGGACGGGAAGATCGAATGGGAGATGCCCTGCAACTACACCTCCCATGATATTTCGGTGCTGCCCAACGGCAATATGCTGCTCAACACCGGGCCGCGCACCGTCGTGGAAGTGACGCCGAGCAAAGAGGTCGTGTGGAAGTGGGAAGCCAAACCGAAAGCGCCCTACAGCGGAGATGTCGAGATCCATGGCTTTCAACGGCTGCCGAACGGCAACACGATCATCGGCGAGACGGGCAACCTGCGCATCATCGAGGTCGATAAGAAGAACGAGATCGTCAACTCCGTGCCGCTGACGGTGGACCATGAGAGCCCCCATCGCGATACCCGTCTGGTGCGCAAACTGGACAACGGCCACTATCTGGTCGCCCATGAGGGCGACGGCAAGGTCCGGGAATACGATGGCAAAGGCCAGGTCATCTGGACCTACGCGCTGGATCTGGTCGGCCAACCGGAGACCGGCGGGCACGACGGGCACGGCATCAACGTCTTCGGCGCCGTGCGCCTGAAGAACGGCAACACGCTGATCGCAGGCGGCAACAACAACCGGGTCTTCGAAGTGAATCCGGGCGGCAAGACGGTCTGGAGCATCGAGCGCGACGAACTGCCCGGAATCCACCTCTGCTGGATCACCCATCTGGAGGTTCTGCCGAACGGCAATATCGTGTTCGGCAACACCCACGCCGGCCCCAACAACCCGCAGATCGTCGAAGTGAACCGCGACAAAAAAGTGGTATGGACCCTCAAAAACTGGGACATCCTCGGCAACGACGTCGCTACCGCCCAGGTCCTGGATGTGAAGGGCAAAGTGATTCGCTAAACTCTCTTGTAGGGGTTCCGAAGGGTACAATATATGTCAGGCCGGTGGAGAACTGGCCTGACTTCATTTTCTGTTCCGATGAGAAGGAAATTACATGACAGCACGATGGACCGGCGTATTTCCCGCCGTTACGACACAGTTTCATAAAGACCAGAGCCTGAACCTGGACGCAACCGCGCAGCATATCGAGACGTTGATCGCGTCGGGCGTCGAGGGCATCATTATGCTCGGGTCGCTCGGGGAGAATGTCGCGCTGGAGCCGGAAGAGAAGCGACTGGTCGTGAAGGCGGCGATCGAAGTCAGCAACGGGCGCGTGCCGGTGTTGAGCAGCATCTCCGAGTGCAGCACGGCGGCGGCGAGCCGCTATGCGCGCGATATGGAGAACCTCGGCGCGGACGGCCTGATGGTGCTTCCGGCGATGGTCTACAAGTCGGACCCAAGGGAGACCATGACGCATTTCCGTACGGTCGCGCGTTCGAGTGGCTTACCGATCATCGTGTACAACAACCCGCTTGCGTATGGGGTCGATATTACTCCCGAGATGTTCGAGGAACTCTCGGATGAGAAGACGCTGGTCGCCATCAAAGAGTCGTCGGGGAATGTGCGACGTATCACCGATATTCTGAACCTGGTCGGGAACCGCTACACGATCTTTACGGGCGTGGACGATCTGGCGCTGGAGAGCATCTTCCTGGGCGCAGAGGGCTGGATCGCGGGCGTGGGGCTGGCGTTCCCCGCCGAAAATCAGTACCTGTGGGATCTGGCGGCGAGCGGGCAGTGGGAGAAGGCGCGGGAGATCTACCGCTGGTATATGCCGCTGCTGCATCTCGATATTCCCCTGAAGTTTGTCCAGTATATAAAACTCTGCGTGCAGGAGTGCGGTATGGGAGCAGAATGGGTGCGCGCGCCGCGATTGACGATCGAGGGCAAGGAGCGTGAGGAGGTGCTGGCGATCATCCATAAGGGGATCGCGACGCGTCCTCAGATCCCGGTACGAGAGAAGGCTTAGGGGAATGAGCGACAGCGTCGTGCAGCGCGTGCAGATCGTGGACTCCCATACGGGCGGTGAGCCGACCCGAGTCGTAATCTCCGGTGGACCAGACCTCGGCAGCGGCTCGGTCGCTGAGCGGACGGTACGATTCCGCGACCGCTTCGATACGTTCCGCGCGGCGGTCGTCAATGAGCCGCGTGGCTCGGACGTGATGGTCGGCGCACTGCTCCTGGAGCCCTCCGATCCATCCTGCACGGCAGGGGTGATCTTCTTCAACAACGTGGGGCCGCTCGGCATGTGCGGGCACGGCACCATCGGGTTGATCGTGACCCTGGCACATCTGGGGCGCATCGAACCCGGCGCCCATCGGATCGAGACGCCGGTCGGCATCGTCACGGCGACACTCCATGCGGATAAGACGGTCTCCGTTCAGAACGTACCGGCCTATCGGTATGCGCAGGGTGTGGCGGTCGAGGTCGAGGGTGTGGGGCCGATCCGTGGAGACATTGCCTGGGGCGGCAACTGGTTCTTCCTGGTCAGCGATCATGGGCAGGATCTGACTCTGGCAAATGTCGAGACGTTGACCGATTTTACCTGGCGGATTCGGCAGGGACTGGAGCGGGCCGGGATCACCGGGCGCGATGGGGGGGAGATCGACCATATCGAACTCTTCTCACCGTCCCCAACTCCCGAAGCCGACAGTCGCAACTTCGTCCTCTGTCCCGGCAAAGCGTACGATCGTTCGCCCTGCGGCACGGGCACCAGCGCGAAACTTGCGTGCCTCGCCGCAGATGGCAAACTCGCCCCGGGTGCTGTCTGGCGGCAGGAGAGCATTGTCGGCAGCATCTTCGAGGGCTCGATCGAGGTTGTCGAGGGTGCGGTTCTCCCCACCATTCGCGGCAGAGCCTACGTCAACTCCGAGGCTACGCTGCTGCTCGATCCCGCCGACCCCTTCTGTATGGGTATCTCGTGACACTCCCCATCGCTAAAGCGAGGGGCTTCCTGGTTCCTCGACAACCCTTGCTATCCTGCTTGCGCAGGCAGTAGAGGGGCCATCTCCCCAGGCGTTTCGGAAGGCGAACCTTCCCCGTTCTCCGGTGCCCCCGGATACGTTTCATCGAACTGCACGTCTCTCCGGGTACGTTCCGCTGTAGCAGCGGGACCCTGCGTGGGTGCTGATCCCAGATCCTTCCCTTCCGCGGGAAGGATTTCATTGAGGACTGCCAGAATAGCAAGCGCAAGTCTCAGAATGTTTCTGGCTCCATTTTCATCTCTGTCGAGGATGAGACCACAGGGACAAACATGGGTGCGTTCTGAGAGAGCCTTCTTGACCCGCCTGCCACATGCAGAACAGTCCTGGCTGGTATATTGTGGCGGAACCTTGACCACCGGCTTGCCGAACACTTTGCCGTAGTAGAGGAGCCATTGAGCAAACTGGCTCCAGGCGGCATCATGAATGGATTTGGAGAGGTGTCGGTTCTTTACCAGGTTTTTCACCTGTAGGTCTTCCAGAGCCACGATGTCGTTGGACATCATCACGCACCTTGCCAGTTTGCAGGCAAAGTCTTTACGCTGTCTCTGAACCTTCAGATGGCGACGGGAGGCTTTCACTCCCGCCTTGCGGCGATTTTGAGAGCCTTTCTGCTTCTTGGAGAGTTGTCGCTGAGCCCTCTTTAAGCCTTTCTCTGCCTTACGCAGAAACTGGGGACAGGGAACGGAGTTGCCTACGTCATCCGTGTAGAAGGACTTCAAACCCATGTCCAGACCAACGGTCTTACCGGTGGGTTCGGTTACTTCCGACCGATTGATGTCCAGACAAAACTGAACAAAGAACATATCGGCTCTACGCACAATCCGCACCCGTTTGATCTTCTCCAGATCATAGGCGCAGAGATCACGGGTGCCGAGCATCTTCATCTTCCCAATACCCAACCCATCGGTGAAGGTGATGCGTTTACGATCCTCTGAGAGTTTCCAACCCGTCGTCTTGTACTCCACGGAGCGGTTGTTCTTCTGGAACTTGGGTTTCTTGAGCCGTTTACCGGTTTTATCGGGCTTGAGATACCGACTAATCGCGTAGGCGGCTCGCTCCGCAGCCGCTTGGCGTGCCTGGGAGTTGAGGAGATCGGCAAACGGATACTCTCTGGCAAGCACCGCACAGTAGCGGTTGAGATCGTAGGGTTTGGCATGCGTGTCCATCCACAGGCGAACGGCCTTGTTGCGGATGAACTGCACCACCTTAATCGCCTCACCGATGGCGGTGGCTTGTAACTCAGAAACGATCAGTTTGTATTCAAGAATGAGCATCGTTAAGGGGTATAATCCTCCTTAAGTATCATATCACAGTACGAGCACAAATGCAATAGTCTCGCTGCGCAGAAGGCGATTTTGAATCCCGACCGATAAATCGGAGGGTATTAAAATCGCAATTCGCGATAAGGTCCTCAAGTTCTATGTCGAAATCGAAATCCGTGTTGATTGTGGGAGGCGGCGTGATCGGCCTCTGCACGGCGTACTACGCCATGCAGAAGGGGCATAAGGTCACGCTGCTGGAGCGGGGTGGGCCGGAGCACGATAGCTGTTCGCTGGGAAACGCGGGCATGATCGTGCCGAGCCACTTCGTGCCGCTGGCAGCGCCTGGAATGGTCGCCTATGGCCTGCGGGTGATGTGGAACCCGGAGAGTCCGTTCTATGTGCGTCCCCGGTTGAGCTTCGACCTGATGCGGTGGGGATGGGAGTTCTGGCGGTCGGCCAATGCCGCTCATGTCGCGCGCTCCGGCCCGATCCTGCGGGATATGAACCTGGAGAGCCGCCGCTGCTATGAGGAGTTCGCTGCGCATTCAGACAACGCCTTTGGCCTGGTGCAGAAGGGGCTGCTGATGCTCTGTAAGACCGAGCAGACGCTGCACGAAGAGGCGGAACTGGTCGAGAAGGCGCACAAACTCGGACTGAAAGCGGAAGTGCTGGATGCGAAACAGACGGCGGAACGCGATCCCGGAGTCACGATGAACGTGGCCGGATCGGTCTATTTCCCGCAGGACTGCCATCTCTCCCCGCAGAAGTTTGTGGCGGAACTGACGCGGGAACTGGAAGCGGGCGGTGCATCGTTACTGTGGGAGACGGAGGTCACGGGCTGGCGCGCAGGCAGCGGTAAGATCGAAGCCGTGCAGACGACGAAGGGCGAACTGACCGCCGACGAGTATGTGCTGGCGGGTGGATCGTGGTCGCCGGAGATCGTGAAGGGACTCCATCTCAACCTGCCGATGCAGGCGGGCAAAGGCTATAGCATCACGCTCCCCAATCCGCGTCAGCAGCCGGATCTCTGTTCGATCTTTACGGAGGCGCGTATCGCCGTCACCCCGATGGGCAATACGCTGCGTTTCGGCGGCACCATGGAGATCACCGGCCTGGACGAGACGATCAACCCCGCACGTGTCAACGGCATCCTCAAGTCGATCCCGAACTACTTCCCGGAGTTTAAAGTAGACGACTTCCGGGATCTGCCGGTCTGGCGTGGCCTCCGGCCCTGCTCTCCGGACGGCATGCCGTATGTGGGCCGCTTCGGGCGCTACTCCAATCTCTCGGCGGCGACCGGACACGCCATGATGGGCCTCAGTCTGGGGCCGGTAACGGGTAAACTGATGTCAGAGATTCTTTCGGACGAGCAGACCACCATCGCCGTGGAGGCGCTCAGTCCCGACCGCTATGCATAAAGCAATCATCCAGTAAGGAGCCGACGTGAAACTATATCGAATTGCACAGGGGCCGGTCGTCGAAGTAGATGGCAGCACCTATCTCCTCGCAGGCACGACCTGGGATGAACTCATCACCTCGGCAGATCTGGCCGAGACGCTCACGCAGAAAATCGCCGGATTGACGCCGTACGGGCAGACGATTACCGATTCCGACCTTCAGACGCCGATCGGCAGTCAAGAGGTGTGGGCGGCAGGGGTGACCTACTATCGCAGCCGCAACGCGCGCATGGAGGAGTCGAAGCAGGCGGGCGGGGATGATTTCTACGCGAAAGTGTACGAGGCGGAACGACCGGAACTGTTCTTCAAAGCCCCCGGCTATCGGGCGGTCGGACCGGGCACAGGCGTTCGAATCCGGAAGGACTCGAAATGGAACGTGCCGGAGCCGGAACTGACGCTGGTCATCAATCCCGGCGGGCGCATCGTCGGCTTTACCATCGGCAACGATATGAGCTCGCGGGACATCGAGGGTGAGAACCCGCTCTATCTGCCGCAGGCGAAGGTCTATGATAAGTCCTGCGCTCTCGGCCCCGTCGTACTGGTGAGCGATTCGCTTCTGCCGAAAGAGACGAAAATCACGCTGTTGATCGAGCGGGAAGGGCTAAGCGTCTTTTCCGGCGAAACCGATCTCAGTCAACTGAAGCGGGAGCCGCAGGAACTCGTGGACTATCTCTACCGAGAAACCAGCTATCCGGACGGCTGCTACCTCATGACCGGGACCGGCATCATTCCTGGCAACGATTTCAGCCTGCAATCGGGCGACCTGGTACACATCACCATTGGCCCCATCGGCACCCTGACCAACTACGTAGAATAAGGAACACCATCTTGGAACTGCACGGTCTGAATATCATCGGGAATAGCGCCACGGCGCAGGGCACTGAGACGTTCACCGCCACCAATCCCGCGACGGGAACGGCTCTCAACACGGTCTATCACATCGCCACGGATGCGGAAGTGAACCGCGCGGTGGAGCTTGCCGCGACGGCGTTCCCGGTCTATCGCAGCCTGCCTGCGGAGGCGCGTGTTGCGTTTTTGGAACGTATCGGTGAGGAGATCGTGGCTCTGGGAGACGACCTCCTCACCCTCGCCAATAGCGAGACGGCGCTGCCGCTGCCTCGCCTGACCGGGGAGCGCGCCCGTACCGTCGGGCAGTTTAAGATGTTTGCCTCGCTGCTGCGGGAAGGCTCGTGGGTGCAGGCGCGTATCGATCACGCTCTGCCGGATCGTCAGCCGCTGCCTCGCCCCGATCTGCGCCGGATGCTGCTGCCACTCGGCCCGGTCGCGGTGTTTGGGGCCAGCAACTTCCCCTTCGCCTTCTCGGTAGCCGGGGGAGATACCGTCTCGGCGCTGGCCGCAGGATGTCCCGTCATTGTGAAGGCGCACCCCGCGCATCCTGGCACTTCCGAGCTGGTAGCGCGCGCCATCGAGCGGGCGGCGCTGGTGACCGGAATGCCGGAAGGCGTCTTCTCGATGGTCCACGGCATGAAGGAGACGGGCCTGACGCTCGTACGTCATCCGAAACTGGAAGCGGTCGGGTTTACGGGCTCCCTCGCGGCGGGCCGCGCGATCTTCGACGCAGCGGCGGCGCGTCCGAAGCCGATCCCGGTCTATGCCGAGATGGGCAGCGTGAATCCGGTGTTCGTGCTGCCGGGTGCGCTGGCGGAGCGGGGAGAGAAGATCGCGGAGGGACTGGCGTCGTCGGTGACGCTCGGCGTCGGCCAGTTCTGCACGAACCCCGGCGTGGTGGTCGGACTGCAGAGCGACCACCTGACGGCCTTCCTTCTGAACGCTGCCGAACGCTTGAGTGCGGCACCTCCGGGCACCATGCTCTATCCGAATATCCAGAAGGCGTTTACCGAGGGCGCTGCGCGCCTGAGAGGAATCCCGGGAGTCTGGACGAAAAGCGAGCCTCAGACCGCGGCGGATGCGACCAAAACGCAGGTCAATGCGATGCTGTTCTCGACCGATGCGACCCACTTCATCAGCCAGCACACGCTGCGGGAAGAGGTGTTCGGGCCGGCTTCCCTTCTGGTCGCCTGCGGCACTCCGGAAGAGTTGGAGAGCGTCGCCGACAGCCTGGAAGGTCAGTTGACGGCGACGGTTCATGCCAATGCCGACGACCTGAAGCGGTATCGCGGCCTGATCTCGATCCTGGAGACAAAGGTTGGTCGATTGCTCTTCAACGGGTTCCCCACCGGCGTCGAACCTTCCTCGGCGATGCAGCATGGCGGCCCTTACCCCGCCACGACCGATAGCCGCTCGACCTCCGTCGGTACAGCGGCGATCCAGCGGTTTGTACGACCGCTCTGCTACCAGGACTGCCCGGAGGAGCTGCTGCCGGCCGAGTTGCAGGAGTCCAATCCGCGGAACATCTGGCGGATCGTCGATACCGAGTGGACTCGCTAACTGAACAATTGGGCCAGGGCTCCGTCTACGAGGATAGAAATCACTACTTGCGGGCCACACCCATTCCGGCCCGCATCGTAGCCGGAGGAGAATCAGATGAACCGTTGGAATCGAATGGCGCTTGCAGCGAGCGCTTTGCTCGTAATGAGTGCGCCGATCCTGGCACAGACGCCGAACACCCCGCCCGCCGCGGGAGCGCCGAAGGTCAAAGGCGTTGCAAAAGGCGGTCAGGGCCGTCGCGCCGGGATGACCAGCCTGCCTGTCAGTGCGATCGACGCGCTGGTGACGCTGACCGCCGACCAGAAGACCAAAATCGCCGGGATCGAGGACAAACTCAAGACCGATACCGCCGCCGCTGCGGGCGATAAGGTGAAGACACGCGAGTTGAGGGTCGCTGCCAATGCCGACGTCAAAGCGGTGCTGACACCCGCTCAGCAGACCACGTTGAACGAGAAACTGCCCGTGGTGATGCTGCTCAACCAGAGTAAGGCGGTTCCTGCCGCAGCATTCAGCGATGCGAAACTGACCTCGGACCAGATGGCTAAGATCAAGACGATCGCCGCAGGCACGCAGAGCAAACTCAAGGCCCTGACCAAAGACGATCGCAAGACCCAGAATCCCATCATCCTGGCCGACTTTAAAACCCAGGTCGATACGATCCTCACCGCCGACCAGAAGGCGGCGATCAGTAAGGTACATGTGGGGAAAGGCAAGAAGAAGGTCAAAGCCTGATCTCTCGCTTGTGAAGCGCACTAAAGAGCAATAAAAGCGGCCGCACTGTCGAGTTTGGACAGTGCGGCCGCTTTTATTTTGAAAGCCTTATTACTCTGGAGAGATCCGGACACGGCTTCCTTCGACATGGACGCGACCCTGAGCACAAAACTGCACGGCTCGCACATAAGCCTGATGTTCGGCCTTGATCACGCGCGCTGCCAGGGTCGCAGGCGTATCGTCCTCTTCGACAGGCACGGCGATCTGCACCACGATCGGCCCGCTGTCGTACTGCTCGTCCACCAGATGCACCGTACACCCGGAGACCTTCATTCCGCTCTCGATCACCGCCCGATGGACATGCTCCCCATACATCCCCTGCCCGCCAAAGAGCGGCAACAGGGCCGGATGGACATTCAGAATACGGTTCGGGAAGGCGGCCACCACGGAAGGCGGCAGATGCCGCATATAGCCTGCCAGACAGAGCAGATCGACCTCATACTTCCGCAATATCCTCAGCAAGACCTCTCCATACTCTACATCCTCACTATATTTTCGCGGTGATACCACGGTAGTCGCCACACCAGCCGCACGCGCTCGCTCCAGTGCAGGAGCCTCCGCCTTCGTCCCGATGACGACCGCAAATTTGCCCGCGATCTCGCCCGACTCGCAGGCTGCCAGGAGCGCCCCCAGATTCGAACCCCGCCCCTGCCCGGAGACCATCGCTGCGATTTTTAGGGAAGGAACAGTTGCAAGTACAGTCATGAAGGCTAGAGGACTCCTATCGTTTGGTCCCTCATTGTACCTCACCGGGCAGAGGCAGATCAGAAATGCAGAAAAAATGCCGATACAGAACGGGAAGGAAGGAATACAGGAGAAAAGGCAACGGTAGTGGCCATCGCTTGACGGTTTAGCAAACGCGGGCATTACGCCGATAGGGGAGGCATGACGCTTTGCGCTAGATAGGATTTAGGGACGGCACAAAGTGCGTACGAGGAGAACGAGATGTTACCTGAAATCACCCGGCCGACCGTGGCTGCTGCATTGCGTGAACACCGGGAGGATCGTGACGCGCTTCTGGCATCCCTGACAGCGTCCCTGCTGAACGACCCTCGGGCACGCGCGGCCTGGCTCTGGGGATCTTTCGGGCGTGGGGACGCCGATGACCTGAGCGATCTGGACCCCTGGATTATCGTTGCAGACGAGTTTGTGGGGGAGATGGGAGCCAGCCTGAAGCGCTATGCCGAGCAGACCGGGAACTACATCACGGGCGGAGAAGCGCCCCAGAACGGACCGCCTGGAGGCGGGTTTTTCGGTTCGTTGCACGCAGGACGGCACGGCCTGCTCCATCTTGACTGCTACTGGCAGCCACAATCCGCCGTCAGTACGATTCCGGATAGAGCCGTTCTCTTCGACCGCCTCTCGGAACTGATGATCCCACCGACCTCACCTCCGCTGCCACCGGAAACAAGCGCCTTGGCCGAAGATCAGGAACGCATCGTAGACGGGATCGGGTTTGCCTGGCTGATGTTCTCCATCGCCGCGAAGAACCTGGCACGCCATTCCGACTCCGATATGAGTTTAATGATGTACCCAAGACCGGGTCTGGAATCCGCAGCGCAACTGCTCGGCCAGGAAGACTGCCTGCAACCTTCCGATTGGGCGGTTCCAGAGAGCCCGTTGGAAAAGGTAGCACTGTTGCGCCATCTCACAGAGAAGACGGCCCGAATGACAGAACTCGCCAACACACATGGCTTGAACCTCTCTCCCCTGAATGCTCTCTGCCTCTCCCGCTACCTGGACCTCGTCGCCGGAATACTCTGAAATACCCATGAAGGCCTCTGCGCGGAAGCAGAGGATTGGGGTGCCCGAAGGGCGACCTTTTTGCAGGAAGGCTTCCTGCTCTGCATGGGTATTTTTCTCCTCCTGAATTCCTGACAGGATTTGGAGCCTCTACCGGAGAACAGTAGGGCCAGGTGAGGGGAGTGAGAAAGATGGGGGAGCGAATTCGACGGGGGGCATTCCTGGTGTTCCTGGCCGGTCTGGCCGCGTTGTGTGGTTGTACGCGGACGGTCAACCGGACAGCGGAGCGGAAGATTCGGGATGTGCTGCCGGATTTGCTGGGGCCGGCGCGACAGTATCGGGCGCATATCGACGGTTTGGCAGAGAGAACGGTGGCGGGCAAACTGGCCGCCGTGACGATCGACGGCGAGGATGTCCAACTGCCGAATGGACTGTTGGTGGATCAGATCCATCTGGAGTTGAAGGGGATCGATCTGGACACGAAGGCGCAGCGCGTGCGTAGCGTGCGTGAGGCGCGCTTTACGGCAACGGTGGGGGAGAACAGCCTGAATGAGTTTCTGGCGGGCGAAGCGCCGGAGGGAGAGACGATCCAGAAACTCCGCCTCACACTGAACCCCGGGCGCGTGACGCTGTCCGCGGAGCGGGTCGTGCTGGGACTCGGGGTGCCTTTTAGTTTTACGGGGCCGCTCCGTCTGCTGCCTCCTCGCCGTCTCGAACTCGACCCCAACCGATTTGTGGTGGTGGGGCTTCCCATTACCGGGAAGCCGCTCCAGTTTCTCAAAGAGCGGTTCGAGAACTCGCTGGATCTCTCCGTGCTGCCTTTCCCGGTGGAGATCACCTCGGTAGCAACCACCCAGGGGAAGGTCACTCTCTCCGGTACGGCGGATGTGACGGCCCTGTTGCGTCAGGCGCAGGAGAGCAGACCGAAATGATCGGTGCGCTATGACACCGCCTGAAAATGGAGCCGGAAGCGACCCCTTTGCGGACTGGGAGCCGACCCTGGAGTCCATCCTCTCCGCAGAGGGCAGCGTGCAGGTCGTCGGCGGCATCGATGTCGGCAAAACGACCTTCACACGTCTGCTGGTCAACCGGGCGATCGCGGCCGGGAAGCGGGTCGCCCTGCTGGACACCGATCCGGGGCAGTCGGAGATCGGGCCTCCCGGCTGCATCGGGCTCGCCTTCGTGGATGCGGCGGTCGGATCGCTGGCGGATCTTGCGCCGCAGGCGTTGGCATTTGTCGGCAACACCTCCCCGGTCTCCCATCTGATCGAACACGCTGCGGGGGCCGCTCGGCTGGCCGGGCTGGCGGCGGATCGGATGCTGATCGTCGATACCTGCGGCTACATCCAGGGCGGCGGAGCCAGGCGTCTGCACCAGATCGAGTTCGACCTCCTTCAGCCGGCGCATGTGATCGCCCTGCAGCGCCATGGGGAGTTGGAACCGATTCTCGCGCCTCTACGCCACCGCACCGGCTGTCGCGTCCACACCCCTCCCATTCCTGCCTGCGTTGCCCGCAAGTCGCCTGCATTGCGCGCGCAGCGGCGTGCGATGCGCTTCGCCTCTTACTTCGAAACGACGACGCTGCACACCTTCTCCTTCGACGAGGTCGCGCTGGTCGGGACCTGGCTGGGGGGAAGCGATCCTTTGCCGCCGCATATCCTCAAGTTTCTGAATCAGGCGTTGGGATTCCATGCCCGCGTCTATCATGCTGAGATGTGCGACCGGGTCCTGGGACTGATGGTCAGCAGACCGCTGCCGACAGAGACGACGGGGCTTGCGATGGTGCAGGAGCAGTTGCGGCAGCAGTCGCTGGCGGTTACCGTCGCGCCCAACTTGCGCCATCTCCTGCTTGGCCTGGAGAGCGGCAACGGGAAGCTGCTCGGCCTCGGCCTCCTCGAAGCCCTCGATTTTCGCCGGCGGACGCTCGGTGTCCGCACTCCCGTTCGCACGCCCCAGGCCGCCCACATCCTGCGCTTCGGCACGCTGCGCCTCACGCCCGACGGCAAAGAACTCGGCTCCCTCCGCCCTAACGACCTGTAGGTGTGGAAATCCCTGACTCTATCCCTGACCATCGATGCCTCTTGACCTCTTGTAAGAAGGGGATGTCTTGGGGTTCACCTCCCCCAACCCCCTCCTTCGTAAGGAGGGGGCTCTTGTCTCCTCACCGACCTCTTCGATCCAAGATCTGGTTCTGCCTGAAGTGCAGCAGACTTTCTCCACCAAAGGAGTGGTAGCAACAAGAAAAAAGCCTTCAGTTGTGAAGGAGGGCAGCAGACAAAAAGCCCCTCCAGGCGAAGGAGAGGGTTGGGCACTAAAAGCCCCCTCGTTACGAAGGGGAGGGTTGGGCGCTAAAAGCCCCCTCGTTACGAAGGGGAGGGTTGGGCGCTAAAAGCCCCCTCCTTACGAAGGAGGGGGTTGGGCGCTAAAAGCCCCCTCCTTACGAAGGAGGGGGTTGGGGGAGGTCTCTCACGCTTCGCACATTTCTCTGCGGCGGAGGGTTTGAACGATCGTTCGTTGCATTAATTCACTTCGTTTTTGCGGAACATGAACTTGGCGCCGAGTTGCGCGGTCCACTGCTCTTTCTGAGCGGGAGTCAGTGTCGTGAGCAGTTTCGCTTCGATGTCGGCTTTCGCTTTTTCCATCTCTTTGCTGTGGAGGGTCGCGTTCATCTTTTTCTGCATCTGCTGCATCCGCTCTTGCGGAGACACCGCGCCCCCATCCTGGCCGGCGCCATTCGGCGAAATAACAGGAGCCATGGCCGTCATGATCGCCTTCTGTTGGCCGTCCATAAACTCTTTGACGAGGCCGCTGACTTTGCCGCTTTGATCCGGTACGAGTTTCAGGGTTGCCGCGACTTTCGGGTCACTCAGCGCGAGCAGGCCACGCCAGCGCAGATCGAGCTCATGCAGACGCTTGATCTGGTTGGGGCGCAAAATCGCTTCGGTGCGTTTGTCGACATCGCCTTGAAATTCCTGCATCGTGGTGGCGAACTGCTCCAGGCGGTTCTGGATCTTGTCAGCCTGCTGATCCGGAGGAACATCCTGCAGATCCTTGAAGCTCTCCTGCACCTTTTGCCGCATGGTGCTCTGAAGGTCTTGCGCAGATTTGGTGCGCAGTTCGTCCAGCGCATTCTGTTGTTTCAGATCGAGTGCGATCTCGTTGCGGACATCGGTGCGCTGTAGCAACTGCATCGCAGCGCTGTGCGTCGGATCGATGCTGTCGGTCGCCTGACCCATAAACCCGAAGAAGAGCGAGGGCGGAATATTGAAGTTTGCGAGAGGATTAGCAGGAGGCGTCTGTTGCGCCTTCGCAGGTAGGGCAACGCCGTTGGAGAGACCAAACAGTGCAGCAGTTCCGAGTACGGCGAACAGCTTTTTGAGCAGCATGATAGGAGATCCTTTTCTGTTGTTGGAGGCGCCTGGAATCACTAGGCAGGGCATAATGGTTGAGCCGATTCCATCGGCTTCCGGGAAACGCGGGTGGCTCTCCCGGAAGCCGAGGACGAAAGCGATGTTATCCGATTCACGACGCCTTTGCCCCTCGATTTTCCGAGGGGGCGCTTCACGGATTGTCTTCCCGGAAGGTAAACCGCGCGCCGATCATCTCCTGCCAGGCAGCGGCCACAGGCGGCGAGAGCGCCGCCGCCAGTTTGGTCCCCAGCGCGACCCGGTTCTTCTCGAAATCGCGGAGGGCTTTTTTCTGGGCGGCTTGTCGCTCCGCAGGCGTCAGCGACGCCGGAGGCGGCACGGGAGCGGTCGGAGGTGCATTCGGATCTGCGGTCACGCCCCCCGTCGCGTTACCATCTGCGCCAATCGTTGTGACACCGTTATTGATACTACGGATGCGCAGGCCCGTCGGCATCATCGATTCCAACAGTTTTTGACGGGCATCGGTAAACTCTTTGTAGGTGTCGGCAACCTTTTTCTTGTCCGGCTCACCCAGTTTCGCCTGTTCCGCTACGGTCGGGTCCACCAGGGCCATCGGGCCTCGCCAGCGGAGGTCGAGCTCGCTGAGCCGTTTACGCTGTCTGGGCGTCAGGATCGCATCCACGCGCTTCTCCAGG
>Ga0105239_10003715_pt1 | contig 18581 bp, 25 predicted proteins | sample KBSC44metaG_FD_92761 | JGI IMG/M metagenome (GOLD analysis project Ga0105239, IMG submission 92761) | Corn rhizosphere microbial communities from Kellogg Biological Station, Michigan, USA - KBS C4-4 metaG | ecosystem: Host-associated > Plants > Roots > Rhizosphere > Soil | place: Michigan, USA...
ACATCAAGCATGCCTTCGTCGAGCGGATCGGCGCGGAGTGTGAGTTCTATCAAATCCCCTTCTTTCTGGAGTTTGTCGGTTACGATCCCAAGGGCGGCAATGAGAAGGGCTTGGAGTTCGCCAAGATCAAACCGCAGGTGGTGATCGGGAGCATGAAGGAGTTCACCAAGCCGCAGTACAACGTGGATGTTCTGAAGGTGGAAGTGCCGGTGAACACAGAATTCGTTGAAGGAAGCGCGGTTTACAAAGGCGAGAAGGCCTACACGCGCGCCGAGGCTCTGGCGTACTACCGGCAAGGTGCGGAGGTCGCAACCAAGCCGTTCATTTACCTGAGCGCGGGGGTCAGCAATGCGCAATTCGTCGAGAGCCTGAGCATGGCGAAGGAAGCCGGTACGGATTTTTCGGGCGTGCTGTGCGGCCGGGCGACATGGAAAGACGGCATGCCGATCTATGCCACCAAAGGCGTGAAAGCGCTGGAGGACTGGCTTTCGACCGAGGGTGTGAAGAACATCAACGCCGTTAACGCGGCCCTTAAGGGCGCTACGCCCTGGAGCAAAAAGCTCAGCGCCGCCGCTTAGGTTGACAGGCGACAAAATCGCCTGTCCCACTGCTAAAAATTTAACTTGACAGTCTTCGGCAGCTCATGCTAAATATTTAGCATGACGGGAATGAGCCGCCGAGAACGCCAGATTCTGGATATCCTGTATAGCCGGGGCCGCGCCACCGCGGCTGAGATCCAGGCGGCGCTGCCCGATCCCCCCAGCAATTCGGCCACGCGCGCCCTGCTGCGTATCTTGGAGGACAAAGGCCACATCCGGCATGAGTCCGACGGCCCTCGCTATGTGTTTCTGCCGAAAGTGTCCCGGCAAAAAGCGCGTACCGTGGCGCTCAAGCACATGCTCACGACCTTTTTCGACGGATCCGCCGCTGAGGCTGCCGCAGCTTTGGTGGATGGGTCCGCCGCCAAGCTATCCGCAGAGGAGTTGGACCAACTGCAAGCACTAATCGAGCGCGCCCGCAAGGAGAAAAAATCATGACCAGTCTCATCATTACAGCCGCGCTGAAAGGGATCGTTGTGCTCGTCGCCGCCTGGATTGCCACGTCATTGCTGCGCCGGAACTCGGCCGATTTGCGGCATCGCATCTGGCTCGCGGCGTTCATCGCGATGGCGCTGCTGTTGATTCCGTTGCCCATGCCGCAAATATTGCGGATGACGATCGATACTAGCGCCGCGGCAGCCGGCACTGTGTCGGCAGCTCGGTCCGTCGCGGTACTCCCGATCCTCTGGTCGGCGATCGCGACGTTGCTTTTGGTGCGGTGGGGCGTTGGCGTCTTTCGGCTGCACAGGATCACGCAACAAGCACGAACGGTAGGAGCGGTACGGGTGAGCTCGTCGATCCGGACGCCCATGACCTGGGGAGTGATTCGTCCGGTGATCCTGCTGCCGACTTACGTGGCTAGCTGGTCCGCTGAAGAGCGCGATGTGGTGATTCGTCATGAGCGCGCGCACATCGAACGCCGCGACTGGATGTGGCAGGCCTTCGCTCAGGTGATGACTGCGATCTTCTGGTTCCATCCGCTGATGTGGCTGGCGGCCAGGCAATTGCGAAACGAAGCCGAGCATGCCGCCGACGATGTGACGCTGGCTGGTGGGATTCAAGCGCCCGATTACGCCGATCGGTTGATGGCTGTGGCACGGCAATATACGGGCCGTTCCACTGCGGCCGGGGCTGGTGTGGCGATGCTTCGGCATCCGGCTCTGGCGGAGCGTGTGGCTGCGATTCTCGATGCCGGCCGTATCCGCAAGAGTGCCAGCGTGGGCGCACGTATCGGTGTGTTGCTTGCAGCAGTAGCAGTGCTCGTCCCGCTGAGCGCGTTCCAGAATCGCACGGTATATAAGGCGGGAGTGGACGGAGTAACTGTACCCAAGGTCGTGTATAAGACTCAGCCGTCCTACACCGAAGAAGCGAAAGCCGCGAAGATTCAGGGGACCGTGGGGCTGAGCGCCGTAATCAACGCGGCCGGACGCGCGGAGGAGATCACGGTCACCCGGTCGTTAGATCCCGGCCTGGATACCAACGCGATACTCTCGCTCACGCAGTGGACCTTTGAGCCGGGAACTAAAGACGGTCAGCCCGTGGATGTCGGCGTAGCGATCGAGTTCAACTTCAAGCTGCAGTAGTTGACGACGCTGGTTCCTGATCGGTCGTGGGGAACTTAACTCCCTCCCACCGAGCCACTACCGCCGTCGCCAGGCAGTTGCCCAGGAGGTTAACCGATGTGCGCGCCATATCCATCAGCGCATCCACGCCGAGCAACAAAGCCACGCCCTCGACCGGCAGATTGAATGTGGCCAGTGTGCCCGCCAGGATCACCAAAGACGCTCGGGGCACTGCGGCGACGCCCTTGCTGGTCAGCATCAGCGTCAGCATCATGGTGAGCTGCGTTCCGAACGAAAGGTGAATTCCCGCAGCCTGCGCTACGAACATCGAAGCCAGTGAGAGATACAGAGTCGAGCCGTCCAGGTTGAAGCTGTATCCAGTGGGAAGCACGAATGCCGCGATGTGTTTGGGCACCCCGAAGGCCTGCATGTTTTCGAGCGCGAGCGGAAGAGCCGCTTCGCTGGAGGCCGTGGAATAGGCGATCAGGAATGGCTCGCGCACCCAGCGGAAGAAGCGGCGCACCGGGATTCGGGCGATTGCGGTGACCGTGCCCAGCACCACTACTACGAAGAAGATCTGGGTAGCGTACAGCGTCAGCACCAGCTTGCCGAGATTCAGCAAGACCCCCAAGCCTTTATCGCCGATGGTTGCCGCCATGGCTCCGAAAACTCCCAGCGGGGCAAACAGCATCACATAGTTGGTGTAGCGGAACATCACGTCGGAAAGAGACTGGCAGAAATCGACGACTGCTCTCGACTTGCCCGGAATCGCCGCGCAGGCCGCGCCGAATATGAATGAAAACACCACGATCTGAAGAACCTCGCCACGCGCCATCGCATCGATGATGCTGGTGGGAAACGTATGTTCGGCCGTGGTCTGCAAGGTTGCGCCCGCCGTGGCGACTCCCGGATTCGCTCCTGCCTGCAGCGCTACACCTTCTCCGGGCCGAACCAGATTGGCCGCTCCCAATCCGATGAACAGCGCCAGAGTGGTGACGATTTCGAAATACAGGATGGCCTTGCCTCCGATCCTGCCCATGGTCTTGATACTGCCAGTGCCTGCGATTCCGACCACTAGAGTCGCAAACAGGAGGGGAGCGATGATGGACTTGATCAGCCTGAGGAAAATGGTACCCAGCAGGCCGAATTCTTTCGCAGGTCCGGGAAATACGGCGCCGAAGGCGATCCCTGCGACCAGCGCGATCAGGATCCAGACACTGAGCGACGGCCGCTTCACCGAACCCTCTTTTTAGCTCGCGTCACCGCTCGCCCCATTTAAGCTTTTCCCGCAGCACATCGAAGAACAGCACGTCAGGTGGTTGGACCAGGCTGATGCAGTGCTCGGAACGGCGGCATACGATCCTGTCGCCGGTCTCAAGAATTTCGCCCACCTGGCCATCGATGGTCATGTAGGTGGGCGAGCTGTACAGAACCGTCACTTGAATCTCGCTCTCATCGGGCACGATCACGGGACGATTCGTCAGGGTGTGCGGACAAATCGGAGTGATGGCCGTGGCTGCGACCGAGGGGAACATGATCGGGCCGCCGGCCGAAAGCGAGTACGCCGTGGAGCCCGTCGGTGTGGAAACAATCAGGCCGTCGGCTTTGTACACGCAGACGAAGTGATGATCCACGTGAACTTCCAGATCGATCATGCGGGCAATTTCCGCCTTCGTAAATACGACGTCGTTTAAGGCTTCATGCGAGGCGATGCGGCGATCCCCACGCCACTGCTCGGCGTGCAGCATCCGGCGGCGTTCGATGCGATAGTCGCCTTGCAGGGCGCGTTCCAGTTGGGGATAGATTTCTTCGATCTTGATTGACGTCAGAAAACCTAAGCCGCCGAGGTTTACGGCGAAAAGCGGGAGGTCGCGTCCATCGCGTTCTAACGATGCGCGCGCAGCGGATAGCAGCGTTCCATCTCCGCCCAGCACCACCAGCAATTCAGTTTGCGCTGCCACGTCGGCGCGGGAAAGCCCATCCGCACGGCCGGCGTAGAGCGCGCATTCTTCATCCAGCCGAACCCCCACGCCGCGCTTCTCCAGCCAGGCGATCAGCTCCGGTACCAGCGTGCCGGCGCGTTCGCTGCGGGGCTTGGCGATCAGGCCGACCGCGCTAAGTTTTGGGCTGGGCATAGAGAAGAAACTCGCGGTTGCCTTCGGCTCCCTTTATGGGGCTCTCGATAATCGACGCACGGAACCCCAGCGCCTCGACGCATGCCTGCACGCGATCGCACGCCTGACGATGCTGGACCGGATCCCGCACGATGCCTCCTTTGCCGACCTCGCCCTTGCCGGCTTCGAATTGCGGCTTTACCAGGATGACCATTTCACCACGTTTCGTTAACAGCGGCACAATGGCGGGGATCAGCAGAGTGGCCGATATAAAACTTGCATCGCATACCGCCAGATCGAACTTCACCGGAATGTCTTCGGCCGCGAGATAGCGTGCGTTGACGCCTTCGCGGACCACCACCCGGGGATCGTTGCGCAATCTCCAATCCAACTGACCGTGGCCGACGTCGATTGACCACACCAGCGACGCGCCCCTTTGCAGCAGGCAGTCGGTAAATCCGCCGGTGGAGCTGCCCACGTCGATGCAGTTGCGATCGTTCACATCGATGCTGAAGTGCTCGAGCGCGGCCGCCAGTTTGAGACCGCCGCGGCTCACATACGGCAACCGCGCCGTCACCTGTACCTGGCAATCGCTCGGAACAGAACGGCCGGGTTTGTCGCTCTTCTGCCCGTCGACCAGAACGTCGCCGGCGAGTATAAGGGCGCGAGCCTTTTCACCTGAATCAGCCAAGCCCCGCTCGACCAAAAGCTGGTCCAAGCGAACTTTGGTGGACGGACTTTTCATGCAGTGCGTTGCACCACCAGGTCGGCCAGTTGTTTCAGGCGCGTCGCGCGGTCGCCGAACGGTTCCAAAGCCATGTGCGCCGACAGACGTTCCTGCTCGGCCATAGCGCGCGACCGCTCCAGGCCATATACCGCGGGGAACGTGATTTTTTTCTGCCGCGCATCCTTGCCTGCGGTTTTCCCGAGAGCCTCGGAGGATTGTTCCACGTCCAGCACGTCATCGACGATTTGAAACGCGAGTCCGATATGCTCGCCGAAACAGGTGATCGCGGTCAGTTGCAGATCTCCTGCGCCGGCATAAATCGCTCCCATGCGCACGCTAGCGCGCAACAGCGCTCCGGTCTTGGCGCGATGAATCCTGTCGAGCAGTTCCGGCGTAGGCGCTTGGCCTTCGCCTTCGATATCGTTCACTTGTCCGCCGATCATGCCGCCCACGGTACCCGACGCCGCGGCCAGATCGGCGACCAGCAGAATTCGACGATCCGGCCCCACATCCGGCAACTTGGCCAGTACTTCGAAGGCCAGGGTCAGGAGCGCGTCGCCGGCAAGTATGGCCATCGCGTCGCCGAACACCTTGTGGCAGGTGGGACGGCCGCGCCGCAGATCGTCATTGTCCAGGGCCGGAAGGTCGTCGTGGATCAGCGAATAGGTATGGATCAGTTCCAGCGCGCATGCGGCATTCTCGATCCCTTCCGGATGATCGGAAACGGCTTCGGCTGCGGCCATCGCCAGCAGTGGCCGAATCCGCTTCCCGCCGGCGAACAGGCTGTAACGCATGGCGCGATGGATCACGGAAGGATCGTGCGATTCGGCGGGCACCCAGCGGCTCAGGGCCGCATCCACCTGCTCTTGCTGATGGGCGAGGTAATCGGGCAGCGTCATCTTATCGTTCTTTGTCAGGAGTCTTAAACGGCTGCGGCTGCATTTCACCAGCGCGGCGAGTCAGGATTTCCACGCGCGTTTCGGCCTCTTCCAGCTGCTTGCGGCAGGCATCGCTCAGTTTCATGCCCTCTTCAAACAGCGCGATGGCGCGTTCCAATGGCAACTCGCCGGTTTCCATTTCCTTGACGATATGTTCCAGCAGTTGGAGGCCTTCTTCGAAGGTAGGGGCGGCATCTTCTGGCTTGGCGGCAGCCTTGGCGTTCCGCGTCGATTCCGACATCGACCTATTATAGGATGCACCGCCGTTGGCCTTGCGCGCGCAATTCGGATCGCATGGATCGCACACGTGGATTACAATGGAATCTTGCCGCCATCCCCGGGCGCGTAGCTCAGTTGGTTAGAGCGCCTGCTTCACACGCAGGAGGTCGCAGGTTCGAGTCCTGCCGCGCCCACCATTTGAATCAATCGATTGCGGGTCAAGCGCAAACTGGACGGAAAGTATGAACCGCTGCCAGAGCCGGTTTCTGAGGTCGGACGCAGCCTGATGTACCCCGACGGTTGAGATATCAGCCGCTACTGGTTGGTAGAAGGGTCTTGGCGCGGGGCACGTAACAGCTTGGCGCCACTCAGTACTTGTGATAACGTGCCCTCAAAAGGAGTCAACCATGCGGAATTGGCTACTTAGCTTGTGGCACAAGATTGATGTGTGGATGCACCGGCAGGAAGGTGTCTCGCGGCAGCAATATCACCGTTCAAACCTGCATGGCAAGCATCGGTAGAAGGGCCGCTCCGATCACGCCCAAAATTACGCTGCAAGCCTGCCACGCATTCCCCTTACTAGCGTGAGCCTCGCCTATATTCCAAAATGATCGCGATTATCAGTCAAGCCATCGCACTCAAGATTAACACCTAGTCGCGAGACAGATAGTCTCAGAATGAATCCAGCGACAAGCAGCGTCATCATCCCGAATAGTCGGGGAGTTGCGACGGAACCCGGCGCTTTAGGCGGCATCAAGCCGCGATGCTACCACGTTATCGCGAAGCAGTAGTCAGGGATCTCAGAAGCGCCGCTAGATTCTCTTCGCTCACCGTGACAGATGATGGTGCCATTGTTGCTGTCCATTCCGTTGGCTGCGGCATCGGACAGTTGGCCGCGGGTGGTTTCGCCTGAGACTTCAGGAGCGCTGCATGGATTCTTTCCGCCGGTGTCATAGGTGGTTCCCAAAACTCATCGGCAGCAGTTCTGGAAGAAATAAGGGCGAAAACTTCCCTAGTACCGCATATTCCACTTAGGGCTGGCGGCAGCCTCGCCTAGATCCCAAAGTCTCCTTGCGTCGGATGTGGCGGCCAGTTTCAGCGTTTGGAACAGCGAAGCCCAGGCATGCCATCATTTGGTTTCAAATAGTAGGTGGAAAAAACATGGCCCACAGAATCAGAGCGAGTAGGAATACAATGACCGGCGTCCAGATCCGTAGCGCCCCTGAGTAGCGGAGCTTCTTTTTGGACCACCGTGAAGACCAATCTTTGTCCTCTTCCATCACCTCTATGATGCCTCTTGCCGCACAACGCCCAATCTGACATTCAGAGTGAGAACACCCAACCTGGACTTCGGGGCATGCGCGTCTCAGCCAGAACCCGTTGGCACGCACCAACCTCAGGAGGACAATCTCCTCGGAGCCAGATTGGAAGGAACCTCCATCACTCTGACTCCATCTGGACTGAAATGACCGTTGATCCCCATCCTCATCCGCGAAGGCATTTTGGCCGCTGGTATCGTGATCCTATTTCTGCTAGTCGGGCTCGTCGCACTGGTTGTTCGCACAGCGAGCCTTCCGGTCTGCCGGAAGTGTGGATTCAAGAGTGTTCGGCGAACACACTCTCACCAGAGCCCAGCCGACAGTTTTGCCCTACCCATATAGGTGTCGGAAGTGCCTGCGGCGCTTCTATTGTTTTGGGGCCCGAGGTGGGCCGGGGTACTCCGGCCACATGTCAATGGCTGCGGGCAGAACCTAGGCGACTAATCCGCTTTTTGAGTAATGGGGGACGGCTCCGATGCCTTCTTGAAACCGTGCCCCCGTGTCTCCTCCATAAACGGGACCGGAAATCCACTCCGACCCCCAGAGGAGTCCAATAATCGCACTGGACGCTTTGCTCCAGCCCCACCCTCAAGATCCGAACTGTGTCGTTTTCGTTTCGAGGTGTAAAATATGGCCCATTCATTAGCGTGTTCCGAAGCAAACCCACACCTAGCCGAAATGCCCCACAGGCTGGCAGCATCTTTATTGTGTTCGTTGACCCTCTGGGGTCTTTAAGGTGAAAGCCGGGAGGCCCTCAATGCAGCCCGCTGATGAGTATGAGTCGGTGATCGCGAGGATCGTGGATGGCTTCGCCGGAGGCACGCGACTCGATCCGTCTGTAATCGATCAGATCATCGCCCGAATCGATTTCGCGATGACGCAGTCTCAGGGAAACTTTCTAATTGACTATATTCGGTGGCGGATGGAAAACCCGATTGCGACGAGCGGCGAAACCGAACGGGCAGGCTAAGACGGGTCGTTGACTTCGCGTTTGCCCCAGCGCTCAACGATTCTGTACCGTGCTGATGTAAGCACGTAGTTCGGCAGGCTTCCTAACGTATTCACTCGCACCGAGATCGAGTGCCAACTTCTGGTCCTTCTCATTGTGAGAACCAGAGAACACGACGCATGGTGGACCGCCTTGTCCCTTGCAGCACTGCTTCAGGAAGTCATGCCCAGACATAACTGAGAGGTTGAGGTCCAAAACGATTAGTTCCGGTTTGAAAGCGTTCTGCGCACCATTCAGGCACTGCCTGTCCAGGTTATCGCCCAGCCCTGGTGTGGTTATGTTTAGGTGTTCTAGTTCTTGGTTCCATTCGCGTCCTGAGAGCCGTTGCACCGGAAAGCCCCGAACTTCACTTCGCCCCCGAATGAAGAAAGATGATGCCTCATGGTCTCTCAGCTATTCCAGCTCAACACTCCCATACTTGCCATAGTCAAAGTTGACGCAACCACACAACAATGTACGTCCCAACGGATGATATTGTGACAGTCAAAGGCGGACCCTTAAACGGGTCGAGGCTCGTAGACGTGCAGTGGAACGGCAGAACGGCAACGATGTTCGCCAGTGATCTCCGCGAACGGGCCGAACAGGTCAGGGAAGCCGCCAGTTAACCAGGCCGAGCACCTGTAATTTAGGGAGAGCGTGTAACTAACAGCCGTGGGAGGTTACGTGCTCTCGATACAACTCAATCAAGCTGCGCTTATTGGCCCGAGGCGCGTCGAGCTTCGTTCTGAGTTCCGCAATCCGGTCAAAGTCTTCGCTTAACAGCGCCGCAAACTCCTCGTTGTGAATCGCCATCAAAGTACCCATCGCCGTCTGCACTTCGGCAAGGAGTGCCACCTTCCGGGCGCATTCGTCGTTGGTCATGAACGGCTAGTATAACCCTCGGAGGGAGTGCGTTTTAGGCCGTAGCCCCATCTGCGAAGAACTCTCCACGTTCTTCGATGTCCGCCAGGAACATCCAATAGATCCTGCCGTCCCAGAAAACCCCTACGGTTCCATGCTTGTCGGCGTATTCACAGAGAAGCGTGATGACTGCACCGCACGGGATATGGACAATTTCGCGCTTGCCGTCATCCAACAGCAAGGCGACCGTATCCTTGCGCAACACGAACTGCCTACCACGCAACATCTGGAAATCGCCAGTATAAAGCATGCTGGGTGATTCCCAGCCACACTTATGCTGTCGGCGGAATGGGTTAGTACCATTACGCTGTGGCCTGCGTTTCCGCCTTTCCGGTTTGGATGGCAAGCCCTCCTCGGTCAGTCTGTAAAGCTTCCGGTTTTCGATGCTAGGATTACTGAGCCGGGAGGTAGTCGGAGGACGCGGCTGAATGTATCCTCGGCTCGCCAAAGCTATTTTACCGGCACCTGCGACATCCAAAGGTTGGTAATGGCAGAAACACCCTTCGCTAAGGAGTTCATCTAAGGGTCGGATGGCTGTTTGCCGCTGTCGAGAGTGCGGGCCGCCGAAGGGGTTGATCAGGATCACCTTCACCGGCACGATATCGCCAAGATCGAGCCGCCTCTGTTTTGCGGTCGAACCAGTTGCATGAAGCCAGCAGTGGTATGGCTCACAGACAAAGAGCACAGTCGTTACCGCTCGGGTGAGCGTATGTTTACGTGCGGTCGGCGCAAGGTTGTATTGGCTTGAGGGCCGTATCCAAAGATAGGACCGCGTCACAGAGTGCTGACCGTAGATCTGGGCACGCGAATCTGGCGGGCTCCTCCGATTTATGAGCCAAAAGCTGAGACACGTCCCCTCTCTTGGCCTGAATACCGTATCCAAAGATAATGCGGCATGTTTAGGCGCAATGCGTACTCTAACAGTGGGGCCGATTGCGTCGGACTGTATCCCCGACGGACTCCTCCGTGTCGTTGCGTCCATTGAAAAGTGGAATTTGCGGCATGTGAATCAATCGGCCCCTTGTCCCCATTTCCCCCGGGAAAATCGCTATCTTAGTGGAACGCCTGACTTCGGACCCACAAACGAACACGAACTGGCAATCACTAGGATCGTGGATCACTTCGCCACCGCTGGGAAGCTAGACGGCTCCGTAATCGACTTACTGGCTTCGGTATTGCCCTTCACGATGGCGGACGGCGATACTAAGTTCCTGGTGCGATATGTCCGCTGGAGGATAGAGCACCCGATTGTGAAGTGAGTCCACTAGTGATTCAGGAAGTGGAAGACCAGAAGCAACAAGATCACCAAGCCGATGCGCGGCGCCCAAAATCGCACGGTGGACAAAAGCGTCATGACAAAAACGTGGGAGGATCGGCGGTTCTCCATGCGAACCGCCGCGCAATCCCCCTAGCTAAAGGCTCATCGGAGGAAGAAGCCTTCAGCCTGTATCTGGAGTCTACAGCCTACCGCTTGATAGGTCAACGGCGGTAGCCGAAAGATAACCCCGTCAGTCGTACTGGCAGTTCTACGCAGCGTGCCGCGGGCGAGAAGCATTTCGTCGGCGGCTCTGGAGTGGTCCACTACAGCTCGGCTGTAGTGCACACGCAAGCGCTGCTTTTCTTCACACAGCGCCATGCGGACTTTGGGGCTAGCGATCACCCTTAACCATCGACGGATTTTGGGCTTGCTTTAGCTGGCTCTAGGCTGATAAAAAGATGGCGTCTTGGCTTGAAAGAGCTTCCTCTGTTACCTTTGACACGGAAACATCGCACTAAATATTCGGGATTGGGACCTGTGCAGATACAGAAAAGCCCCGATGTTGGCAGCCGGGTCTCTGATGGAATGGCCAAGCTCTCGGAGAGGAAAGAAGCCTGTGCGATCCCGATTCGGACTGTTTAGGCGGCAAAGAAGGCAAAAGTCCGCCTAGCTGCGTGCTTGTTCAGCTACGACGGGAGGACCGTCGGCGCATGAAGAAGAGAGAAATCAGTCCGGTTCCAACAAGAGCAGATGAGATTGGCTCAGGGACAGAAGAGCCGCCGCCACTAACTCCAATCAAGCCCGTGCAGATTGCGCCTTCCCCGCAGCCGGTCCCCGGAGTATTTGTCCCGTTGTAAAAAACATCGGCGGCAAAGTAGATATTACTGCTCGATAGACCGACGAGATTTTGAACGCTATTGAACCCTCCAGCCCTGGTGATTGTGAAGGAAACAACATTCGCCCCTGCCGTGTTCCCCAGGTCAGTGTTCGCGGCAGCCCGGTCAAAATCACCAAAGCCGTCGAATTGACACGATCCAGCGGTGGTGGTGCCGCTACTATAGCCGGCTGTAGCGAAACTATAGGCAAATTCGCCGCACCAAGGTTGTCGTTGAATGCAAAGCCGTAATTGGTGCCGCGGCCATTCGGAAAACCGGTATTGATTAGACCGAAACCGTCCACCAGATCGATGGTGGCCGTAATCGAGTTATCAATGTTCAGCAGCAAGTTCAGCATCCCATAGAGGTGTGGAGCATCAAAGCTTTCGTGGGGCCTCAGCCGCTTCTGAGAATTCTCGGCAAGCGACCTTTAGTGGATCTTATTCCATCGTTTTCACTCCCAAAGTTGGGCTGTGTATCTACAAGTTCAAGCTGTGGTCATCGAGCGCTTCCAGTATTCGTCTATTATTAAGCGGCGTTTCTCTTCACAGGGCATGTTTCATTGAAATCGACTGGAGCGAGACCGTGGATTACCAAAGGGAGTCACATCTTCAGTTGGCCCGGGCCTCCTCCTTTAGATTTCCAGCAATCCGTGCCGTCACAATTCATCACGATATTGCTCTAGCGCCACCCGAACAAGTTGTGACCTTGTCCGAACACCAAGCTTCTCTACATCCTATGCAGCGGAGCTCTGCCGTCGCTCTGAATGAAGACTCGCATGCGTACCGAGCACCGAAGCCTTCGAGCGCAACAATTCGGATGGAGATGTCAGTCGAGATAAACCCTTTACTGCTGGTTTCACCGCTCGTCACAACGCCCCCGAAGATAGATGATCTGATCGATTACTGACGGATCTCTCCAGCGCTCCGATGACGATCCTCGCGATCACCAACTGATGTGCATTAGAGCTCAAAACTACTCTTCATGACTCAAGCCCACGTTCGCCGGACCATTAAGGACGGTTCCGTACGGGTCGAAACGAGATCCATGGCAGGGACAATCCCAGGTCTTTTCCGCGTGGTTCCAATTCACTATGCAACCTAAGTGAGGACAGATAGCTGAGTACCGGTGCAACGCTCCCTGAGTATCCCGATAGATGGCCACTTTCTTCAGACCATGCCTCATCGAAGCGCCCGTCCCTCTCTCAATCTTCTGTTCCTCATCCACGTCTCCTGCGGTCGCATAATCGCCGAACTGAGCCACCACGTTGAGGTTCTCCTTGGCGAAGTCCGACGCTGCCCGCAGGGAAATGCGAGATGGATCATAAAGATCCTTCCAGGAGTTTTTGCGTCCCAAGATAAGATCTGTTAGCAGAATGCCCGCGATTGTGCCGTGGGTCATACCGTTTCCAGAGTCGCCGGTAGCCACGTAGGTATTCTTGTCTCCGGGATTCCGGCCGATAAAAGCGAGGCCATCGACAGGCTCCATGACCTGCCCGGACCAACGAAGTTCGGGTTTGGCGGCCATAGGGAAACGTTCCCTCGTCCAGGATTCCAGACGATCAAATCGAATGTCAGCATCATCGGCCTGCCCCGTCTTATGGTCTTCACCTCCGACAATCAGCACGTCGTGCACGGCCCCGTCCTCCAGCCGTACGTAATGATACGGTTCGGGCGTATCCCAGAAAAGCGCTTTAGTGACCGATCCCTTCGGAATATTCATTCCGATGACGTAGGTGCGATATGCAGCTTGTTTCGTATGGATCTCAACCCAGTCGTTTACTGGCGTGTTTGTCGCCACGACAATCGCCATTGCCGAAACAACAGGACCATTGCTGGTTTTCACTTGACCGGGCGTGCCGTCCTTGAAACCTTCAGCATGGGTATTGGTAAAGATCAGTCCGCCCCTTTTTTCGATTGCTTGCGATACGGCATCTAGGTACTTGAGCGGATGAAACTGTGCCTGCTTCGGAAAGTGCAGGCATGGCCCACTATTGAAGTGCTTTAAAGGAGCACGCTCCACACGACTGATCTCCGTCAATCCCGCTCGATGTGCCGCAGCCAGCTCTTTCTCCAGGACATCCGTGGATTCACCAGGTGGCACAAAAAGATAGCCGTCAAGGCGCTCAAACTCGCAGTCGATTCCTTCTTTGGCAACAATAGCTTCGATGCGATCTATCGCCGCAGTATGACTTTCGGCGGCAAGCCTGGCTCCTTTTTCTCCATGCAGCCTTTCTAGCTCGAAATAACGATCGTCCAGGGCATTGACCAAATGGGCTGTCGTTCGGGAGGTCTCTCCACCGGCGATAGGTCCGTCATCGAGTACGATGACGGAGCGGCCTTGCTCGGCAAGGAGATAGGCAGTCGTAAGGCCAGCAATTCCCGCTCCAACCACGCAGACATCCGAGACAGCGTCTTTTGTGAGGGCGGGCCGAACTCTTATCCCTGAGGTAGCCATCCAAATCGACGTGGTCGCACCGGATCCGCTGTTCATTACTATTTCTCCTGTGATTGGCGTGGCTTTTAATACTTAGCTCCTTGGGGCAGAATGCTACATCAAAAAAGACCAGGCACGTGGTTGATCCCTAGCAAACAGACTCGTTTCGTCCGTGCCGGTTTATTGAAGCTCGTGTAGCCAAGTTCCCTTCGCAGTGAGCCAATCGAGGAAAAATCTGCAGATCGAGGTCTTCGCGGTGGCCCAGACTTGTGCTCTGGTGCTCACTAGGTATCGTCGGCGAAATCGTAAAACAAATGTAAAAAGATTGTGAATACCTCGCCCGACGCGTACCGTAATAGCTCGAACCCCTTGAAAGGGCGGCAACGTTAGGCAACGCCTATGTGCGCAACGACGTGCGAAACTGTCTCCTTTTCTTATACCTCTACTCGATGAACAGAAGATGCTGTTCGGAAGGTAGCAAATGAATCTCTTCACAAAAAAAACCGTTGATCGATCGACATTTGTATGGGCGGGATTGCTTACGGCGCTGGTCCTGACGCTGGTCCCATGGCCTCGCCAACGTGCTAATGCTCAGACAGTAAGCCCAACGCTGGTTGACGCAAACCTCGCTGTGCGAACGGTCGTGTCTGGCTTAAACCAGCCGACGACAATGGCTTTCCTAGCCGACAATGACTTCTTCGTTCTTGAGAAGAGTAGCGGCAAGGTCCAGCGAGTCGTGAACGGGACAATCCAAAGCACGGTCCTTGATCTGGCCGTAAACAATGCCTCCGAACGAGGCTTACTGGGAATAGCCTTGCATCCGGATTTCCCTTCGAACCCAGCCGTTTTCCTTTATTGGACTTGCCAGGCAGATCCGCCAACCGCCGATCCGTTCACCCCGACCCTTATCGAGTGTCCAGATCCACCGGCGCTAGGCGCGGATACGAGCAACATCCTAGCTGTCCCGCTACGAGGAAATCGTGTGGATAGATTCATCTGGAACGGTTCGACTTTGGCGTTTGATCGGAACCTAATCAAGCTGCACTCGTTCCAAAACGATGGTGCTCCAATTCCTCCTCAGCAGGGCGATTCGGCGCAGCCGGCCCAGGGAAACCATAATGCTGGCATTCTTCGATTTGGACCCGACAGAAAGCTCTACCTGGTCATCGGCGATAACGGGCGCCGCGGACAACTACAGAATTTGGTTAACGGACCCACGCCTCCCACACCCGACGACCAGTTTGGCGGCCCCCAGCCGGACAACTCCCATCTCACAGGCGTAATTCTACGCCTGGAAACTGACGGATCCACTCCTGCCGACAATCCGTTCTTTGCCGCGGGTGCGGCGATAGGAGGCGAGGTGGGCCGCAACATTCAAAAGATCTTCTCCTACGGCTTGCGCAATACATTTGGGATGGCATTCGATCCCGAGTCCGGGCAACTATGGACCGAAGAGAACGGTGACGATTCGTTTGATGAAATCAATCGTGTCGAGCCTGGCATGAACGGCGGTTGGGTACAGATCATGGGGCCTGTGGCTCGAATCCAGGACTTTAAGAGCATCGAAAACACGATCACGCCGGTAGCGCTACAGCAGCTTCGCTGGCCACCCTCGAACATCGCGAATTCGCCGGCCCAGGCGTTGTCCCGGCTCTTCATGCTGCCCGGTGCACACTACAGTGATCCCGAGTTTAGCTGGAAATATGCTGTAGCCCCAGCCGGGATTGGATTCGTCAAAGGACAGGCGTTGGGCCCGCAATATGAGGGCGATCTGATCGTGGGTGCGTCGCGACTTACTTTGGCGGGCGGATACCTGTTCCGGTTCAACCTAACGGGAAATCGAAGAAAAGTCGGCGTGGACGATCCCAGGCTCGAAGACCGAGTCGCAGATAACACCGCGAAGTTCGATATCACCGAGAGTGAAAGCCTGCTGTTCGGATCCAATTTCGGAGTGGGGACTGATATCCAAACTGGCCCGAACGGTAATCTGTTCGTCGTTTCGCTATCGAATGGAGTGGTTTATGAAATCTACCGGGCGAAGAAGTAATAACGGCTGGAAAGTGCGTTTTCCTTGCGCAGGTCAGCCAGCACAACATGCTTGCCTGCACTCAAGCGCCTGACGGTCAGGCTCGTAATGTGCAAGCAAAACGGATCCTGTATGAGCAAAGTCGTCGACGGCCAGCCTGCTACTTCTTGCTCTCTTTCTCATAAGCCTTGATGCCCGCCTTCAGGAACTTTATCGCCTTGCCAGGACCACCGGTGCCCGCCACCTTGAATTTCTTGCCCCGTTGTTTGTTGTAGGAAATGAAAAATGCCTCCAGCTGATCGAGAAGGGTCTTGCTCACATCGTCGATGGATTCCAGGTCCTCATGATCGTAGGAGTGAATGGCGACGCCTAGAAGCCTGTCATTTCTTTCGGTCTTGCCGTCCTCAGTCTGCTCCGCCTGGATGATTCCTATAATACGGACTTCGATCAGACACCCCACATGGGCCGGCGCGTCCAGGAGCACGAGGATGTCGAGCGGATCGCCGTCGTCCCCGAGCGTGGAGGGAATGAAGCCGAAGTCGAAGGGAAACATCATCCCTTCCGGTAACAGCCCGCCCAGCATGAACAGTCCTGAATCCGGATCATAATCAAACTTGTTGCGGCAGCCCCGGGGTGTTTCTATGATGGCCCGGCAAGTGCGCTTCTTTACATCGAGCTGAGCTGGAAGTTTCGACAGATCGGCCATGGTTCAGACCTCCATTCTTGGTCACGGAGTTTATCGTTATGCATGAAATCAGGGCGACCCTTCCGGCGGAACATGTGGGCGAGGCGGCGCGGCTGGCGAACGACGCCGGCATCACCAGCGTAGCGGTGTCGGACGTCTATTTCCACGGCCGGGACGAAGGGCGGAAAGTCGTAAGCGTCGAGACCTCCACGCCCAGAGCGCGCGCTTTTGTCGATGCTCTTCTGGGCTCCGCCAGTCTGAGGGGCGTCGATTATTCGCTGACCTCCCGGGAACTGAGGGCTATTGTGAGCGGCGAGGATATCCTTGACCTGACTAAGCCCATGAGCGAACCCTTCCCGGATGTTATCCAGGACCTTTGGCAGCTGAGCCATCTTACCGTCAGTTATTTCGGGCGAGCAGCCGCCGGCGCGATACTTTTGGCCACTGGTATCCTCGAGGACAATCCCGTCGCCATCGTTGTTGCGGCCTTGTTCCTGCCGTTTCTTGCCGAAGTTCTTGCCGTCAGCTTCGGGCTCTGGAGCCGCGACCGGCGCCTGATTTACCGCGGGATAAGAGCTATTGCGATCAGCGCGGCGCTTGCGTTTGCCGCCGGCGTGCTGGTTGCCGCGATTCAGGGAGGGCCGATTCATTTCACGGCCTTCAAAAGTCCGCTAGCGAGTTTTGCGATCTCGGCCGTGATTGGCATTACGGCGGGGTTGTCCAATGCGGATGATACGGGTCGCAGATACCTCATCGGGGTTGCGGCTGCGGTTCAGCTGGCTATTTTCCCCGTCTGGCTGGGGGCCGCCACCGTCATTGGAATACCAGACGGCGTTTTGTGGACCCGCCTTGAGAGTTTCATGATCAATCTGGCGACGATCTCGCTCGCCGCCGTTTCGGCCTATGCGGCCCTGGACCTTCAGCCGGGGCGCGGCTGGACATCGCCGAGAAGCGGTCGGGCGGAGGGACATAAGTAAGCGTAAAAGCGCCACCGCGAATCACGGCTATCAACTGTCAGTGACTGGCGTGGGTTCTGTCACCCTGCGAGACGGGCGGCGGATTTGGCTTTCTCGAACCTATCAAAACGCTTTGACCGTCTCATGATTCTTCTTGAGGTCTCCTTTCTCGCCATGTGAACCAACGATCCAGGAGCACGTTTGGCTCCATAAGCTGGCAAATGGCAGGCGACCTGCTGGAGGTCAGGGCAGTTTTCGGAGTCTCATTCACCTCCTGAACAGGGTTGCATCTTCTTTCTGGGAAGGCAGTTCAAAACTGTAGGTTTTTCAAGGCCCGCGCGGCGCGCCCGGGAGATCGGCGTGGGGATGGCGATCGGCGCGAGGGTTGAAGATATCCGCAAAATGATCTTCAGCGAGGCGGTCCGCCTTGTTGTCTTCAACAACCAGGACTTCAATTGGACGCTCCCGTCATACGCCCTCTCCAAACCGAGTCTCGGAGCGGCCACCTTTCTGCTATTGGTTGGAGCCCAGGCGGAAACCTTCGTGTGTCCAACGTGCAGAGTTTGCATCGACTGTTCGTGGTTCGGCGGCGAGTTTTTGTGAAATTGTGAAACAAGTAGTCAGCTTCACTTCGGCCATCACCTTGCGTTGTGTCCCAGAACAGTTTCCATCTTGCCGGACCGCGACCCTCTCAAGGCCCGCATGCGTGTAGACCTTAGAGTTTACGGGGACGTGGTGCGAGAATTACAGAGCAGTCTGGGACAGGATTTCGAGACGGCCCATCAAAGAGTTGAGCACGCCCGACTAGCCTTTGAAGCGGCGAGCCAAGCCCTTCAATCGCAGATTGCTTCTCATAGTTGCGGCTAGGTTGAACGTAGTTTTCTTGCCCGAACGCGTTCCACCACAGGCTTCCAGTCAGTAGTGATTGGTTTGTCCCTCGGGAGCTTCTCCCGAACCG
>Ga0105239_10003716_pt1 | contig 18578 bp, 11 predicted proteins | sample KBSC44metaG_FD_92761 | JGI IMG/M metagenome (GOLD analysis project Ga0105239, IMG submission 92761) | Corn rhizosphere microbial communities from Kellogg Biological Station, Michigan, USA - KBS C4-4 metaG | ecosystem: Host-associated > Plants > Roots > Rhizosphere > Soil | place: Michigan, USA...
CGATACACATAATCCTCCAGCCACTTGTGCATCATCCACCACGCAATCGGCGACGCGATACAAAATGCCACCCCAACCAGCCGCAAAAAATCCCTCGACAACAACCCCGCCACCTGCGCCACCGTCGCCCCCAAAACCTTGCGCACCCCCACCTCCCTGCGCCGCTGCTCCGCCACATACGCCGACAGCGCAAACAACCCCAGACACGCGATAACCACCGCCAGCACCGCCAGCGACGTAACCACATTCCGCGTCCGCTCAATATCCGCATAGCTCTGCGCAAACTCCTCGTCCAAAAAACTATACCTTAGACTCTGCTGCGGCGCATAACTCTTCCACACCCCACCAACGCTCTTAATAAGTCCCGCCATATCCCTCGTACTCGCCTTCACCGCCACCACCGTCGACCAGTTCCCCAACCCCAGCACCAGCGGCCCCACCTGCTGCTTCACCGTTTCAAAGTTGAAGTCCTCGACCACCCCGATCACCGGCATCCCCGGCCCCCCATCGGATATTTTCTTCCCCACCGCATGCTCCCAACCCATCTGCCTCGCCATCGCCTGGTTGATCACCACCGCCTGCGAATCCGAGCGCAGCAACGGCGAAAAATTCCGACCCTCCACCAGCTTCATCCCCATCGTCCCCAAATAGTCGTTGTCAACATACCACATCTGCCCCGGTCCGCCAGGGTCCGTCTTCTGCCTTCCATCCGCCCACCAGGTCCGGTTGTCCCGCTTCCCACCCGCGACCGGTAAATAATCGCTGACCGATACCATCCGCACCCCCGACAGCTTCTGAAGCCCGGCCTTGAAAGCTACCAGCCGCGGCTTGCTCAACACCCCCGTACCCTGTATCAGCATCACCTGGTCCTTGTCAAACCCCATCTTCCCATGCAGGATCAACTGCATCTGATTATAAACAACGATCGTACACACGATCAACACCGCCGCCGACGTGAACTGCGATACCACCAGCGCATCCCTCAAACCCGAATGCCTCACCCCCCGCGAAACAGCCCCTTTTAATACCGCCACCGGCCGGAAGGCAGACAGGTAAACCGCCGGATACAGCCCCGCCGCCACGCCCACAACCACCGCCGCCAGCAATACACCAGGCACAAGCCACCATGCCCCCCACGGCATATGCATCGAAGTGCCCGCCATCCGGTTAAAGGCCGGCAACAGCACCCACGCCAGCACCACTGCAGCCCCAAACGATAAAAAGCTCACCACCACCGACTCCGTCAAAAACTGCCGTATCAGCCCTCCCCTCCGTGACCCCACCACTTTCCGTATTCCCACCTCCCTCGCCCTGCCCGCGCTGCGGGCCGTAGACAGATTCACAAAATTGATACAGGCCAGCACCAGGATCACCAGGGCTATCGCGCCGAACATCCAGACATAACGGATATCGCCGTGCGACTGGCTGTCCCCCACTTCCGGATGCAGGTGTATATCGCTCACCGGCTGCAGGTAATACTTCAGCTTGTTCAATATCCTGTCCTGACCCGCGTCGTGGCCGCCTGCCGAAGGCGGAACCCAGTACTTCGCCGATATCAGCTGCGGCATCCTCTCCTGCACCTTCACCGGATCCGCCCCGGGTTTTAATAATATATAGGTATCATAGTTAGACGCACCCCAGGTCTGCTGCTCACCCTTCCACAGCTCGTGTCCTGTCAGCGAGATATAAAAATCGTACTGCAGGTGGCTGTTCTGCGGCGGGTCCTGCATCACCCCGCCGACCTTCAGCGGGTGGTCCTTGTCGTCGTTGATATACATCAGCCTGCCGACGGGATTCTCTCCCGGGAAATACTTGTCCGCCTTGCGTTTCGAGAGGATCATCGAGTTCGGCTCCGCCAGCGCGTGAAGCCTGTCGCCATATATCATTTTGAACTGGAACATATCCGGCAGGCTGCTGTCGGCATACGTAAACCCCTCCTCATACGTATCCCGCTGCTTATTCGCAGCCCGCAACTGATTGCTGCCCGCCCCGTAAAAGAGGTGGTAGGGCATGATCCTCGCCGTCTTCTCCACCTCGGCGAACTCCGTCTTCATCGCAGCAGCAAAAGGCGCCTGCCAGGCCGTCCATCGGTTGTTCGTCAGCTCGTTCGTCCAGATCGACGACACCCGGTACAGCCGGTCTCCGCCCGGGAAACCCCTGTCATAGCTCAGCTCATTCCTTATATACAAGGTGATCAGCAGGCAGGCCGCGATGCCCAGGGCAAAACCGCCGATCTTGATGGCGGAATAGAACTTCTGCCTTCTCAGCTGACGGAACGCGATCTTCAGGTAGTTTTGGAACATAAGCGTTCGTTTATATCAAGGGACCGAAAATTCCGGCGAATGTTGCACCTTTGTTATCTATGACAACCGGCCAACTCTACGACATCTACCTCCGCCACCCCTCCGTCGTCACGGATACCCGCCAGTTACAGGGGGGGGACCTCTTCTTCGCCCTCAAAGGCCCCAACTTCAACGGCAACAAATTCGCCCTCCAGGCCCTCGGGTCAGGCGCCGCATACGCCGTCATCGACGAATCCCCCGAAGGCGAAGAGGCTACAGCCGCAAGCGCTCATGATAATCGCCTCATCCTCGTACCCGATGTCCTCCAGGCCCTGCAGGACCTGGCCCTCCACCACCGGAGACAGTTCAACATCCCCTTCATCGCCATCACCGGCAGCAACGGCAAGACCACCACGAAAGAGCTCGTCCACGCCGTCCTCTCCTCCACCTATCTCACCTACACTACAAAAGGCAATCTTAACAATCATATCGGCATCCCCCTCACCATCCTCTCCGTCCGTCCGGACGCCGAGTTCGCCGTCATCGAAATGGGCGCCAACCACCAAAAAGAAATTGAGGGCTACTGCCGCTACACCCTCCCAACCCACGGCATCATCACCAATATCGGCAAGGCCCACCTCGAAGGCTTCGGCGGCCCCGAAGGCGTAAAAAAAGGAAAAGGCGAGCTCTATGACTGGCTGCGCGACAACGGCGGCACCGCCTTCGTCCTCAACGACTCCACCGACCTCCGGCAAATGAGCCGCGGCATCGCCCATGTCATTACTTATGGTACAACCAATGACGCCGACTACGTCGGCACCGTCGCCAAAGGCGCGGTCTCCGATACCCTACTCAACGTCGAGATCCTCCACGGCACAGTCCCCGGCATCATCCACACCCAGCTGGTCGGCGACTACAACCTGCCCAATGTTCTGGTCGCAGTGACCATCGGCAAACACTTTGACGTCCCCGACCCAAAGATCTATAAGGCCATCGAACAATACACTCCTTCCAACAGCCGCTCCCAGCTCATCGAACGCGACGGCAACCACATCATCCTCGACGCCTACAACGCCAACCCCTCGAGCATGCGCGCCGCAATCGACAACTTCGCCCGCATCCCCGTAGGCGCCGCGACACCAACCTCCGCGGCTGGACCAACCATACCAACCTCTGCGGCAGGACCAACCACGCCGACCTCCGCGGCTGGACCAACCACACCAACCTCTGCGGCTGGACCAACCACGCCGACCTCCGCGGGCGGACCAACCACACCAACCTCCTCGGCGGAAGCCACCACACCAACCTCCACCGCACGCGCTTCCACACCAACCTCCGCCGGCTTCAACCAAAAAGTCCTCATCCTCGGCGCCATGGCCGAGCTCGGCCCCGAGAGCATTAACGAACACCGCGCCATCGTCTCCCTCATCGGGCAATACCCCTGGCGCGACGTGGCCCTCGTCGGCGGCGACTTCCAAAAGATCGACCACCCCTACCGGCGCTTTGCCGACAGCAAAGAAGCCGGCCACTGGTTGTCCAGCGCCGGCTTCCACAATGTATACATGCTCATCAAAGGCTCCCGCAGCAGCAAGATGGAACAAGTCCTGGGCTAACCCGCCCCGGCACCCATGCCCCCCCCCGGTCACAGTCCCCAGCCCCGCGCCCTCAACCCGCGGTTCACGGGCCCCGGGCCCTACCATCAGCCCCGAACCACACCCTCTACCGTCGGCGCCAGGTCCCACACCCTCTACCACGAACCCCGGGGCCCCACACCCCGCCCCACCCCCCATCATCTATTTCACGCCAACGGCGCTCCTCTGCTCTATCTGGTGTATCGCCTTCACAGTCTTGATCACCGAATCCGGCGTCACCGAGATACTGTCAATCCCCTCCTCTACCAGGAACTGCGCAAAATCCGGGAAATCCGATGGCCCCTGCCCGCAGATCCCCACCTTTACGCCGCACTCCTTCGCCGTCCGTATCAGCATCCGCAACAGCGATTTCACAGCCTCGTTGCGCTCGTCATAAATATGCGCCACCAGCGCAGAATCGCGATCAAGCCCCAGCGTTAGCTGCGTCAGATCATTCGACCCGATCGAAAAACCATCGATATGCTGCGCAAAGTCCCGGGCCAAAATGATATTCGAAGGGATCTCAGCCATAAGGAATATCTCCAGACCGGACCCCTCACCACCATCACCCCGGTCCCCCGCCAAACCCATACCCCTCCCATCGCTGCGGTCCAACCCCATACCCTTCCCTTCGCCCCTGTCCCCCGCCAAACCCGTACCCCTCCGCTCACCACGATCCCCCGCCAACCCCATTCCCTTCCCTTCACTACGATCCCCCGCCAAACCCATCCCCCTCCGCTCACCACGGTCCCCCGCCGACCCCATCCCCTTCCCTTCTCCCCGCACCAACCCATACTCCCGCATCACCGCCTGCACCTTCTTCAGCTCTTCCACCGTCCGGCAGAAAGGCACCATCACCACCACATTGTCCAGCCCCATCTCCTCCCGCACCCTGCGGATGGCCCTGCACTCGAGCCCGAACGCCGCCTTGTACTCCGGTGAATAATACCGCGACGCACCCCTCCAGCCGATCATCGGATTCTCCTCCTTCGGCTCAAAATACTTGCCCCCGGGCAGATTGTAATATTCATTGCTCTTAAAATCCGAGAATCGCACGATCACCTTCTCCGGATAAAAAGCCGCGGCTATCCGCCCCACGCCATAAGAGAGCTTCCGGATAAAGAAATCCTCTTCATTCTCATAGCCTGCAACCTTCCCCTTTATCAGTTCCGTCAGCTCGCGGTCCTTCAATTCCCGGTGCCTCAGCAGCGCCACCGGGTGCACACCAATATAATTGTTGATGATAAATTCCTCGCGCGCCAGCCCCACCCCGCTATGCGGCAGCCAGGAGTAGTTGAAGGCCATGGCCGGCGTCCCCACATTCAACATCAGCGGCGTATTCACCTCGGGCAGGTTCGCCAGATTCGTCTCGATCACCTGGAACTCCAGCTCCCCCTCATAGATCAATCCCTCATCACCCTGCGCACAGGACGCCGTTATCAGCTGACCCTCCGACAACAGTTCAGTGGCATTGCCGCAGCCTACGATCGCCGGGACACCCATCTCACGGGCAACAATAGCCGCATGACAGGTGCGCCCGCCCTTGTTCGTAATGATGGCGGCAGCCTTCTTCATGATCGGCTCCCAGTCGGGGTCAGTCATATCCGTCACTAGCACCTCGCCCGCGATGAACTCCTGCCCCAGCCGTTTGTCCAGCGAATGCATGATGCGGACCCGACCGGCTGCGATCTTGTCCCCGACCGCGATCCCCTTCAGCAGGGGCTCCGCCGGCCGGATCTTATCTCCTAGCACATACTCGGTCAGCGTTCCCGGTTTCTTGCGCGAATGTATCGTCTCCGGTCGCGCCTGAACGATAAACAGCTGCCCACTCAGCCCGTCCACAGCCCACTCCACATCCATCGGGCACCAGTGCGACTTCTTCTGCGAATAATATTCCTCGATCAGGCATACCCATGATGCCAGCTTCAGGATATTGTCTTCTTCGAGACAAAATCGGTGCTGCATCCCCCTATCCGCCTGGATGATCTTCACCCGCTCATCCGGGTCATCCCCATAAACCATTAATTTGTCTTTCACCCCCAATTTCTTCTCGATGATCGAGGAATACCCCGCCTTCAGCCCCGGCTTGAAAACGATAAATTCGTCCGGAGATACCGCTCCCTGCACGACCATCTCCCCCAGGCCATAGCTGCCATTGATCACCACCACGTCTTTAAAGCCCGTCTCCGTATCCAGCGAGAAGGCAACCCCCGACACGCCAAGGTCCGAGCGAACCATCTTCTGCACACAGACCGAGAGGCCCACCTCGAAGTGGTCAAACTTAAAATTCTCACGATAGCTGATCGCCCTGTCGGTAAATAGCGACGCAAAACAGTTTCTCACACTGTCCATCAGCGCCGCCGGCCCCCTCACGTTCAGATAGGTCTCCTGCTGACCCGCAAACGAAGCATCCGGCAGGTCTTCCGCCGTCGCGGACGATCGTACGGCGACATCGGTGTCGGTCTGATCGTACTGGGCCGACAACGCGTGATAGGCCTCGATGATCGCGGCGCTCAGCGCAGGCGGGAACTTGCAGTTCCTGATCAGCTGCCGGATGCGCAAACCCGCACGGCGCAAGGACTCCACACTGTCGAAGTCGATCTCATTTACGAGCCTGCGGATCTCCGTTTCCAGCTGCCCCGATTCAATAAACTCGCGGTATGCGTGTACCGTAATGACAAACCCATCGGGAATCTGTATCCCCATTTGGTGCAGGTTGGTGATCATCTCACCCAGGGACGCGTTCTTTCCCCCCGCAATGGCGATATCGGACAGACCGACCCCGCGCAAAGGCAAAACATAAGTGTGTGAGTTCATATGACTAAAAAATGATGACGCTTTGATGGCTGCACCTGATGGCGACGGGTTGATGCCAACACCCAACCCTCCGGGACGCAGCTATCCCCTGGGCGCTGCGGCCAAAAATTGACGCGGCGCCCATCAAGCTTTATACAGGATATTACTTCAAGAGGATATTCTCACGCGAAGGCTATAGGACAACAGTTGTAGGCCCGGCAAGACAGCGTTTCATGACACTCCCCAACCAGAGAACATACCAACTGAACTTCGTACAAATTAGGAAGGAACCAGATCTAAAAAATCGATGTGATATCTCTACAACAAAATTAGAAGAAAATTATTCGCGCAAAACTTTTAGCCCGATTATTTTTTGTGCAACCCATTGCAATGATGCGTCCATTAGACACGTTGAAATCAGCCACCAGCGCGGATGTCAGCCCGCCGACAGTTCGCGCATAGTCCACAGTCGAACCCGCCGTCAGTTCACGCCCCACCCACAGTCAACACCCCCGATACTTCGCGCGAACGCCACGGTCAACACCCCCGATACTTCGAGCGAGCTCCACGACAACACCCCCCGATACTTCGAGCGAGCTCTACAGTCAACACCACCAATACTTCGGGCGAGCCCATGCAACACCCCTATACTTCGAGCGAGCTCCACGACAACACCCCGATACTTCGCGCGCCACCCACAGCCAACACCCCCAATACCTTGGGCGAGCCCCATAGCAACACCCCTATACTTCGCGCGCCACCCACAGTCAACACCCCCGATACTTCGCGCGAACCCCACTGTCAATCCATTCGAGCGAGCTCCACGACAACACCCCCGTCAATTCGCACGACCCCCGCTCCCCAACCCCTCATTAAAACGGTTTAGCCCATGTCTCTTCATGTAGTAAATACGATAAGTTATTTCTTCTTCATCAACAAATAACCCGAGAGGCTTCGGATCATCTTTTTATCCCCCCTGTGGACATCTCCATTACACCGGGTTATCGCCAGATAGCAACCCCACTGGCTATTTCCCGTCTCGACAAACATCTTCTCCCTTGGCAGATGCACCGTCTGCTCCTCATTGTGAGAAGGTATCTCACTGAGCACAGCGGACAGGTCGATAGTCAGCGCCGAGTCTTTATCGGGAAAAAGACGTACTTGATTCGTCGCGGTATCCAGTCTCACCAGCAGCTGGTACTTCCCTAGCTGATAGTGGCTGGAGTCGATATTCACCTGGTGCCGGCCGATAGTAAAATAGATATTGGAGACCAGGTAGTCATACCCCGTCGTGACAATGGCTTCATCGGTCGGCTTCTCCATGTCTGCATAAAAATCCTCGGCCAGGTCGTCCTCACCTTCATAGCTATTCGCATACTCGATCTTCATCTCCCTGAGAAGAACCCTGGTCCTGAACTGATCGTCAAGCGCTGTATACGAAGACCTGCGCGCGCTGCCGATCAGCGAATCCAGGTCTGTGGCGAACCAGGACTGTAGCGCCCTATACCCGTGCATCTGCACAATATATTCCGTGAGGCCGGTGATCTCCTTCCTGTCGGCCAGCGGGACACTGACGGCCTGACCAGTCAGCCGGTCACCGGCCAGCAGCCGGTCCTTCTCCAGCAGCGCCTTCAGCCTGGACCGCTGAACACTCAGAGACACCCCCGCCGCACCCCAGGGTCCGAACGAGATAAGAAAAGCAAGCACACACAACGAGACCGGGATCAGCCGGATCGTCTTTCTCTTCGAAAGCAGGAAATACAACGCGATATACAAAAGCCAGAACGCCAGCACCAGGACAAAATACCGCTGCTCGGTAACGCCATAGGAGGCGACCCGCTTCCAGATAGCGAACCCCAGTAGTATGATCAGCGGGAACAAGGCAAAATAAAAAAATCGCGAATAGCCGGATATCCATCTGTTGTCCTTCTCATCCCGCAGCGGCCAGACCAGCAGGATCGCAAGGATCCCCGCCACCGAAAAGGCGAGCACCATATACGAAACCCATCCATAGGGCCAGACCGCAGTGACGGCGATCCGGATCATATATGCATAAAGGATCAGCAGATAGATCGTCAGTATCGGCAGCAGCACGAATTGCGTGAAGACCTTCAGCCCCTTCGGATACTCGTCGATAACTTTCGGGCTCTCGTATTCCGCGGGGAAGCCCGCAAGAAAGAACCAGGTATTAAATACCCCGCCCAGAACGAACCAGGTATCCGTATAAAGGTCATTATCGACGTCCACATGGAAAAGATGCTCTATCGCCGACAGCGCGATCACCAGCCCCAGGTACAAAACCACCGTATACAGACCGCTGGTCAGTATGCGCAGGAACAGCCGCTTGTTATACACCCAAAAGCCATTGTCCTGCAAAGAGCCGCTATCCCGTCCCACAAACGCGATACACGCAACCAGCCAGTGCAGCCCCAGCGCGAACAGGACAAACCTCATCAAGGCCTGCGCCGTATAGTGATCCGGCAGGGAAAAATAATAGGCCGCACTAAGCACCAGGACACCCCCCTGCAGAGCCGCCACTACGCCCCCCTTCATCTTCCTCTTCTCCGCCAGGACCGTCAGCGCTATCGACAGCATCATCCCGAGATAGGCCGCCGCCACGATATTGATATACCAGAAATGCGCCTCACCTTCGTCGTAGTGCAGGTGCGACCTCTTTATGCAAAAGACCGTCGCCAGGACGGCCAGCACGATAGCCAGGGGATAACGTAAAAAGCTTCGGCCTGCGCCACTGAATACTGACCGGATAGAGGGGAAATTCATATATTTATTTCTGACTCAAATTGTCATTATGAAAAAGCTCGTCTGTCTCCTTGTCCTGCCCCTTCTCCTCACGGCCTTCACCCACCGTACCATCAGCTGGGTCGCCATCGGCGACTCGATCACCTATCTCAACGAACATCCCGACGAGACCGGCCATCGGGTCACAAAGGGCTACCTCACCCGCGTCACCGAAAAGCTGCCCTATATCCACTATACGAACCAGGGACACAACGGCTGGACCTCCTCTAATATTGCCAGATCGATCGAAAAGCTGGGCATTCCGCCGGCAGATGTATATAGCGTATTCTTAGGTACCAATGACTGGTGGCACGGCAACCATATCGGCAGCTGGTCCGACTACACCAACAATACCGGCGACACCACCGTCTACGGCTCCTTCCGGATCATTATCGACCACCTCCGCGCCCTCAACAAAGACGCGGCGATCATTCTCATCACCCCCATGCCGCGGGCCGATTTTGTCCAGGTCGGCCGTCCCACCAACAACGCCTACGGCTCCTACAAAGATAAGGACGGCCAAACCCTCGAACAGGTGGCCGCCGCCATCCGTACCATCGGCGCCAGCGAACACCTCCGCGTCGTCGACCTCTACCGCGACCACCACCTCTCCGTGCCCCACCTCGTCCACTTTAAAAGGCTAAAAGACCCGCAAACCGGCGGATACCGCGACTATACCTACCCGGAATATACCAATATCCCCTTCGACCCCGCCGGCGAATACCCCTATCCCCCGGCCGCCATCGATATGACATACGACGGCCTGCACCCCTCGGACAAGGGCGACGCGCTTATCGCAAAAAGACTAATTAAGGTGCTAAAAAAGTTGTAGGCACTCCGCGGTCTCGCCGGGCCGATCGGGCAAATTCGGGTCGATCGCCCCCGATCAGGCCAATCATTTTGGGTGTTTTTCCCGTTTTTCGGTTCCCGGTTTTGTTTTAATTTTCCTTCCATTTCTATAGACCCCCTATTTCAACCGCCCCCGGTTGATCCACCAGAGTATTAATCTAAAATATTATCCATGCCACGCCGCATTCTTTCCGCAATGCTGGGGCTTTTATTGTCCCTGGCCCTCAACGCCCAAACCTCCGCCTTTCAGCGGATGGTCATCCCCGCCCTCGACGAGGCGCTTGCCGCCAACGGGGTTTCAAAAGCCATTGAATGGTTCTGCTATGACAGGCCCCGGCACTCGCCCGGCGACTTTGCCAGCTATAATAAGGTCCACCTCGACGGGGGCTCCTCGGTAAAATTTGGCGATGACGCGCCGATCACCCTTCAACAAGCTTTTGACAAGGGGTATATCGAGCTCGAAGGTGGATATGGAGGACTGAAGATCAAAAATTTAACGGGCAAGCCAGCCGTTGTCAAATCAATTTCCCCGACCATTTTCGGCGACGTTGCCGGAGATACCAAATGGGTGGCTAAAAAGACCGTTGACAGGCTCTTCTCTCACGGACCTGAACAGGAAGGTATCTGGTATACCCGTCGGAAAATAATGGTATACAATGAAGAAGGGCTGCTCAACACAGAAGATCCCACGGCAGAGCAGCTGGCCGGCGCGGACCAGCGATTCAAGGCAAAACACCACACTATCAATAATTCACAGCTACGCAACCTTGTTCTGGCCAGGGCCGCAGATATCGAAGAAGAAGAGGGTCTGTTAGCAACTAAAATTAAGGTATATAAGTACTATGGCCTCATAAAAAACGAAAATCCCGGGAAGGAAGAATTGAGATCGGCCGATGCGACCTACAAGAAAAGCCTTTCTGACATATCTACCGACTCCTACTTCATCGATAAAGTAAATTTTGTATTAAGACATGAGAATTATTTAACAAACGACCAATTGGATATCCCCCTTTTAAAAGTAAAAGAGGTCGAATACAAAAAAGCACATGGGATAACCAGCCAGGACGAGTTCACATCTGTCATCGAGAAAAGCTATACGGGGATAATTATTAAAGAGGAACATAAAAATAGGGCCTTCTACGCCATAGGTGCCTACCCTGATGGAACTGTCGCCATACGACTGGTTGAACAGGAGTTGGGATTACCAGTGACGGGGTCACTCAATTCCAGCGCCGTAGAAACAATACTTTACTATTACGACAATTTATACGCGATAGAAAAATTGCGGGAGGTAAACCCAGAGGCCTTTATCAAATCAGTAAAGTCAGTAAAAAAAGAGCTTGGCCTCCCCACCGGCCTTGCCGTTGATGAACCGACAAAGACACTCTTTTCCAATCTCTCGGCCCAATTGAAAGCCGGTGGCCATTCCCCGATCGACGTCCTTAATAGCGAGGCCTCCAACGGGAAGCTATATTTGCTTGTAGCCGGAGAGAAGCTCTACTCCAGGAAGGTAATCACCTTTGACCCGTCCACAAACCAGCTGACAACGTCAAAGGCGTACATGAGATCAGCAGGCTATGGCACCTATATTAACAAGGTATCAGGAGACCTATATGTAGTAGGCGATCGGCTTGTGGGCATCGACAGGTTCTATTCCGAACTGCAACAGCACCAGCTGCTGTCCGAAGACAAGGCCGTAATCTTTGACAAAGAACTGCCCGCACAGGACGTCCAAAGCATAGTCTCCACCTATCAGATCAAGTCCATCGCCAGCAACGGTGAAACGCTCCTTCCCGACTTTAGGATAACTTCCGTCGAATATGACCTCCCTACAAATCAGGACATCGTCATCAAGACCATTCCCTACGAGCCCAACTACAGGGACGTGCAGTGGGAGCTAAAGAAAAAAGCGACGATACCCGCCGGCAGCGGCATCGTCGGCCGCATCAAATTCCTGGTCTACTCGGTCAGGCAGAGCATTGCGCCGACCTTGAAGGCAGGCGTTGAGCGTATCTGCGACAGGATGCGTGCTGACGCGACCGTCAATTTCGCAAAAGAGCTCAAACGCGAACTGGAGGCCAATGGCATCGAGCTCCGTACGGTAAAAGCTACCATGTCGGAGATCGAAATAACGATAGCTCCGGATAAGCTTCACGGCAACAAAGATCAGCTATGCGCCCGATAAAGAATACGGACCCATCCCGGTGCCTGCTTGCCTGCGCCTATCCCCTGACGAGAGAAGACTACAACAGGCTATTCGACAGACAGCCGCCAAGTGATTTTTTCACGTCACAGTTCAAAAAGCTGCCGGCCACCCCCAAAAAAGAGCTCGTATGGAGCGACCTGTATTCCAGGTTCGCCGCCTCGCTGACCAGAGGATTAAAAGCGGTGGAGTCTTGCGGAGGCACCGTAATCCGGAATTTCTCTATTGAACATTTAGCCGAGGTCAGTAACTTTGAAGTATTCACGTTGTATGCGCACTACAACCAGTTCATCGACAGGATCGAGCTCTCCGACGGCCTGTATTCAAGGGACGATTTTACGAAAGCAATACCCGGTGACTATCAAGGAATTTTTGACCTGACGCTTTGCAATTCTGTCTATGTCCGCAACGAGATAAAGAAGAAATTCGGGTCGCAGCAAGTGATCTCCTTTGCCGATACGATACCCATCATGGCAGGGATGCTTTTTTACCAGCAGCTGATCCTGAACCTGTCGAGATACCATATAAATTACATCGACTGCTATCGGAAGACAGTCAAAGACCTAAACACCAACGATGAACAATCTTAATTCAACACTGGCCCGGTACGCCTCCAGGTTTACGAACCTGCTCCTGGAGGCCGGAGAAACGGCAAGCCCCGAAAAACTAACAAAAAAAGAGCAGGACCTCGAAGCCGCAAAGGCCGATTTTATGGATAGGATGGGGGCCATCATCAAGAATAATAAGACCTTTTTCTGGATGACGGTCATCATGCTGCTGGTCATCTTTGTCGCTACTATTGCAGGTATAATTTATTATATCGGCAACCTCAATACGGTGAAGACCATCTCCACCATTTCAGGCCTCTCCCTCGCCGGTATGATCTATTACATGAACAGCCTCTGGCGGCAGATCGTCGGGATCGAAATGGCCATTGCAATGGCAGACCGCTTCGACGCCAAAGCCATGCTTTCGATCATCAATAGCCTGATTGTAACGCAAAAGACCGGCAAAAGAACCCGGTAAAGTCGCAACCCTGTCCCCCGGCCCCTGCTACGTCGACGGAATACTCACCGCAGTCTGCATCGGCAAACTCACACTCAACGTACACCCCTCGCCGGGCGACGACTGTATCTCCACCGTGCCATTGAACAACTCAGCGCGGCTGATGATATTCGTGATCCCCACCCCCTTGCGGTGGCGGCCGACGACGAAGCCTACCCCATTGTCCGCGACGGTCAGCACAATATCATTGCCCTCGATCGACAGCCGTATCAGAACCCGCGTCGCGCGGGCGTGCTTGACAATATTGGTCAGCTGCTCCTGCACCATCCGGAAGATCGCCAGCTTACGCCGGTCTTCGATCTGCTCTTCGGTAATGTTCTGCAGGTCGAGCTCGATGCTCATGTCCTCCTTGACGACCCGCATATCGTCGATGATATCCTCTATCGACTCGATAAGGCCGATCTCGCGCAGCCCCGGCGTGATAAGGGACTTGGATATCTTGCGGATCTCGTTGATCGACTTGCTGACCAGCTGGGTGCTCTTGTCCAGCAGCTCCTGCCGCATCTCCTCGTCCGTCATCGCGGTATTGATATAGAGGTTGGCCGCGCCCAGTATCTGGTTGACATTGTCGTGCAGCTCTTTGCCGATCTCCGTCCTCTCTTTTTCCTGCGCTACGATAACGGCCTCGGTGATCTGGCGCTGGCGGTTCATCCGCTGCTCGTTGAGCTCGTTCTCCAGCAGGATGCGCTCGGTGACGTCGTTGGCCAGTACCAGTATCGCCGGCCTGTCCTTATACTTGATGCTATGCCACGCCGTATCCGCGAAGATCACCTGGCCGTCCTTCTTGACGTGCTGGCGGATGCCCTTCTTCATGCCGTCCCGGTGATGCCAGATCTCGGCCACCTCCTGCCGGAGCTCGTCGAAGTCGCCATGAAGACGGATATCCGCGAGGTTCCGGGAGAGGAACTCCTCGTGCGTATAGCCATAATGCTGCACGGCCGCGCTGTTGGCCTCGAGGAAATGGAAGGTATAGGCGTCGAAGACCCACATCGGCATGGGATTGTTGTTGAACAGCTCGCGATAGCGCTCTTCGCTCTCCCGAAGATACAGCAGGTTCCGCATACGTTCGAGGCTATACCGGATGGCGCGCGACAGGAGTCGTTCGTCGAACTCCCCCTTTACCAGGTAGTCCTGGGCGCCCATCACCAGGGCCTGCATGGCCAGCTTGGTGTCGGTAAGGCCGGTCAGCAGGATCACAGGTATTCGCTGCGTGAGCGACCGTATCCCGGCATACGACTCCAGGCCGAAACTGTCGGGCAACGACAGATCCAGAAAGACCAGGTCTATCGGATCGCATTCCAGTACCTGCCTGGCGTCACCCAGGCTGGAGGCGTGTTTCACATTGCTGATGTCGAGGTCGGTGCCCCGCAGAAATTCCTCCAGCAGGAACAGATCGCCCGGATTGTCTTCCACGACAAGGATCGTTAGTGGTTTGTTTTCTTCTGGCATTTTTAAGACGCGATTTTGGGCAGTTTGACAATACTGATCCAAAAATCTTCAATGGTGCGAACGACGTCCATGAACCGGTCGAGGTCGACAGGCTTGGTGATGTAGCAATTGGCATAATTGTCGTACGAAGCAAGGATGTCCTTCTCCGATGAAGAAGTGGTCAGCATGATGACAGGTATGCGTTTTAGCTCCGGGTCGTTCTTGATAATACTGAGGACCTCCGTCCCATCCATCTTTGGAAGGTTGATGTCCAGCAGAATAAGGTCGGGCATTGCGGCGTCGCGGTAAGGAGGGTCTTTCTTCAGGAAGCTGATGGCCTCCACGCCATCATTGGCGATGGATATCTTGTTGACAATACGCGCGTCGTCCAGCGCCTCGCGCGTCAGCAGGATATCACCTTCGTTGTCGTCCACGAGCAGGATGTGTATTTGTTGCATAATCCAGTAAGGTTAAACCTTTTTAGATATAGTAAAATAGAATGTGCTCCCTTTTTGCGGCGCCGACTCCACCCATATCTTTCCGCCGTGCCTTTCTACGATCTTCTTACAGATAGCCAGTCCGATGCCCGTCCCCGAATACTCGCTCTTGTTGTGCAGACGCTGAAAGATGATAAATATCTTGTCGAAGAACTGCGACTCGATGCCGATGCCGTTGTCCTGGAGGGAGAATTGCCAGAAATTGGGCTCCTCCTTTGCGCGGATAACGATCACCGGCGGCTGGTCACTGTGGTACTTCAGCGCGTTGCTCACCAGGTTCTGGAACAGCTGGGACACCTGCACCTTGTCTCCCCAGACACAGGGCATCGGCCCGATGTCGATGCTCGCATGCGCTGAGATGATCTTCTCCCGGAAGACGTCGCCTACTTCCTGCAGGACCGTGTTGACGTCTACCTTGCCAAAACCTTCCTTTGCAGTCCCTACCCGGGAATATTCCAGCAGGTCCATGATCAACGCCTTCATCCGTTCGGCGCCGTCTACGGCATAGTGAATATACTGATCGGCCTTGTTATCCAGCTGTCCGCCGTATCTTTTTTGCAATAATTGCAGGAAACTGCTTACCATCCGCAGTGGTTCCTGCAGATCGTGTGAGGCGATATAGGCAAACCGCTCCAGTTCTGCGTTGGAGGCGGCCAGCTCGCTTGCGCGCTTGGCGAGGTCCAGGTTCAGCGTCCGCATCTGCTTCTCGTGCTGCCTCCGCTCGGTAATATCCACGATCGCGACCATCCTCGCCTTTCTCCCGTCGTACTGGATAGAGTGACCGGTAACCAGCACGTCGACGATCTCCCCATTCTTCTTGACATGTCTCCATTGACTGCCGCGGTACATATCCGGGTGCCTCCGCACGTCCTCGATATCCTCCATCAGTTCCGGAATATCCTCCACGGGTCTTATATCCTTCAGCGTCATCGCCTGGAACTCCTGTTGCGTATAGCCATACATCTCTAACGCCTTGTCGTTCACCTCCAGGAACTCCAGGGTATCCTCGTCATAGATCCATTTTGGCAGCGGGCTCTTGTAGAAAATGGTCCTGTATTTGTCTTCCGAGGTCTTCAGATTGGCGGTCTGTATCCGTACCTGCTCTTCCAGCTCGATATTGAAACGTCGCAGCTGCTCGCGGGCCCTCTTCTCATTGGCCAGGTCGATCGTGATCTTGCGGAAAGTGATGATCCCCAGGAAAGTCACCGCGACGATAAGGGCCCATAGCACCATCTGCAATTGTGATGCCCTGTTCTGATTGGTGCCACGCCTGAGCTCCAGGAGACGTTGTTCTTCGGTGACAACGCTGTCGATCATACGATGGATCTGTGCGGAATAGCCGCTGGTCGCCGAGGTCGTGATCAGATCGTGCGGCGCGCCAAAGTTTCCAACCCGGCTTTCGTGCATGGCTTCGTCGAGCGATTTCCTGTTCCTGTCGATATAGAACAGCAGGGAATCCAGCCGGGGCTGCTGGGTGGCATTGTCGCTGGTCAGAAGTTTCAGCTCGGCAATCTGGGGCCGGAGGCTGGCCATGGAGTCATCCGCCCTTCTAAGAAAGAGGCTGTCGCCCGTCAACAGGAAATTTTTGATATTCAGCTCATACTGTACGGCTGTATTCAGCACCTCCTGGGTCTTGAACAATACGAGGTTGGTATGCCTTAGGAGTATCCCATTGTCCTGTATCCGGCGATACTGCCAGATGGACAATACGACGATCATAAGCACGAACCCGATCGCGAATGCGATGCCGCTCGTTAGTTTTTTTTCTATGGTTCCCATAGTAAGCCACCCCGTGGGTGGATGAGGTAAATGATTGCTCTTGAATAACCTTTGGTAATATACGTAAAAATTTCCTACTTACTGAACGGGACAGTCAGGTTCAGCCAACGGGCGACTGCCGGGAGGGTCGTCCCCTGTACCAGCACAGAGGATACCGCAATAAAAAAGACGAGGTTGAATATAAGGTTCGATTCCGGCAGGCCGGCGATCAGGGGATAAGTAGCAAAAACGATGGGCACCGCCCCCCGCAGACCGACCCAGGACAGAAATATCTTACTCCGCGGGTCAGTCTTCCTGCTCCCCTTTCCCCCAAAAAATAGCAGGGCGCCAAACACCCCGATGGGCCTCGCTATAAAAATAAGAAAAGCCGAGATTAATAGCCCCGGCCCCGCCACGGCCAGCACCCGCGAAGGGAAGACCAGCAGCCCCAGGGTCAGGAAAAGTATGATCTGCATCAGCCAGGCGATACCGTCATAGAACTGGATCAGTATGCGCTTGTGAACAAAATCAGAAGAGCCCAATAATACCGCACAGATATAAATGGAAAGGTATCCGTTGCCACCCAGCGTTTCCGTAGCCGAATAGCTGAAAAGGGCCAGCGCCATCAGGAGCACGAAATACAATCCCTTATTGGGAAGATGGATCCGGTTGATCAGCCAGAGGCTCCCCTTTCCCGTGGCATACCCCATCAGCGCCCCGATGACAAAACCCTTTATGCAGAGCATAAGCAGCTCCCCGGCATGAAAAGACCCCTCTTTTGCGATCGTGGTCAGCGAGATGGTAAGAAAATAGGCCATGGGGTCATTACTACCGCTCTCCAGCTCAAGCACATGCGCCAGGTCGCCCTTCAGATGGACGCCCCTGCCCCTCAGGATGGAAAATACCGCCGCGGCGTCGGTCGAGGAGATGATCGCCCCCAGCAACAGCCCCACGGGCATGGAAAAACCCAATAGTAAATGTACGAATATCCCTACCGAAAGGGCCGTCAGCACAACCCCCAGCGTCGAGAGGGCCAGTCCCTTCTTCAGCACCGGCTCGATCGTCCGGAAATTGGTGCCCAGCCCACCCGAAAAGAGGATAAAATTCAGCGCAACCACGCCGATCAGCTGCGCCAACGGCGGGTCGTCGAAGGGTATGCCGCCGATCCCTTCGGAGCCGGCCAGGATCCCCACCAATAAAAAGAAGATCAGGGTCGGCACCCCCCAGCGGCTGGTCGTCTTGCCGCCAAGAATACTCAGCAGCAGGAGAA